>OGXA01001869.1_pt1 | contig 16396 bp, 13 predicted proteins | sample 1576171 | NCBI WGS metagenome assembly OGXA01 (sample SAMEA3541587, study PRJEB24748) | human gut metagenome | biome: human gut; feature: human-associated habitat; material: faeces | place: China | collected 2012 | reverse complement strand
TGATAAAATCGGCGTTGACCGGCGGCTCAAGGGGTTTAAGCTGTCGCGGTATGATTTGACTCGCAATCTGTATTACGAACGCAAGGCTGATGTTCAAAATCGTTTGGATATTTTCAGGAAATCCTTTCCTATCCCTCACTACAGCGCAGTTAAGTTCGGAAAATATACAAATTCCGATGAAAAATTCAAAGGTGCCAATAAGCATTCGTGGACGGTTGAGAATAAGTCTAAAAGCTGTGCATTCTCGGTCTATGATAAATCCTATGAACTTGAGAAACGACATCATATCGTTATTGATGATCGTATTCTCCGTCTGGAATTGCGGTTTGGTCGTTCGAAAATCACCAGACTGACCAAGTCTAAAGACTGGGAAAGTCAGCTTGTCGAGCTTGGCTCGCAGATTGAAAAACAGCAGCATAAGTTTCTGCATCGGCTGCATATGATGCACTTTGACCCGGTTTCGCTTCCCAAGCTGCTGGCGTGCATCGATGCCTCCAAGTATCGCGAGAAGACCAAGAAAAAGCTGCGTCGTATCGCGAAAAAGGCGAACGGCTGCGTTTCGCTCGCAGCCGTCCAGAAGGATTGTAGGATTAGGAAATCTGAGTTTATTAAATTGTTGGGGAAGTTTGAGGAGATGGAGACAGGATGTATTTCATTCAAGTCATAAATCTATTTCTCATCAGCGCATGCAGGCAAATTTTCTCTTTTATCATCATTTATAATTTTCGTTCTAACGGCCTGTTGCAGGGTATTTGTGCCTGCTTAAACAGCATGATTTGACGTTCAATCGCCAACATTAGAATAAGTATACATGAATTAAAGTGAAATGCGTTTTTACCCATGTCAAGGAGGCTTTTACCATGTTGAACGATGAAATCCTGACCGTCAAAGAGACGGCTGCCCTGCTCAAAACAACGCGCCAGCAGGTCCGCAAGATGATCGCAAACGAAGAACTCCCTGCCGTGAAAGTTGGCAGGGAGTGGAGGGTGCTCAAAGCGGGGGTTATGGAGTTTTTTGAGATGAATCTGTAATTATCCTCTGCTGCAGTATCTGCCGGACATATTCAACGATAAGCTGCTTGTACCGTATTCCGTGCAAGATACTACTAGCTGATTGCCTTCCGGGCGGATTTTCGCTATTGCAGTTGAACCACCACGAGTATCGAAACGCAGGCTTTCATAATAAGTTCCCTTGGAAACCAACTTTACTGGATCAAGCGTACCATTAGTACGATATCCCATACCTTGTACGATACCCAGAGAAAGGTAATAATCGTTGCCGTTTTTGATTATTTCCAGACCACTGTTTGGCCAGTCATTAAAATACCATTCACCGACATAGTTGGCAAGGCTGACAGTTACTGGCTTATCCTTTAATGTAAAGGTTTTACGCTGAGCAGGGTCGATCATACGAGAGATGATTGCCGTTACCTCAGCACGGGTGACATTCGAGTTTGGCGCGAAAGTACCGTACGCATCATTGCCGGACAGGATACCCGCACGATAGAGCATATAAATGCGGTTTACCACATCATAGCCGTACTGGCTCACAGGTAGATCGGGAATCTGTCCGTCGGGAATATAGTTGATTTCGGTATACTCGCAATCGGGGAGTGCCTTACTCAGCTGATAGGCAAATTCCCAGCGAGGTTCAGCAGCCAATTCATACAGCCCGTCACCCATATAACCGGAATCGATAAAGTCGGTTACATAGTCGTAGTATTTGCTCGACCAGCTTGCATCGGGCTGTCCGGTGATTTCGTTTCCATTATATACAGCATGAATGCGTGCGAGAAATGCAGTCGTTTCATTTACATTGACGCTTTTCTTTGGGGAGAAGGTGGTTGCACTTGTACCAGAGGTCAGCCCCAGCTCATACGCGGTTTTGACCGAATTGTAGTACCAGGCATTCGTCGGCACATCGGTAAACTGGTTGCTGTACGTACGAGAGGCAGTAAAGCCATCCAGCAGGGCACCTGCAGAGGGCATAGTACCCGCAGCGACCGTTGCGGCCAGTAATGCGGCGATTAGTTTCTTTTTCATCATTTTACACTCCTTTAATTTTTATAGGCTGCAAGAGATTGCTCGGAAATCGACTCCGTATCCCAGCCAAGCTCCCAGACCTGCCAAACGCCGTATTCATCCGAAAAATGGACCACCGCGTATCCGCGGCCATCATCATCCATCGTTGCTTCGTTTTGCTTACTGAACTGCACATAGTAGGTGTCGCTTTGCAGCTCGTATGCAGCCAGCAGGCTGACAGTATCTCCGATAAAACCCTGACTGCCGTAGGCCGTATAATATCCGTTTGCATATATCGCAACATCCAGCTGCGTATCAGCCACATCCGCGCCGTAGTTTTCCTGCATCCACTGCTCCATTTCGGCCTGTGTGATCTGGTAGACGGAAACGCCGGTCATCGAGTCGGTTCCTTCAAAGGTGCCGACAGAGGACAGCGAAGAATAGTCATTGCGGTCTGCCATGGTATCGAGCAGCAGATACTCATAGCTTCGCCAATTTTCGCGATCGATGATCTGTCTTTGCAGCATGCTGGCAAATTCCGCTTCATCATTGAGGCACTGTTCAATGGATTGCGTGACACCATCCGTAAGCGCGCCGGGCGCATCGGTCTGTCCGCGCGAGCAATGCTCATGCTGCATGGAAATATCCCAGGCGTGATCGGCATTGCCGACGAGTGTCAGATACAGCTCGCCGTTCTCGAAATCCAGAACGACCGTCCCGGTGTTGCTCAAATTGTCGCAATCGGTCCCGTAGGCCTGCGTATTGGCCTCGTTCATATCGAGCAGGTCGTGCCGATCTTGGTCACGCGGTCGCCCTGTCCCCAGACAGCCTCGGCGGAAAAGCACAGGATATCATTATTGCTCTCCAGATCAAAGCTGACCGAAGCATCCAAGGCCGAGTTGGTCATATCCACTGTCCAATGGCCGAGATAATCATAAATATCCGTACCGATAATCGAACCGGAGGTATCCGGCGCGGTAGCAGCTGTATTATCGTGATCCTCCGCGGCCTCATCGTAAGCAGAGGAGTCGTTGATATCCGTATCGTCATACGTCGAATCATCCGATCCTGCCATCAAACTGCCGACGCTGAGTGCACCGAAAATCATAGATGTAACGATATTCACCGCCAGATACGCGAGCACAGAACATACAACACGCTTGCCGGACGGATCGGGTGTGATATTCTGTTGTGCGATTTTCCGCTCGACATGTGCCTTGTAAATGCGGTTAAAGCGTTTTGCAAACAGGATATTGGCTACAACCCACCAGATACCGCCGCAGGCTGCGACTACAACGAATACCAGCGCAGCAACCGGATGGGAGACAATCAGCGCACAGGCAATCAGAGCGCAAACCGCATCGAGAATCAGCGGCCACATCACCATATGCAGCCATTCACGCCAGACCCCACGATAAGCGGCATGGTACAGTGAGAGAAAGAACGATGCCCAGTTCATCTTTCCCTTTTCGCCGTACGCGATGCTTTGAAACTGCGGCAGATAATACTCTGTATTCTTTGCGATGATCGTGCGGTATGCCGCATCAGAATCTGTCGGCGCGGACTGTGGTGCGGATGCTTGAACCGACTCTGCCTGTGCTTTTGATCTCTCCGGTGGAATATTTTCCTTCACGGGCTGTTCAGCTTCGACCGCCTCGACTTTGGGATTTTCCTGCTGAACTGATTGAGATGCCGTTTCCGGTGCAGCCGAATCCTCCGACTGCTTCGCGCCGCAGTCAGGACAGAATATACTGCCCGGTGCTAATTCTTTTCCACATTTGTCACAGAACATAATAGCTCCCCCTTAACCGTAAATTGCATTCATTGCCATTGCGATGGAAACCGCATCCGTACAGGTTTCTGTGCCCCACCGGCAGCTGGCCGCCTGTGCATATGCATTGTCACCGCTGTAATTGACTTCAAAGGTGATTGAAAGCATGCAGTCATACTCTCTGCAATACCCTGATACCGTGACATAGTATCGCTTTTTAGCAATTTTAGACGAGGACCATTCCGGGTCGTCCAGCGACTGTTTAGCCGCTTCGCCGATTTCAGTAACGCCCCAGTTATCAAACACCATATCTTTTACATCGGAAACCGGATGATTGGTGAATAGATAGATTACAACGATGATCGTAACAATCGTACTGATCGCGCTGCCGATTGCTTTCCAGTTGATGCCGTGGGACTCTGCTGACGGCACAGGATTTCCGCCTGTATTGGGCGGTGCCTGTGCGGTATTCTCCGATTGAGAAGGATTATCGCCTGTGGTATTCTGCTGTTCGTTGTGTGTGTTTGCCTGCTCAGCCTCCGGCGGTTTCTGCGACTCTTTTTGCAGTGCCACACCGCAATACCGGCAGAATTTCGAGTCGATTGGCACGGTTTTGCCGCACGACGGACAAATCTGCTCTGTTGGCGGAGCAGGCTCCGGTTCAGGCGGTGTGTTAGATGCGCAGGTCTGCTCGTTCATCTCTGTGCCGCAGATATTACAGAAATGCGCAGTGTCCTCAACTTCGTTGCCACAATTCAAACAAATCTTGCTCATTTTATCCCCCCATCCATATTGGGGTAGTTGTGTGGTGTGTGATGCTACCCATAAGTATTATTATACAATACTCATAGTATTTTGCGCAATACTAATTGTCAAGATAACCTAGTATCAAAGGGCAGGTGACGATGATGTATTGCGAAGTCAATGTAGGCGAGCGAATTCGATATTTCCGAAATTTACGCGGCTGGAGCCAGGAAACACTGGCCTTGCAGGCAGAGATCAACCCGGCTTTTCTCGGGCATTTAGAGCGCGGACTGAAAAGTCCGACGATAAAAACACTGGAAAAGATCGTGCGGGCGCTCGACATTTCACTGGCGGAGCTGTTTGCCGATCCGCAGCCGGTGGATAATGCGAAGGACGCCGTCATCGCACAGGTGTGCGACCAGATACGCGACCTCCCGCTCGAAAGCATCGAGCGGATCAACGTGATCGTGCGGAATGTTCTGGCTATTGAACAGTAGTTTACAGGTATATTATAGCAAATAAGGTGGACAGAGATTGTCCACCTTTGATTTTATATAAAAAGATAGAGGAGTCTGCATACCGCAGACTCCTCCGTGAAAAAGAGAGAGATGGATAGTGTCAAAAATTACTTAGCAGCCAGACGGCGAGCCTTAGCAGCCATGCGCTCACGAGTAACGTCGAGCAGTACGGCGCCGATGATAACCAGGCCGAGTACGAGGTTCTGTACTGCCGAAGAAACGGACAGCAGGGAGAAGCCGTTACGCAGAACAGCGATGATCAGCGCGCCGAGCATGGTACCAACCATGGTGCCCTTGCCGCCCATGAAGGATGCGCCGCCGATGATGCAGGCTGCGATTGCGTCGGTATCGTACGGCTGGATTGCGTTAACGCCGTTGCAGATACCGGAACGACCGATGGAAACGATACCAGCCAGAGCTGCCATGAAACCGGACAGGGTGTAGCAGAAGGTCAGCACGTTAGCGGAGTTGATACCGGACAGACGAGCTGCTTCCGGATTGCCGCCTACACAGTAGATGGAACGACCCAGAGCGGTCTTGGTCAGCAGGATGTGCATGATAACGTAGATGACAAGTACTACGATAAAGGATACCGGGAAGCCGGCTACGGTCGAAGAACCAAGCCACATAACAGCATCATTACCGGAGAAGGATACCATCTGAGAGTTGGTGATGATCAGCGCACCGCCCCACAGTACGTTCTTCATACCGAGGGTAGATACGAACGGATGCGGCAGGTGCAGACGGGTAAGAAGCATACCGTTGATCCAGCCGATCAGGGTGCCGCCAACGATGGCAACAACCAGCAGCAGAACCGGATTGTTCATGCCCTTGTTAACCAGCATACCTGCAAGGCAGGCAGCGAACGTTGCGTTCGCACCTACGGACAGGTCGATGCCGGCGGTGATCAGGCAGAGCAGCATACCGGTGGATACCAGTGCATTGAACGAGGTCTGCTTGAGAACAGACATCATGTTGGAATACTTAAAGAAGTTCGGCGAAGCGATCGCCAGAACTACACAAAGGATTACCAGTGCGCCAAAAGTACCAGCATAAGACATCAAACTGCTGGATTTCTTCGATTTAGTCATCTAATTTACCTCCCCAAGCTGCCTTCATAAGGTCTTCCTGATTGAAATGTTCGCTGTCACGGTCTACTTCGGCCATTACTTCGCCGCCGCGCATTACGATTACGCGGTCGGACATGCCGAGGATCTCAGGCATTTCCGAAGATACCATGATAACGCACTTGCCCTGCTTGACAAGGCTGTTCATTACGTTGTAAACCTCGACCTTTGCGCCGACGTCGATACCACGGGTCGGTTCGTCAAAGATAAAGATCTCTGCATCTGTATTGACCCACTTGCCGATTACGACCTTCTGCTGGTTACCACCGGACAGCTGGCCTACGATCTCGTCGATCGACGGGGTCTTGATGCGCAGCGACGCAATGTTCTGCTCGCCTGCCTCGAGGATCTTCTTTTCGTTCAGGAACAAGCCCGAAGAGAAGCCCTTCATGTTAGCAAGAATCAGGTTGGTGCGAATGGTCTGAGCCAGTACCAGACCCTGTCCCTTACGGTCCTCGGTGAGGAACGCAATGCCGTGATGGATCGCCTGACGCGGGGACTTGATATGTACTTCCTTGCCCTTGATCTTGATCTTGCCGCTGTCGATCGGATCTGCGCCGAATACTGCGCGCATAATCTCGGTACGACCGGCGCCGACCAGACCTGCAAAGCCCAGAATCTGTCCGCCGTATGCCTTGAAGGATACATTGTTCAGGACGCCTGCCTCAACAACGTTGTCAACCTCGAGCATCGGCTCCTTGGACTTTTCGCCGAATTCCTTCGGGAACTGGTTGTCCAGCGAACGACCTACCATTGCGGTGATCAGGGAGTCATTATCCCACTGATCGATCGGCTTGGTTGCGATGAACTCACCGTCACGGATAACCTCAACGCGGTCGCACAGCTCGAACAGCTCCTCCAGCTTATGGGATACAAAGACGATGCCGATGCCGCGTGCCTTCAGATCACGGCAGGTCTTCATCAGCTGCTCAACCTCTTTCTCGCCCAGAGAGGAGGTCGGCTCGTCCATAATAATCATTTTTGCGTTGATCAGAACCGCCTTCGCGATCTCGATCATCTGCTGTACGCCCATACCAAAGTTACCTGCCGGCTTGGTCGGGTCTACGTCCTGACCGAGCGAAGCCATAACTTCCTTTGCCTTTTTATGCATGGTCGGGTAATCCAGCAGAGTACCCTTTTTGATCCACTTGTTGATGAAAATGTTGTCAGTAATGCTCAGCAGCTTCTCAATGTTAAGCTCCTGATATACGCACGCGATGCCAGCCGCTGCCGAATCGTTCGGGTCCTTAAAATGCTGCTCGACGCCGTCTACATAAATCTGACCCTCGTCTGCCTGATGTACACCAGTCAGCACCTTGATCAGCGTAGATTTGCCTGCGCCGTTCTCACCGATCAGGCCGAGGATCTCGCCCGGCTTGACGGAAAGCTGCATGTTTTTCAGAGCCACTACGCCCGGAAAACGCTTGGTCGCGTTTTTCAGTTCTACTACGTATTCACTCATCTTTTCACTCTTTTCTTTCACAAAATGAAGAGGCGGGCACACGCTTGCACATATGCCCGCCTGCTTTTACGGATCTGTGATGACAGAATTCGGTTTAGCCGTTTCGTTTCTTTTCAACGATCGCCTTCTGCTCTTCTGCGTTGTCGGCAGTTACGATAGAAGCGGTAGAAGCGATAAACTTATCAAGGGTCTTGCCGTTCAGTGCGTCAACTGCTGCCTGAACACCGCGGTAGCCTACGTCGTAGCCGTCAACAGCAACAGTCATGGTCTCCTGACCTGCAAGGATTGCATCGAGTGCTGCAACATTGCCGCCACAGCCAACGAAGATGGTGTTCTTGTAAGCCGGATAGGAAGCTGCTGCACGTGCAGCGCCGACGGCCATGTCATCATTATTGCAGACAATGATCGCAATACCCTCCGGATGGCTCTGGATGATCGCTTCCATTGCGGTTACAGCTTTGTCGGATACACCGTCAGCGTACTGGGTCTCCGCATCCAGATAAGTGCCGCCAGCCTTTTCAACACCTTTCTTGTAGCCGCCCATGCGTGCTTCGGAGGTGGAGTCGCCCTGTACACCCGCAATACCAATTGCGGTGATGGTATCCCAGCCGGCTTTCTTGGCTGCTTCTACTGCAGCTTCGCCGCCCATGGAGGCCATAGCCTCGTTATCGAAGCCTACAAAGCTCAGAACCTTATCGGATTCTACGTTGGTGTCAATCGCAATGATCGGAATTTCCGCATTTGCGATCTGGGTTGCAACCGTCTCGGACTGCAGCGGTGCAACGACCAATGCATCCGTGCCGCTTGCACTCAGTACGGTTTCGATAATAGAGAGCTGTTCGTCGTACGCGGTCTCCGAGGTCGCACCCTGTACATCAACCTCAACGCCGAGGTCCTTGCCGGCCTGCTCGCAGCCCTTGGCTACATAGGCCCAGTACTCGGAAGCCAGCGTTTTCAGAACAACGGTGATATGCGGATTCTCGGCAGAAGCGCTTGCACCGTTACCGCCGTCCGTCGATGACGAGGTATTGCCACCGCAGCCGGTCAGTGCGCCCAGAAGCAGCGCTGTACTAAGCATTGCTGCACCAATTCGTTTCGTCATCTTAGTCATTTTTATTTCCTCCTATCAGTCAGCACGTATGCTGTTTTCTGTTTTCTCTTTTCTCTGCTTTTACAGTCTGTAATCAGATACCTGCGGTTTTCTTGATATACTCGCGTGCCATCTTGGCATACTCGAGCGGATTTGCCTTTGCCGGGTCCTGCTCGGCCTCTACGATGAACCAGCCCTCGTAGTGTGCATCGTGCAGAGCCTTGAATACGCCCGGATAGTCGACGCAGCCGTCACCCGGAATGGTGAAGCAGCCTTCCAGAACTGCCTTGCGGAACTTAAAGCCCTCGGCGTAAGCCTTTTCCATCATGTCGGGACGGATGTCCTTGAGGTGAACGTGGCCGATGCGAGGACCGAATTCCTTCGCCGCCTTTACGGCGTCCTCCTTGGAGAAGGTGAAGTGGCCGGTATCGAAACAGAGGTAAACATAGCGCGGATCGGTGTTGTCCATCAAGCGCTTGGTTTCCTCAAAGGTCTGAACAACCGTTGCCATATGGTGATGGAAGCACAGCTTGAAGCCGCGGTCAGCAGCAATCTTGCCCAGCTTGTTCAGGCCGTCGCACAGCTTATCCCACTCTTCGTCGGTGGCGATCGGCTTGTTGTCACCGAACATCGAGCACTCCTCTGCGAACAGGCAGCGGGTCAGCTCGCATACGTTGATGCGGCTTGCACCGACAGCCTCGAGGAAGTCCAGCTGCTCGATAAATGCCTTTTCGTTCTCCTCGTAGGGGGTCGAGCACAGGAAGCTCGAGAACCACTGGGATGCAATCTTGATGCCGCGCAGGTCGAGTGCCTTGTTCAGTACGGCCGGGTCGGTCGGGAACTTGCCGCCAACCTCGGTGCCCTGAAAGCCTGCCAGAGCCGCTTCGGAAACCATCTGCTCGAAGGTGAGCTCACCGCCGAGCTGCGGCATGTCGTCATTCGTCCAGCCGATCGGCGCAATGCCGAGTTTTACATTATTAAACATAGCCTTGAACCTCCCTTAGCACTTTTCCCAAGTGCCCGACTTAACGGACTTGAGCACTGCGTTGATAATGCCGTCAACCTTGGCGCCCATCTCGAAGTTGCAGATGTACTCGCCGCCGTGCATAGCCTGCATGAGTGCGTGAGCCTGCAGCGTCTTCATATCGTCGAATGCGATTGCGATGCCGCCTGCCGGCTGGAAGTACTTGAAGCCCTCGTGCTGCGGGTTGAGCAGTACGGTGCGGAAGCCGCAGTCACGGCCGTTGTCCTTGTCAGCGTCAGCCTTGAAGTAAACCTGAACCTCGCACATACGCTCCAGATCGTATACTACAGAACCCTCGGTGCCCTGAATCTCGTAGTAGAAGTAGTTCTTGCGGCCGGTTGCAACACGAGAGGACGAGAAGTCACCAATTGCACCGTTTTCATACTTAACGAGGAAGGTGATGAGGTCGTCGTTCTCAACCTTGCCCATCTCGGTGCTGCCTGCCTTGACCGGACGCTCCGGAATAACGATGGACTGTACGCCCAGAACCTCGCTCATGTCGCCCATGATCATCTGGGAAACGCTCAGCAGGTGGCTGCACAGGTCGCCGAGTGCGCCGGAACCAGCCAGCTTGTTGATGTGGCGCCATGCGATCGGAATGGACGGGTCAAGCAGCATGTCCTGATCGTAGGTAGCGTGTACGCGCATGATCTTGCCCAGCTTGCCGGACTTAACCAGCTCTGCAACGTACTGGTTTGCCGGGTTCATGATGTTGGAGAAACCGCAGTAGTTGACTACGCCCTTTTCCTTGGCCAGATCAGCCAGCTCGCGGGACTGCTCCGCGGACAGAGACAGCGGCTTCTCGCAGAAAACATGCTTGCCGTGCTCCAGAGCAGCCTTTGCCATCTCGTAGTGCATGCAGTTCGGGGTTGCAACGTCAACCAGGTCGATTTCGGGATCGGTAACAACGTCCATCCAGTTGGTGGTATAGCGGTTGTAGCCCATGTTCTTCGCGAACTTTGCTACTGCGTCCTCGCTGACGTCGCTTACCAGCTCAAATACCGGCATATCATCGCCGAAGATCATGCGTGCGTTGTGGAATGCGGTGGTGTGGGCCTTGCCCATCCAGCCAGCGCCGATCAGACCGATTTTAATTTCCTTGCTCATAAGTTTTTCCTCCTCAAAAAATCTCAATACCTTTGTTGGATTTTATCGAAAACGCCTTGTGCGTTTCTTACAATGTGAATAGATGAATGGTTTCCGGGGTCCGGCTCATTATCGAGCCAGACCGATCGGAGAGAACAGCGCGTAGACGCACAGCATCAGGATGAAGCAGGTCAGCGCGGCGGGTTTTACATACTTCCACGGGGTCAGGTCAACAGCCTTGGAATCCTCGAGGATAAAGTCGGTAGCACGGGGCTTGAACTTGCCGATGAGCAGCATCAGTGCCAGATCGACCGGGAACAGTACCGAAAGAACATACAGGTAATGCACATTCAGCGGCAGGAACTTGGAGATCGAGTACAGGATAACGTGTACGACCAGCGTAATTTTCGGTGCGCAGGCCGGAACGCGCTTGGTGTAGAAGCCTACCAGCACGATCGCGAGGATCGGCATGGAGTAGAAGCCGAAGCACTCCTGCAGGAAGTCATACAGACCGGACGGTGCATTGCTGACGAACGGCGCTACGCAGATGGATACGATCGCAAGACCGGTACCAACACGCTTGCCTACTCTTACCAGATGAGAGTCGCTTGCGGTCTGGTTGAACAGCGGACGGTGGAAGTCCAGCGTGTAAAGCGTTACACAGCTGTTCAGTGCCGAGTTAAAGGACGACAGGATCGCACCGAACAGAACCGCTGCAATGATGCCGAGCAGCCAGTTCGGAACAACCGTGGTGATCAGAGACGGGTATGCCAGGTCGCTGTTTGCCAGGCCGTCTCCGAAGAAGCGGTAAGCCAGCAGACCGCAGATGGTGATGAAGAACGGATCCAGCAGCTTGAGGAATGCGGTGAATACAGCACCTCTCTGTGCCTGTGCCAGATTCTTGGCAGCCAGCGTGCGCTGGATGATGGACTGGTTGGTGCACCAGTAGAACAGGTTGTTGAACAGCATGCCGAGGAACAGAACCGGCCACGGAATCATCGGAGGCAGAGCGTTCGCCGGATTGACCGCGTTGAACTTTTCCGCCGGAACATTGGTGATGAAGTCCTGAATGCCGGCAAGGAAGCTGCCGTTGCCGAGGATGCAGATGGACAGGATCGGGATCAGCAGACCGCCGATCAGCAGACCCACGCCGTTTACGGTGTCGGATACCGCAACTGCCTTCAGGCCGCCGAAGATTGCGTAGATGGAACCGATAACGCCGATTGCAACACACAGGATCGCAATACTCTGATAAGTGGTGATGCCGAACAGCTGATCCAGATGGAAAATCTGGTTGAAGGCCAGCGCACCGGAGTACAGTACGGTCGGCAGGTAAGTAAGCATGTAGCCGAGCAGGAACAGGAACGAGATGATCTGCTTGGTGGTGCGGTCAAATCGAACCTCCAGAAATTCCGGAATGGTGGTGATGCCGGCTTTCAGATACTTCGGCAGGAAGATCAGTGCCAGTGCCAGCAGTGCGATACTTGCGTTTACCGACCAGCTCATGGCGCCCATGTTGGTCGAGTAGCTTTGTCCGGCCTGTCCGACCAGCTGTTCGGTGGACAGGTTGGTCATTTCCAGTGAACCGGCGATGACCAGACCGGTCAAGCCGCGTCCTGCAAGGAAGTAGCCTTCCTTGGTGGACAGGTTCTCCTCCTTGGTCTTGTACCATGAGATCAAGGCTACAAGACCGGTGAAGGCGATGAATGTTAAAATGATAATCAAATGTTTCAACCCCTCTTTCGAATAAGAAAATTCTATTATATTGTAGAATTCCCTATTCTTGTTTTTCTTTTCTCTTTGATTTCTTTAACTCAAAAGAAACTATTTTGCGTGTTTTGGTTCGTTTCTCTTTTGTTGTACCTATCATATATCAAATTCTCGCATTCATCACTACACAGGATAATAATAAAATATCAAAAAATTATACTTTTCATTAGTATCATTTTTTGATATAATTGTATAAGAAAAGCGAATGACAGCATTTTTATGTCATGATATGGTACAAAAAAGGAGTTGACACCAATTATGCTTAATGATATGGGTATTCTGGCAGATTCTGTCCGCTATTACCACGATGCAGATGCCTTTACCGCGACGAACCTGTACCATGTTCCGCACGCAGGCAGCTACCATTGCGACGAAACATACGGTATGCAGCGCAATTACCTTGATATCTGCCAGATGCTTGTTGTAGATGAAGGCGAACTGTCGGTCACCTACCGCGGTGAAACACGCACTGCCGGTCCCGGCAGCCTGATTCTGCTTGACTGCAGAGAACCGCACAGCTATCACGCCCTCACACCGATCCGCATGCGCTGGTTCCACTTTGCAGGCAGCGGCAGCACGGCCTATACACATCTTATCCTCAATACGCACGGGTTCATCCTGCCCACCGGAAGCAATGCCGAGATTGAGGAATGTATCCGCCGCATCATGGTCTCGGTGCACCAGAACCAGCCCAATCCGCATATTATTTCCCTGACGATCAACAAGCTGCTCGTTCTGCTCGTGCTTGTGCTCGGGGAAAAGAAAAAAAGCGATCTCGAGATCGCCATTCAGGACTCGGCCGACTATATGACGTACAATTACGCGGATAAGTCGCTCTCCATCGAGCACCTGTCGCAGCGCGCTGCGCTCAGCACCTGCTACTATATGCGTAAGTTTAAGGAGTACCAGTCCGTTACACCGCATCAGTTTTTGCAGACCGTGCGTCTGAGCGCCGCAAAGCAGCAGCTGCTCACCACCTCGCAGAGCATCGAGACCATCGCGGATAACTGTGGCTTTTCCAGTGCTTCGCACTTCATTATGGCGTTCCGTAAGAGCACCGGCATTACCCCGCATCAGTACCGCACCCAGTGGAAATAAAAAGCACACTCGCAGTCCTGCGCGCACCGGATTGAACGGTGATATTCATCAGATCACTGCATGAAATGTCGTTTTTATGACACGAATTGTATAACAGACCAGTTGTGCGCTTATACAGATTATGGTATAACAATCAAAAAATCAGGTACATACACGGTGTCTGAGAGATAGGCAAACCCATCGAAAGATGGGGGACGCAAAGCCGGAAGGGTCTAAGGCGGCGAACGCCGCAATGACAGCCGGTTGTAAGCATCAGCGCAGACGCTGTTAACCTCTTCTGCGCTTTATTTGGCAGAAGGAGGTGTACGCCGTGAAAAAGAACTTGACAAACCGATTCGCGGTGCAATACACTGCTCACAGCGCAGAGCAAGTAAAACTCTACCCTTTTGTGCTGTTCAAAAAAGATATCAAAACGCTTTTAAGTCATGGGTAACCATGTCTTGAAAGCGTTTTTTTATTTAAATTTGAAGCCGTTAAGGCGGATAAAACAAGGAGGAAAAGTTATGAAAAAACGATTATGGTCAATTTTGTTGGTAGCCTGTCTAATTGTATCGCTTTTGCCGACTACGGCATTGGCGGCAGAAGCTAATGGCGTAAAAACAGAGGAAGAATTGCGGGCAGCGATTGACGCGGCTACGGGAACAGAGTCTGATCCAACGGTTATCCAGTTGTTAGAGTCGATTGAAATCAATTCATCAATCGTAATACCGGACGGAAAATATATTGAGTTGGTGGGTGAATCAGATGAGATTATGATTTGCCCATCGAGTACGTTTCACTCTACTCTATTCGCTCCGGCGTTAATTGGGATTGGTCACGCAGACAATAATGCTTCCAATATTACAACTGCACTCACATTAAAAAATATGATATTGGACGGGAAGAATGCCACAAGATGTATTGCCGTTCATAAAGGAAACTACTTAACAACTCAGAACGTTGTCCTCAGAAATGGCACCACTGGCGCGGGCTCATCTGGCGGTGGAATTGCTGTCTGTTGGCATGGCGAAAGTGAAAAGGCACACTTTTCATTAACGGATACGGAAATACACGATTGCTCTGCGGGCATCCCAGACGATAAAAATGGCAAATACGGCGGCGCAATCAACACCTATAACAATGCGGACGTTTCCATGAGCAACGTTAATTTCCACGACAATTATGCAAATTGGGGCGGAAGTGCAATCTATCAGGGAAAGCTTATTTTAAGCGGAAATATTGTATTAGGCAAAGATGATACTGGAAACGGCGTTTATGACGCCAATATAGTGATTTCCAGCCTGCTGGGGGATTCCTCAGAAATCTACATTGGAACACCCAGTTCAAGAACGACCATTGCAATGGCGGGGGAAGGCTATACCATTACGCAAGCGGATTTGCAAAAATTTCACTTGAAATATGTTTCGCATAATAATACGAATGTTGCAGATCAATATACTATTTATCTTGATAAAGACAACAATGCATTCAAACTGGCAGAAGCGGCTGCTGTGACATTCTGTGCAAACGATGGTACAAATGCACCAATTATGCAGAAGGTTCCTAAAAATATTGCGGCAGCGCTGAATCTCAACTCCTTTACCCGTCCGGGCTATACCTTTACCGGCTGGAATACGAAGGCTGACGGTTCAGGTCGTATCTACCAGGACGGTCAGGAAGTCACATTGAATGCCAATCTTGATCTTTATGCTCAGTGGCGCAAATGTGCGCTTTCGGAAATCACGGTTGCACCCAAGGAAAACGCAAAGTTCACCTATGGTTCTACCTTGGGATCCTCTGATTTTGTTGTGACTAAGGTTTATGACAATGGCGAGACGGTGACAGTAGACCCGGAAAACTACACGGTTTCTCCTTCCGCTTTGGAAACTGTTGGCGAGAACGTGCCGGTGACCGTTACCTATCAGGCTAAGTCTTACAACTGCACAATCAGGGTTGATAAGGCTCCGCAAGCCGCTCCGGCAGCTCCCACGCGGAAAGACCGCACTTACACCAGCATTACGCTGAACGAAGTTGCAGACGCTGAAAACGGCGCAAAGGCTGAATACAGCAAGGATGGCGGTAAGACTTGGCAGGATTCGCCCGAGTTTACCGACCTGACCTCTGGCACGACCTACACATTTGCAGTACGCTACGCCGAAACGGACACTTACAATGCTTCTGAAATCGCAACGGCTAATTTTGCTACACTGCGTCATTCCTCCGGCGGCTCGTCCTCGAGTTCCACCCCGACCAACACCGTTTCTGCATCCACTGCGTCGAACGGCAAGGTCGCTCTGGATAAGAGCACGGCGAAAAAGGGTAATACGGTTACCGTAACTGTCACCCCGAATGCAGGCTATCAGCTCGACAAGCTGACTGTCACCGACGCAAAGGGCAAAACCGTTGACGTCACCAAGAAGTCCGACGGCAAGTTCACCTTCACCATGCCGGACAGCAAGGTAACGATCACCCCGACCTTCAGCAAAATTGAGGACACCAAGCCCTCGAAGACTGGCTTTAATGACGTTGCTTCTTCCGCATGGTACGCTGACGCGGTTCAGTACGTCACCGACAAGGGTCTGATGAACGGCACCGACGATAACCAGTTCTCCCCGAATGCGTCCACCACCCGCGGTATGCTGATGACGGTTCTGGCACGCTACGCAGGCGAGGACACCACCGGCGGCGCTACCTGGTACGAGAAGG
>OGXA01001865.1_pt1 | contig 16436 bp, 18 predicted proteins | sample 1576171 | NCBI WGS metagenome assembly OGXA01 (sample SAMEA3541587, study PRJEB24748) | human gut metagenome | biome: human gut; feature: human-associated habitat; material: faeces | place: China | collected 2012 | reverse complement strand
GGGACGCTTCCAGTTTTCGGTCGAGAATGCGTAGAAATACACCGTGCCCAGCTGTACGAAATCGCCAGATGTCATTCACGCAAAGGAGAGTGGGACAATTCTCTATGTGCATATGGTATGACGATAGCAGCACATATTTTGTATATAATTTAAAAAGCAACGGATGCCCCGGTTGGGTGCATCCGTTGCTTTTTAGGTAACATAGCCACATATGTTCTCGCATCAACGTTTGGGCTAAACACACGATGATTACTCATACGTCTTTTGCGGACTTTTTCTTTTCTGCGAATATTCTCAAATTAAAATTTTACAATACTAGATACTTCTTCCGTAGTTTCGATGGACTTCCCAGATGTATTATAAACTGTAACTGTAACTTTTACTTGATATCTATGTCCACTTGTTACATACCAAGGTTTATTGGTTAATCTGATACTAATACTTCCGGAATTCGTCCATGTCTTCATCACCTTTCCGGTATCGACCTGAATAAGTTCCATGGTGAGATCCGCACTATAACCACTATTATTCAAGATCACACTTCCTGAACAACTGGACTTACCATTATCGTCAATTGATAGGTCAGCATTCAATGTAGAAATACCAATATACCGAGCATTGGTATTTTGTGTGGGATATTCCTGTGCAAAAGCTGTTGTCATAGTAAAAAGGGACACTACAACTGCTAGAAGCAGAACTTTCACCAGGTTTTTTTGCTTGCAAATCATTTTTGTTTTCCTCCTTGTGTTTTGCCTCTGATAGAGGCTTCTACTGTAAGGAACACAGAAAATCGTTATTTGCAACCTAATCAATCACAAAAATATTTTGGGCTATTTTTTCAACGATTTCACCTGGTACGTGTTCTGACGAAGAAATGTCAATAAAGATATTCTTGTCAGTATTTGCGAGGGCAATATGTGTCTGGCCGTTTTTTACAATGCGCAACCCAGAGTTCCCATTTATCATAATTTCCTCTACTATTTCGGCTCCTTCCGTATCTACATTGTAAGTAGAAGCCCCATCAAACCGGTTAATGATTATCCATTCATTTGCATCGTTTGCAAAGATGGCCTGATAATCGTATTCTCCTGATAAATATTCGTATCCTTCAGGAAGCCATGCCAAACGTATATTTTTAAAAAATTCACTATCGTCTGCAACCACAGTGTTGCCGGATTCTTGAGGGGTATCCTCTTGCTTCATTTTCAATTGTGTGTACTTCTCATTTGCGGCGATCACCAAATTAAGAGTGGCTGTTCTAAATTCATCGGAAATTGCAAATGCTGACGTAAAAAGTAGAGTTGAAATTGCGATCAATATTGCTGCCAGGTTAATTGCCTTTTTTACAACTCTAAGGCTGCTGCTTCTGCGCATATTTGAAAAATGCGCATTTATTGTTTTCAAACACCTTTTTGTGAGTTCTTCAGGAACTGCAGTGTGAGGATCATTCTGCAATTCCATGTTGAGTTGGTCTAACCGAGCGCCTTCCATTTGTGCAACATCTTCCATCAGCAGCGCAAAATATGCATCTTCATAGTTTTCCAACAGTCGTTCGTGTCTCGTCATTTGTGCCATCCCCTTTCATTAACCTTAGAGATTTTCGCCTTACGCGTGAAAGACGCATCCGGATACTGTCTCTGCTGCACTGGAAAATTCCTGCGAGCTCTTCTGTCGTTTGTTCTAGAACATATTTTCTATACAGCAATTCTTGCTCGGCATCAGTAAGCTGCATCCACACTGTAGTCAGACTGGTTCTTTTTTCTTGGAGGTCTTCTATTCTCTCAATTATTGATTCAGGTTGATCGTATTCACTGCTTAAATCATCATCCGATAATTGTTGAATATGGCGGTTTATCGTTGCTTGGTGTTTTCTAAAATTTATAGCCGTATTTCTGACCGCGTAAATCACGTATGCACGAAGTGCAGAATTCGGAAGACCTTTTATTTTGATAATGTTTTTGCAAAGCCTTTCGACCGTATCATGAACAATATCTTCACAATCCTGTGTGTTGGAAGCATATTTTAATGCGATTGCATACATCAGGCGCTCGTTCTGCTGATATACTTCTTGCATAAATGCACGATCATCAACGTCATTTATCATAGTAGCAAAGATAAGCATATATCTAATCCTCTCCATTAGCTATGCCAGTAATCACTAGAGAGAATGAACGAACATACTTTTCTAGTGAACGGTTAATCAAGAAAATTCAAGAATTGATCCAGATGTTTTAAATATAATATACCCTTCGAAAAAGGGACATGTCGATGACTGTATTTGCTACGTGGCAATTATACCCCAAAAAATTTCAGCGGGATAAACTGCGTATCTGGTAGACCTGCCCGATCAGCAGAAGCTTTCGATATTTGTATTGCGGAATAGTCAATGTTGCGAATCTTACACAAAGCCATGCCACCATAATAATTACCCTTATACAATAAACACATAACCTGTCAATTTGTAACGCGCAAAAGAAGTTTTTTTTAGCTTTGCTCCAATTGCCACTATTATAGCAAATTGATTCGATATGTTTAATACTATTTAATGGGTAAAAATTAAAAAGTCTATATGAATTATAGAATATAAAGCCTATGCCCTTTGGAAATAATATAATTAGCAAAATGAAAAAATAGGGGCGTACCATATGGCTCAGTTTAAGGACCTCTTCACTGAACTTCGCAGAGATACAGGCTTATCTCAAGAAGATTTCGCTGCTCTTTTTCACCAATCTGGGAGCACGATTTCTAGTTATGAAACAGGACGCAATCAACCAAGCTTCGATATGTTGATTCAGTATGCGGATTATTTCAATGTGACTACAGATTATCTTCTGGGGCGTGTGCCGTTTGACATGTCTCCATCCGTTTTCACCGATTCATTTATTGACAATGTTACGATTCAAGATGTTATATCGATATTACAAAAACTGCCTGATAATCGCCGACGTGCACTGCTAGTTTTGTTAGGTGATATCCAATTGAGTTCCACAATACAAGAGCAAGCGAAGAAAGCTTCTAAAGAGGGGTGATAGAAATTATCCCATATATCATATTGGCAATAGAAGATGATGGAGATAGAGAATTCATGGCATGGCTCTACATACAGTATCAATCACTTCTATATTCTGAAATTATCCGAATCGTACAGTCGTCCACCGATGCAGAAGATATTCTGCACACAGTGATTGAAAAGCTCATCGACAAAGTAGGCTTTCTTCGTAAACTTGATCGCCGAGGGCTTGTTAATTATATCATTACCGCTGCAAAGAATACGGCTTATAATTATTGTCGAGACAAAAAGAAAGAATTAGACTTCGATTTTGAACAGGACGTTATCGTTGACAATTACGATTCGCTGGAAGATGACATTATTAAACGGGAAAATTTATTTTGCCTTGACCAAGTTTGGAACTCACTTGATTCTAAAACGCAATACCTGCTTAGTGCTAAATATCTATTGAATAAAAGTGGAAAAGAAATTGCTAATGATTTAGGAATGTCTTCGGATAATGTCCGTATGGCATTGGTACGAGCCAAGCGGAAAGCACGCCAAGCCATGGAAGACTGGAAATATTCAACAAATCAAGCGAAGTAAATTCGAGAAAAGCGAGGACATAGGTCCTCGCTTTTTTCTTGCTTCTCGATAGTATCATTGGTTGCATTTTTACGTCCTAAGTGTTTATTGTATAGGAAATTTGACAGCCATTTATTGTTGAGTTTACACTTTTGACCTCTATGCGCTCTTTTACTCGAAACGAGTAAAGGAGCGTATGTATGCTCATAGATTCCATTATCCATGCTCAACAAGGATGTGATTCAGATATGATGTTTCTCGTCTCAAAATTTTCTGGAATATTAAAAAATTATGCTAGAAAACTCAACTACGAAGACGCCGAACAGGACTTAACTGCGGATTTTATTGAGTTAATTCACCATATTGATATAGAAAAACTAAACAACACGAGTGACGGAGCCATCGTCAATTTCCTGATTCGATCCACGTATCATTATTATATTAAAAGGTTACAAAAAGAACGGGACCGAAAAGTACCTGAAGTGTATTTTGAAGACCTCACGCCATCACAGTCAAATCTAGTGCTTGTTCAGACTGCAGTTGAACTTGAAGAGTCTATATCCGGATATTTTCCGTCTTCCGGTTTATCCGAACGAGAGATATTTATTTTGATGGCTGTATACACTTATGGTTATTCGGTAAGTGACATAGCAAAATACCTTCAAGTCAGCCGTCAGAACATTAATCAAATCAAAAAACGTGCCGAAAATAAAATACGGCAGAAACTTACCTAACAGAGAATTTATGAATTTTTTTCTTTGAAGGAATTTAAATGAGCCAGCAGCTTTTCGGGTAATGGGACACCTATTTTCCCGGCATTCTCTAAAATACTAATTGCTTCGTTGGCACAGTAAAATAAAATAGTGATCCGTTCTAATGCAACGCCGGAAGAGAGGAGGTACGAATCAACTACATGACTAAGTGAAACCATAATGAAAATCACTACTTTATTTATGATTCCCTTTGCCCCGATTGAACTTGACAGTTTTTTGTCCTTAATTGCAACACAGACGCCTGTTATGTAGTCTAAAGTTACAAGAATAATCAGAGCATACAGAACTTTGTTATTGTCTGCACCAAAAAACATATTAACAACCGTAGACAAATCTGGCATAAAATCATATCCTTTCGTTTGCATTGTTTGGACCGGAGTGTCAAAATATAAAGAGCGGAATTCGGCTAATTTGTAAATGATAGGATCAACCTTTTCGGTGACACCGAGCCTTTTATTCGTTCACCAGTCCATGGTGAACACAACTGTTTCACATATACTCCATAACAAAAAGCGTACAATAGCGCGCCCTTAGTATAATTGAAAGCGTCTAAACTCATGAACTTGGACTCCGAAGAAGAGGGTGTTTTCACCGTCTCGTGTGCTGGCGGTACGAGCGTAGAATGTATTTTCTACACGGCTCGCGCGAACCGCTTGCAGACGACATGTCCGGTTACTGCGTCACAATTTCCGGTTTGCTGGGCGGACATTCCGGTGCCGATGTCGACAAAGAGCGAGGAAATGCCAATGTCCTAATGGGGCGGCTCCTCTATTCGGCCATGGAACGGTTCCCAGGGCTGTGCCTTATTGATGTGCAGGGCGGAGAATTTGATAATGTGATCCGCTCAAACTGTGCGGCTGCTGTGGCAATCCCCGTGAGCTGCAGGAAAGAATTTGAAGTGTTTGTCAGTTCCTTTGGAGCAACACTGCAGAATGAGTACGCTGATACCGATGCCAATGTGACAGTTTCCTGCGAAGACACAGAGGCAAAGGCTGCCATCTGTGCCGAGGATACCGCCGTGCTTCTGCGTGCTCTTATGATATTACCGAATGGGGTTGAGGTAATGAGTGCATCGCTTCCTGGTTTGATGCAGACATCCCTGAACCTCGGCATACTTTACATGCGGGAGGATGGGCTGCATCTCACCTATTTGATTCGCTTCAGCATCGCATCCCAAATGGAAATGCTGGTACAGCGGCTCCGGGCAATCGTAGAAACTGCACATGGCGAGATGGCAGAACTCAGTTCGTATCCCGGCTGGCAGTATGCCCGTAATTCCTCTTTGCGCGAGACTGCGCTGGCTGCTTACCGGAGAGCATCAGTGACCGTGAAGGAACGGTCAGCGCAACCCATGGCGGCCTCGAATGCGGCCTGGTTGCAGCAAAGATCCCCAACCTTGACATTATCTCATTCGGGCCGGAGTTGCATGATGTGCATTCGCCGAACGAGCGATTGAGCGTTCCATCCACCGAGCGCACCTATGCGCTGCTGTGCGAGATCCTCAAGCGCAGCAAATAAGACCAATGCTATAACTTTCACAGGGCACCGCCAGTCAGGGGCAACTTTTCTCTGACTGGCGGGTTTATAGCAACTGGCAACAAGGCAATACATTGAAAAACAACTGGCCTACGCTGGGCATCCAAATCCCATTTTCTCTGAGGATGCGCTCCAACGGATCTTTGAGTTTTCCTCTGGTGTTCCACGCCTCATTAACCGTGTCTGTACGCAGGCACTGATCTATGCGTACCAGAACCGCAGAGCCATTATTGATGACCGCATGGTGCAGATTGTACTGGAGGGCGAAGTAGCTTGAATTTGGGAAGGAGTGGCCATGGGCCACTCCTTATGCTCATTCATTCTGCGACATATTCCTCGGCGCTCTCCGACACACAACGCCGTCTATTTTACGACAACGAGGCTCGGCGGCTACACGTTATTAACTTCTGAGCAAGTAAAAGAGGCAACCAAACTAAATGATATTGGCCATTTATTCCACTATCCATCTGCACCAAACGCCGACAGTTTTGATGTTAATATAATAGTTGGACTGGCTCGTGCGGATTTTAGCGGTAAAGATATCGATATGTTTATGTTTGCTATGCAACTCTATCAGATTGAGATGTATACGGTAGAGAAGTTGCAAAATATGAAATAGCGGGGTGGATAATTCCATCCCGCTATTTCTGTATTTCTTACTCACCGCAGCCATCGCGTAGTAAGCGTAAAACGTAGCCTTTTTTTATTTTACTGACCTGCATTGACAGGGCCAGAGCGCGGTGAACTCCTGTTTTCCAGGAGGCTGTTTCACACCTCCGATAAGGATGATTCTTTCATTCTGCACTATAATCATAATACTTCTCAAGAAAAACACCTTTCAGCATCTCTCTGAGTTTGCTGTAATCCTCTGCGGGAACGTCATTCTTGTCAACAAAGAGGACGGGACCTACATCAACAAGTTCGATGTCTGAACCCACAAAATATATGCCATTTTTTGCTTCAATGATTTCTCCGATTGTCTGATCCTTTTTAGGCAGATTTCGTTCCCCTTTTTTTGTTTGTGGCTTATAGCTAAATATTACGCTTTTTCCTGTCGCACTACAAAATTCCAGATGGGACGCAGAAATCTGCACATAAAGCGATGCGCTTTGTTCTGGCAAAATTTTTTTGTACCAGTTCCGTCTCTTAGACTTTACGAAAGAAGGTACCATGAATCGATAAGTCCAAAAACAGACAATAATCAGTGAAATGATTTCGTCTAAAATGGCAAATTCTTTAGAAAACCATTTTGTAGTTGGACTTAATAAGAAAAACGCTATTGCAACCAGAAAAAGGATAAACCATATTACCGCGAAATAAATACGACTGAATTTTTTCCGCAGCCGCAAACAGCATCTGAAATGCTCAATTTTGTCTTGTTCCTTAAATGAAGTACAATAGTGCATGAAGAATCTCCTTTATCGAACGAATAAGCAGGTGAGCAGAGACAGCAGTACGGTACCAGTAGAGATAGTCCCGTATGCAACCGCAGCAGCAACAGCAAACATGAAAATGATTAGCAGTGTGTTGGCAATGGCCTTTGTGGCCAGTTCAATGTACTCGTTAACTCTTTCTAGAACCTTTTCATAGTATGGTTCGTATGCGGGGGTCGGCGTGGACAGATTTGTGTGGAATACGTATTCGACGGTGACAGCAACTTCCACACTGGACGGCACATAAGCCTGCGTATCATAAACCACAGAGGTAATCGCCAGAGTTACAGAAGAATCAGCGGGATTGGCACTTAGCGCAAGCTCCATTTTGCCGTTCTGAATCTCCGCTGCCAGAAGTTCCAGATTGGGCAGTTCAGCATCGTCTAACGTAAGATTAACACTTGCCAACATTTGTCCAAGCTGTGTGGTAATGGTGGCATCATCAAAATTGCCGTTTGTGATCGTTACGGTGTTGACGACATTATCACTGTTGCCATGAGTCAGAGAAGCAGTCATATAGACGTCCATAACGCCGTTACTCAGAAGCAGATACTTAGTCCCAAAAGTGAACGAATCATTCCAAATTTCGTATCCGTTCGGCAGCTTGTGGCAATCGCAGATTTTGGACACGATATTTGTCCGTTTGATGTATTTTTCACTTTCGATTTGTTCCGCAGCCTGTTCCGGGTCAATCAGGATGCCATTGTTTCTGCCAGAAGCAATATTGTTGTCGATTTCGATGGCTGCGTCTCCAGTACCGAGAGTCAGGGTGGAAATCTGATCGAAAGCCCAATCTTTGGGCAGAGGGAAACCAATGTTACAGGCAAAGCCAGCAGACATATCACACACAAAACTGCTTACAGAGTAACCAGCTTCCTTAACCAGAGTGCAGACATATCTGGGGCCATAAATGCCAACCTTATACTTATCGGACCCAAATTTATCAAATTCTTCTTTGATGGCCTTGAAATAAGGAATGACATAACCGTTGACGTCATCCACGGTCGCATCAAAGTCCACAGCAAAGTATACTGTAGTTCCATCCGGGAAGTAAAGGCTTCTCAATGCCTCAATCGCATAGTAGGCGTCTCGGCGACCACGGCCTGCCGAAAAGTAATTTCTATAGTTATTCGTGATTTGATAAATCGGGAACACTTTCAGGCCTGCGTTGTAGATGACCTTCATTTCATCACGAGTCAGTTTCTTGGTGGTTCCGCTAATATACCGACCAACAATTGTTCTGCCGTTCTCAACCAAGGCTTGCGCTTTTGCTGCGGTAAGGGGAACGCTGAAATCGCAAGCTGTGCCAATGCGGCTTTGGTCACCATAGCTTACCAGCAGAGATGCCCAGGTACGCTTGCCAACGATACCATCCAAGGCCAAAGCAGAGAATTTCTGAAATGCCTTAACTGCGGTCTGGACACCATTGCCGAAGCCACCATCAAAACCGTTCGGATCAAAACCGTTTGCATACAGCGCGTACTGCAGAATATAGACATACTGCTTGTTGGTGATTGTTCCATATCGCTGCAGAGTCGGGCAACGATTCATAGTGTTGGAACCCCAAACACCGTCTACAACATTGTTGGAATATTCTTTTTTCTGTTCCACCTGTAGCCCGGAAATCAGTGCCCGCATAGTCTTTTTGGTAAACAGTCCATCACAGGGAATCAGCCCAATGTAGGAATGATACTTATTGTTCAGAGCCTGCTGAATCTCTCTAATCTTAGAATCACCAGAACGTAGCAGCGTATATGCGTCTGTGTTGAGCAGAGCTTTCATTACTTCTGCATTTGCGATGCCAGTCTGATCGGTAGTGCTCAGGCCGGCATATTCCTGAAATTTTCTTACCGCTTCTTTCGTGGTGTCGGTATAGACACCATTAAGATAGATGGGATCTAGACCCTGCCCCTTGCAATACAATGCACCCTGCAGAATATGAATCTGATGATTGATGGTTGTAATGCTGGAATCGCTTTCGGTACTCAGGGCTGTGAATGCCTTGGCAGTGCCATCGCCAAACACACCATCCGCAGAAATGCCCAGTTCCGTCTGCAATGCCCAGATCAGAGCACGAATAGTTCCCATGCCAGTAATACCATCTTCATCAACTGCGGAGTATCCGCTGGTTCCGGCATAGGTTTCATTGAGCCACTGCTGTGTCATCAAAACTTTTGTATCCATAAATTTTTCCTCCAGTCTGTATAATGCACATGTGGATGTCAACACGAGTATTGCTTATTTGTGCTGACATTTTTCGTGATTAGCAGAAAGGCGAATAATTTGTTGTTGGGGTTTATATCAACCCATTGCATAAGCTACATCATAAACATCTCCTTAATTTTTATTATCGCGACACTGCTAATCACGATCTTAAAGGAGATGCGGAATCCGAAATTGTAAACCAATAATCTTTAGTTCATGGGGCTTTTCAATTTACCTCTATATGCAAAATGCAGTCTCTCATGATGAACTTTATGACTCTGGGTTTTATAGCTTCAGCCTGTTTATGAAAGATCTTTTATATATAAACACTTACATTCAAAAAATGTAACGGTATTCTTATTGTTATATTTTTTGAACGTAGTTGTTTTAATTATTGCAATGTATTTTTGACAGAGTTCGCATTTGGGAAAATCAAAAAATACATCTGCAACTAAATCAATAAAGGGGAGATGCCATGTCGATGGGTTTAAACTGAATGTATACACAAAGAATTGCTCGCAAGGAGGATAACACATGAAATTGTTCAAAAAGGTATTTGTATGTGTCGTGGCCGTATGCACGATGACTACCATCACGAATGCGTCCAATATGGACTTTGTTTCTAAAGATTCAGTTGCATATACAGTTAATGGAATTGATGCATATAATGCACCTCGTGATGCTGCTAAAAACTTCGATGTAGAAAGAGTTATTTACTTCTCAACTGATACAGCAGATACCCAAATCGACTTAACCAGTAATACAAATTTTGACAATGTTGATGTAGTAAGTGATACCGATTCTTTGATTGCTGCAGCTGAAGCTGACCCATTCGCAGCTATCGTTGTGGATTCCAATGCCAGTAGTTTTTTGGAAAGAGATAAACTTGCTGGTTTGTCCAAAGAACAGCACCTTATTCTAATTATTGGTTATGATAATGAAGATTATGTTGCAAAAGATTTCCCTGCTTCAGATAAAGTGAATTTTAAAGATTACGCCTTTGCCTCTTATATCATCACCCCTGACGGCAATTTCCAGGTGTTTGATTTTTGGCCTACTTCTGTACGTAGCATTGATGATATGTTGACTTATACAAATAAGACCAAAGACGCTGCATATACTCTCTATAATTTGTATGTGTGCGATGAGGATTATTCAGAAGCATCTGCGGCTGAATTGGCTAAAGCGGAGAACGATGCTGCAGTTCTTTCTCAAAATACTACAGCCGTTACTGCAAGCCAGAATAACAGAGTCGAACTCTTCCATACTTGGATGGCGGGATCTACCACGGGTTATGTATATACCTCTGCTACAGGGAGTACCGTCCTCAAGACGGTTCATAACGGCGAAGCAATCATTTTCACTGGTACAACAAAAGTCATTGAAGACTCCACTTTTTATCAGGTGAAAATTTGGACTAGCAGTGGTACGCTGTCCACTGGTTGGATGGCGCCTGCCGGATCTTGGATGGATTATCCGTTTACCTGCTCTCTCTATGATTACGCGTATAACTATCCGAGTGAAGATGATGATGGACTGATTGTGTTTAATGACACCTATGGAGCTGGCTACAAAATGGCTAAATCTTCCAGTCTGTATAATGGCTCTGGAACTGCTACAACCTCCATCTCTTCTTATACTAGAGTGTGGTTCAACTCTGATGCTGGTACCGCTGGCGCCACAAAGCCTTACTTGGTGACTATTTCTGGGTATAGCACATATGCCAACAACAAATGGACCTATCATTCCATTAGTGCTACAACCTTTGTAGACGCTGGCTTTAACACTGGGAAGGTCAGCACCTACAAAATGAATACACTTCAGGAATGAAACGAACAAAAATAATAGTAGCTCTATTGGTTGGGTTGCTTTTGGCAATAATCTGGTTGGGAGTAAAAAGCAACCATAATGACGAGCAGATTAATAACGTGATTGAAACTCCATCTATAGAAGAGAATCAAGCAAATATTTCAAAATTCCAAGCGGATAATTTCGATATTGCTATTGATACTGCAATTTGGACGGAGCACCACTATGACTCTGGCTTTTATAGTTGGCAAAATCATAGTGACGCGGAAAATTTCTTTGAAGTGGGACATGTTGCGGAAAAGCCTGGCATTGATAAATTAGTGGAATTTGCCTTAAAGAAAAACAATTGTTCCGCTTACACTGAACTCATCCTTCCTGAAGATTCGCAGTATACTTACGCAGTTTCGATGGAAAAAGAAAACGGCTATTTGCTTGAACTGTATTTTACGGCGCCCATGGATGACGGCACCTATTTCCTTGTTACGTGCTGCTACAATCCAATAAACACAGCATCAAGGTACGCTACTCAAACGGCTGTTTTTTCGATGGAGACCCAATGAGGGCATATACCGTTTAAAAGCTACTATGTGGAGACTGTATATACAATGAATTAATTACAGCAAACAACTACACTTTAGACTGAAAAGGAGCGTTTTTGTGAAGAAAATGCAAAAAATGATTGCAGTGCTGTTTTCCGTGGCGATGTGTGCCGCTATGGCGGTTCCCGCATTTGCGGCAGAGACTGATACTGCGAGAAATGAAGCGCAAGAAACTGTTATGCCTCGCGCAATCGTGTATGAGGAAATTAACATCCCGGGGGACGGTAAGTTCTATAAAATCACAGATGATTTCGAGATGCCAGCGAAATCGAGGGTGAGTTTTCAGGGAACCTGGTCCCCGGCTTATGCGAGATTAGAATTTAGGCTTTATGCACATAGCACCGGCAATGGTGCATATGTCATGCTCACATCTGGCAGAGAGGGAGGCTTGGACGCTACAGCAGCTTCGGTTTATTCACTGTATGCCAGATCGGTAGATAATGTCAAAGTTACTGGTGCTGTGAATATTACCAATTGACAGAAATATATAGCTGATAATTAATCAACTATTGGCAAGTTGTATTATCCAGTTATAGCTGCAGCAGAAAACTCCCGCCCCATTTATTGAATGGAGCGGGAGTTTTTCTGCGTCTGAAAGATTCGGCTACTTTATGAAATAAAGAAAAAATACGTATAAAATTGTAATCTCTCCAATGCAATTTCTGGAGCAGGGTAAACAGCTTCGAACAATATTCGGTTGTTACATTTTTTGAACGTAGTTGTTTTAATTATTACAATGTATTTTGATGAAGTCCCTGTTTGGGAAGATCAAGAAATGTATCTTCTGCTGTGAAAAAAATTTTTGAAAGCCGAGTTTACATTTTCCTGTCGGAATTACCCTCTATATAATAGACTTGCAAGTCACAAAACGAATCGGGGGGTAAACACACAGCTTGAGATAATTCCGCAGGAACAAGGTCGCCATGTGCTACAGGGCTCAAAGGAGGAATTGCTGTAAATGAAACGGATTTCTATTTTACTGGCAGTATGCCTACTGCTGAGTATCCCAGCCCAAGCAGCCGCCCCTGCATTAGTCCAGTATAAAAGCGACCAGCTCGGATTTTCAGTCACGATTCCTGGCATTCGTCAGGACGAGATCATTGCCGAGGAAACCGATACCGGCGTGAACTTCTATCACGCTCAATCCCGTGAAAAATACGGCGGAGAGATTGGTTCCATTGAGGTGGTTTCCCCACGGTCTGATTTCTTCTCGAGGCACTACGATGATATGGCGTACCAAATCATTGCGATGGGAAAGAACCAGGTATTTCTATGGAAGGTCCCAGGAGGGGGCGCTCAAACTGGCGGAGATTTTTTGGATGCGTTTAAACGTGTGTCCTCCGCCTTTTCCATGGAGAATTTGCGGAAAGGCTTGGTTCCGACTCAGCCGGATGCGTGGCCGAAGCTCCAGACAACGAGGCATCTGGCATACCTGCCGGTGAATGGTGGGCTTGCACGTTCCGATGCTCCCTTGACACGCGGCGAATTGGCACAGATGCTATACACCCTGCTGGACGCCGACAATAAGGCTGGCAGTTACCGATCCCCGTTCTCAGATACAACAGGAAAAGACTGCACCCAGGCAATTGCATATCTTGCAAGCTATGGCATCCTCACCGGATACGCGGATGGAACATTTCGACCGGACAAGCCTATCAGCAGAGCCGCATTCGCTGTTTTGCTGCATCGCTGTCAGTTTGCGGCGCCTGTTGGACAGTACGGAGAAGAATTTGTGTTTGCAGATGTTCCTGCCGATTACTGGGCTGAGAAGTACATCTACAGCGTGAAAGTTCTGGGCTGGCTGCAAGGAAGTGTTGATAGACTGTTCCACCCGGAACGCCAAATCACCCGTGCTGAAGCTGTCACGGCCATCAACCGGATGCTCGGACGTGATGAATCTGCGACGGAACTACTGTCTGTCGAAAATCCTTTTTCGGATTTGGCAGAGAGCCATTGGGCTTATGCGAATGTTCTGGAGGCAGCAGGTGTGCTGAAAGACAATGCCTCCGCGCCTGAAGCGTGGATGGATTCAGTACCTAAAAACACCAGTGCATATCATTTCAGCAGCGAGTCTGATGGCTGGGCAGTTTCTAAGAGCCAGCTTTTCCATACCACGGATGATGGAAAAGACTGGGACAAGGTCGGTGATCCGTTTACATGCACGGTTTCTGGATTGTTTTTCTTTAGTGAGCAGGAGGGAATTCTTCTGGGAAGCAGCGAAGAGAACGCCTGCATTCTGTTGAGGACAAATGACGGTGGAGAGACCTGGGACAATTTGCTGGCGAACCCGGACACGCTGCCTCGTTATCTGCCTGTGGAGCAGTTTCCTACAGAGAAAAGTTTGATGGAAAGCATTGTTTCAGCAGAACTCCGCCCAGCCAGCAAGGCGGCTGTTTACCTGACAATTCGATACCATCCCTACGAGAGCATTCATGTGTACGATTTTGAAGCGACAAGACAGATTGTGTTGACAGCGGATGCTTAACCAATTATTGCTTTCAGTCTAGTCAATTCACAAAACGAAATTGATTAAGGAGGTTTTATTATGACAGGTAAAGAATATGCGGACATCATTGATGGCTTTGATGTTGAGAACAACTCTAAGTATCTGCCCTCTGGCGGCAATACGTATTGCAATATCTTCGCACAGGATGTTGCTGAAGCATGTGACACTCCTTTGCCTATCGGCGGGTGCACGAATATGTGGAATTCTTTGGCGCACAACCAGTTCCCCAAGTGGTGGTCTGTGACCTATAAGCAGGCACAGAGTCGTGCCAACGATGGCATTCCCTCTATCGGTATCACCAAGGATCATGTTGTAATTGTTCGCCCGAACAATGGCAGTGTTCCTAGCGACGTGAAGTATGTACGTATTGCACAGGCGGGCAAAACTTGCTACAACGATACGACCCTTGCGTATGCATGGGTGGCTGCCGACCGTTCTAGTGTACGTTTCTACTCCTGGTATGAAACCGGTCAGCCTGACTATTGATATAACACAACAATTCAGAAGAGGGCGACCCTGAAAAGGGCCGCCCTCAGTCTGTCGAGGAAAACGCAGCGGATGCTGCGCTTTCCTGTCCTTTGTTTCATTTCCTTGCGGTAACGGTGCCAGTGGTAATATCCCGGGAATCTTCGCCGTTGGCGTCCTTGGCATAAACGGTCACGATGCCGCGGTACTGCTCGCCAACCGTGCCGTAATAGGTCACAGAGCCTTCGTGAGAGCTTCTGTTATAGGCGACCACACGGTTTTGGCTTGTAGTATGTTCCGGAATCGACAGTAATTCAATACCCACACGCTGTATCATATTTTTGCCATTTAGAGTTGTTCTATGTGGATTGCAAATATAAGGGGTGAATAAGGCAATCCACTCTATATTTTGAAATTATTCGATTCGTACGACCTTCCATCGATAACGCAACGCCGGAAGAGAGAAGATATGAATCGACAATATTCTTATTGTTACATTTTTTGAATGTAGTTGTTTTAATTATTGCAATGTATTTTTGACAGAGTTCGCGTTTGGGAAAATCAAGAAATACATCTGCAACCAAATCAATAAAAGGGGAGATGTCATGTCAATATGTTTAAACTGAATGTATACGCAAAAAATTGACCACAGGGAAAATAATACATGAGATTGTCCGATGCACTTATATGAGAGGAGGAAACCAGACCTACAGTTCTTTCTGATTGCTCTCGGTATATTCCCGGTACAGTATTCTCAATGGGGTTATATCAAAGCACATAGCCTTTAAAATCACTATATGGAAAATAAGTTTAAAGACCTATACAATATGCTAAAGAATGAGGTGGACAAGATATGAAAAAGAAAGCTTCGAAAATTTTGCTAACAGTCCTGACACTTACCGCGATTAGTATTCCTACATATGCAAGTAACCAAATGCCGACTAAGTTTAATGCAACGACTATTCAGGACATTCGCAATGTTGAGGAAGAGATGCAGCAAGTGATGCAGATTTGTAACGAAATGGATACTCCTAAAAATATTCTTCTTGTAGATAATGGCTATGTTGTAGGAGAAGTCCATACCGATGGGTATGTAATTTCCTATGAATGTTTCCTATTAGGAAAACACACTGTCGAAAGGGTGTGTAGCGGGCTTAGCCCGCTACGGCGGGATCGGTTGTGGTGTTGATTTCAATGTATTCGGCAATCTTGCGGAGCTCGTCGGCAAACTTGAAGCGGACGCTGATATTGCCGTTTTCGTAAACCTTGATGTGGTCGATCAGCTCAATGAGGATTTCACGGGACAGGCTGTCGATATTCTCAAACTTCATAAATGCCACCAGCGCCGGGTGTTCCTGGTCAACGCCGTTTGCCAGCTCCGCCCGTTCAGCGGTCAACCGCACCAGAATATCAGAGAGCCGCTGGGACTGCTGTTCGTAGTCGGCCTTCATGGTGCGGTATTCCTGTTGGGTGATTTCCCCGTCTTTCCAGTCTTGATAAAGGGACTGCTTGTAGCGGGTGACTTTCGCCAGTTCG
>OGXA01001833.1_pt1 | contig 16712 bp, 9 predicted proteins | sample 1576171 | NCBI WGS metagenome assembly OGXA01 (sample SAMEA3541587, study PRJEB24748) | human gut metagenome | biome: human gut; feature: human-associated habitat; material: faeces | place: China | collected 2012 | reverse complement strand
CCGAAGGGAACTATTACTCAAATAGCTGATATGAAGGGGTGGGAAACTTCAGTCAGTTATTCATTGCAAACTGTGCCGGATATACCTATTTATGATATTGATGGAAATTATTCATCTATTGTACGTGAAGGGTATACTAGTCCGAACCCGATTGCAATGGCTATGATGGATCAGATTTTATTGGATCGTCAGAAACTGACTGGTAGTATTTTTGCAGATGTTACTTTGATGAAAAATCTGACCTGGCATACAGAATTTGGCTATGACATCAGCTATAATAAAGGTGAACGTTATCAGCCCAAAGTTGACTTAGGAAACTGGAAACGAGACAGTAACTCAAGTTCTATTCAGAAGAATAACAGTACATTCTGGCAATTGAAAAACTATGTAACTTACAATGGACAGATAGATAAGCATAGCTTCACAGCAATGTTAGGACAAGAGTGTTGGGAGTCTAACTATGATTATACTTCGGTAGCCAATACAAACTTACCTTCGGATGCTGTTCATAATCCGGCATTGGGTACGGGTACTCCTTCTATTAATTCCGGATTCGGTAGTTCTGCAATGGCTTCTTTCTTTACTCGTTTGACATATAATTATGCAGATCGTTATTTGGCAACCTATACGTATCGTTATGATGGTTCGTCTAACTTTGGACCTGATAACCGATGGGCTGGTTTCCATGCTGTCGCTGGATCATGGCGTTTTTCAAATGAAAAATTCTTTGAACCTCTGACAAATGTGATCAGCAATGGTAAGCTGCGTTTAGGATGGGGACAAACTGGTAACTCAAATATAGGTGGATATCGTTGGGGAGCTAGTATGTCAAGAATGCCGACTGGATTAGGCTTAGGTTATCGTCAGTCTAATATCGCTAATCTGGGAGTAAAATGGGAAACTCAGGAACAAGTCAATGTCGGTATTGACTTAGGTTTCTTCCATGAAAGAGTAAATTTGATTGTTGACTGGTATAAAAAGGTTTCTAAAGATATGTTGATGTCTTTACAGCTTCCTTCGTATATGGGTACTTCCGGTAATGCTTCTTCAGCTTTGGCTGCACCGATGGGAAACTATGGTGATATCGAAAATAAAGGTTGGGAAATTTCTTTGAATACTCATCCGCTGATTGGAGCTTTTGAGTGGGATTCTGATTTCCAGATTTCATTTAATAGAAATAAATTGCGTGCACTCGATGGTACTGCAAATGCGCAGATTGTAGGATATGGACAGTGGAGTGATGTAGTGAGTGTGACTAACGTGGGTGAATCACTTTACAATTTCTACGGTTATGTATGTGACGGTGTGTATGAAGACTTGGAAGATTTGCAGACATCTGCCAAACCTGCCAAATATCCGGCAGATGGAGTGTTTAACAGAACGAATACAGTATGGGTAGGTGATATAAAATATAAAGATTTGAATGGTGATGGTGTTATTGATGAAAACGATAGAACAAACATCGGTTCACCACTACCCAAATTTACTTTTGGATGGACAAACACATTTAGATATAAAAATTTTGACTTATCATTATTTATCAACGGCTCGTATGGCAATAAGGTATTCAATTATCTAGGAATGAAACTGACTCATATGAACTCTCCTTGGAGCAACCAGTTGAATACAGTGCTTGACCGTGCGCAGATTGTACCAATAGATCCTAATAAGGATTATTCTGCAGGAGTTGTTGTGAATGGTGTGACAATATACAACTGGTATGATGATATTACTAATGTGCGAGTAGCAAATGCTGGTGCAACTATACCTCGTGCTTCTATACAAGACCCTAATGATAATGACCGTATCAGTGATCGTTATATTGAAGATGGATCATATATTCGTTTGAAGAATATCACTTTAGGATATACTTTCCCAGGAAAGATTATTAAGAAATGGGGACTCGATAATTTGCGTGTATATGCTAATATCCAGAATTTGCTGACAATTACAGGTTATAGTGGTTATGATCCGGAAATCGGAGCCAGCACTGCCAGTGCGAATGTTTATGGATTGGATAATGGACGTTATCCTTCTCCTACAGTTTATTCTTTCGGATTGAATGTTTCTTTCTAAATAAATGTGATTATGAAATTGAATAATATAAAATACTGGACTTTAGCAGCCATATTGGGAGCTAATTTAGTTTCGTGTGATGATTTTCTGGATCGTCCGGCAGAAGATTCATATAATGTAGATAATTTTTATCAGAATGATGAACAGTGTTTCCAAGGAGTAAATCCTCTGTATAACTCTCCTTGGTTTGACTTTCAGCGCGGATTTTTTAAAGTAGGTGAAGTTCTTGCAGGCAATTATTATTGGGGATCTTCTCCCTATCTGACCTTTACAGTGAATGGGACGGATGAAGATTTGATAAATATGTCTTATTCGTTGTGGTCGGTTAATGCATATGCTAATACGATTCGGGAAAGATTGCAGACTGCTGGAGGAAGTGAACAGACAAGAAATACATGTATGGGTGAGTGTCTTGTATGGAAGGCTATGGCTTATTTTTATCTGGTACGTACTTTCGGGGCAGTGCCTATTGTTCATAGTAATTCAGATGATATTGCAGCAGGTAATTACAATGAAAAATATAAAGTACAAATTCCTGATGTGTATGAATATATAGTAATGACGCTGGAAGAGGCTATAAGATTACTTCCTGAGTCAAACTCTGAAGGGCGTATCGATCAGTATACAGCTAAAGGTTTGTTAGCTAAGGTGTATCTTACCAAATCGGGCTACGGAATGAGTGGATCAAGAAATGAAGATGATTTACGTCAGGCAGCGGCTTATGCTAAAGATGTAATTGACAATTCAGGTAGACATTTGTTGGCGAACTATTCTGATGTATTCCGTTTGGCAAATAACTTCAATGAAGAATGTCTGCTCTCATGGCACTGGTCTGCTTCTTCTGATGCATGGACTTGCCAAAATGCTTTGCAATCAGATTTAGCAATAGCAGGATTTGATGAATTTGGTGATTGCTGGGGTGGTTATAATGGTCCGTCTGTTGATTTGCAGGATGCCTTTGGTGAAAATGCTTTGAGTCCGACTCGCTATAATGGAGATACCCGTCGCAAGGCAACCATGATGATGTGTGGTGATGTTTATGAATATTTCTGGCAAGATAAAGGTGGATTCAATTATATTAATTTTATTTATGATACTGATAATTTAGGAGGTCCCGGTACTTACCAGAGCGCAACTGGAGCTAATGAAGTAAAGCAGTTGTATGGCAATGCCAATGACCATTTGACAGCTACAGGTGTTTCGGCTTCTTCTCAACACAGTCAGTTGAGTACACATTTGTTGCGTTTGTCGGATGTTTATTTGATTTATGCCGAAGCAATGATCGGAAACAATGGCTCTACTTCTGATGAATCAGCTATTGATGCCTTCTATCAGGTACGTCATAGAGCTATCAGTACATACGAACGTCCTTCTGTAATTACATGGGAAGATGTTTGGAAAGAACGTCGTCTGGAACTGGCTTGTGAAGGTGACCGTTGGTATGATTATGTACGTTTATCTTACTATGATCCACAAAGAGCCATCAATGAGCTGACAAATCAGCGTCGTGATGTCTATTATGGATTGGATGATTTGTATAAAACTTATTATCAGACAGGTTCTTTTACAGTAAATCCGGACGAGCATCGATATAATCCGAATGCTGTAAAACCTAATGTTACTATTTCGAGCTTTACATTGCCTTTCCCGACAGAAGATGTGGTATTTAATCCTCATTTGATGGAAGATCCGATTCATGTAGATGTACGAAGTGAATTTAGTTATTAATAAAAATAAGAGTTATGATGAAACTAATGAAATATATAAAAGGCTTAGTTATAGTGGGAGCCGTCCTTTCTGGAGTTATGATGACTTCGTGTGAAGACGAACCTGATAAGTATGAAATTGCAGATGGGCTTCCTACAGTAAACTATATACGAATGACAGATCCGGAAGTTGCTGATTCGTTGATAACAGGAACTTATATGTCGAATACGATTTGTCTGGTCGGAGAAAATTTGCGGAGTGTATACGAACTTTATTTCAATGATCAGAAGGCCATCTTAAATACAAGTTTGATAACGGATAATACATTGATTGTAGATATTCCGTCTACAATACCGAGTGTCGTTACAAATAAAATTTATTTAATTAATAAGAATCACGAAACTGTAACATACGATTTTAATGTATTGGTTCCAGCTCCGGAGATTACATCTATGTCTAACGAATATGCTCAGCCAGGAACTGTTGCTACGATTTATGGAGATTATTTCATTGATGATCCCAATATACCATTAACTGTAGAAATAGCTAATGTCCCTGTTACTGAAATTACTAGTCTGACCCGAAATGCTATTAGCTTTGTTGTTCCTGAAGGTGCGGAAACAGGATATGTAAATGTAGAGTCTATCTATGGAACAGGACAGTCTACATTCCGCTACATGGAGAACGATGGTATCTTATTCGACTTTGATGATGATGGTGATGATGCTATAGCAAAAGACAATGGTTGGCATGCCGCTACAATAGGAACATTGGAGAATATTTCTTCTTTAGATGGCAACTATCTGATATTCCAAGGAGATTTGGATAATGGTTCATGGAATGATTCTGATTTTGCTTTTGAGTATTGGCCTTATGGAGATGAAGCAACTCCTTATTTGAATACATTGGTCGATTTTGAGGATTTGAGTAACTTGCAACTTAAATTTGAAGTGAATGTACCTGATGCATGGAGTGCATGTGCTATGCAAATCTTGCTGACAACTAATAATGAGGTTAGTGGTGATAATATGAACAATTCGTTCTTCCAGGGAGATACATTCCCTCGTGCGTTGTGGATTCCTTGGCAGTCTAGCGGAAGTTATACTACTACAGGTTGGACTACTGTTACAGTGCCGCTATCTGAATTCCGTTATGGTGCTTCGGGTATTTCTCTTTCTCCGTTGTCGTCAACAGATATTACTGGTCTGACCTTGTTTGTATGGAATGGTGGTGTTACAGGAACTGCCTGCTCGCCAACTATCTGTATCGATAATATTCGCGTAGTGCCTATCTATTAATTAAAAAAATGAATGTACGATGAAAACAAATAGATTATCGGTCCTTTGTTTGGCTGGAGCACTTTTATTGACAGGTGTTTCGTTTACCTCTTGTCTGAAAGGTGATGATGTAGATACTAATCAATATGTAGGAGGTATCAGTTTGAATGTTTTTGGTCCATCTCCGGTTGCTCGTGGAGGTGAGTTAAGATTTTTGGGTAGTGGAATGAATCAGGTTACGGCTGTGGTTATTCCAGGATGTGCAGATATTACAGATATCAATGTAATCAGTGACAGAGAAATCCGTATCACTGTTCCTCAGGAAGCACAACCTGGACTGGTAACACTGAGAACACCTAATGGGGATATAACTACGAAAACGGAACTGACTTTTACAGAACCTATTTCTATAGAAAACTTTACACCGGCTACAGTATTGCCTGGTGATGAGTTGACCATCGAAGGTGAATATTTAAATCTGATTCATGAGGTAATTTTTGCAGATGATGTAACTGTTAGTGAGGAGGATTTCATTACGCATGAACGGAATATGATAAAATTGCTTGTGCCTGAAGAAGCACAGACTGGACAGATTATTTTATCTGATGGTGAAGAGTTGCCAAATCTGATTTATTCGGAAGAAGATCTGGTAGTTACCTTACCGTCTGTAGAAACTGTTGTGAATAAGGAAAATGCTAAACCTGGTGATGTTGTCGAAATAAATGGAGAAAATCTTGGTTTGGTTCGACAGATGCTGATGCCTGATGGAACTGAAGTGGAATTTACAGTAACAAGTCCGACTGCTATTGAATTTATATTGCCGGAAAATGCTTCCGATGGAGATGTTGTTGTCATACCTACTTCGGGAGTAAAGGTTACTGTTGCTCATTTAACAATGGCTGTACCGACTAACCTTGTTGCTACTCCAGCTTCCGGCCTTCGTGGAGGTGATGAGATTGTTTTGACGGGTTTAAATTTGGATGTTGTAACCAGTTTGTCTTTCCCTGGTGTAGCAGAAAATGTTCAGCCAGCCTCTCTATCTGAAAAAGAACTCACCGTTGTTATGCCGGAAGCTGCACAAAGTGGCAGTCTTATATTGAATACGAAAAGTGGTAAGCAGGTAAGTATTGTTATCGAAACATTAAAACCTCTGGTTGGAAGTTATAATCCATCTTCTATACCAGCTGGAGAAAGTTTGCTGATAAACGGACAGAATCTGGATTTGGTTGCTTCGGTTACTTTTGGAGGCGGACAAACAGTTGCGGTTTCTTCTTCATCTGCTAGCCAGTTGTCTGTGTTTGTTCCGATGGAAGCAGAAACTGGAAACATTGTTTTGAATATGTATAATGGAGAAACAGTTGAGGCCCCTTCACTTACAGTAACAAAACCTCAATGCTGTTATGTTATGAATCTGCCAGAGAAGGTAGATGCTGGAGCTCTTTTGGAATTAGAGGTTGCTAATGGAGATAAACTGACACAGGTTAATGTTAACGGAAGTCAGGTACAGTTTATATTACGTGATTCTAAATTGATGATTTCCTTACCAGCTGAAACAGTAGGAGAGGCAACCTTGGAATTGGTTTCATCGAATGGAAGTATTTCTTATCAGATTGAAATTGTAGGTTCTATGGGAACTCTTATTTATGAAGGTCCATTGGCTACTGGCTCATGGGCGAACTCAGCACAAATCTCTTCTAATATGTTTGCAACGGCTCAAGTAGGACAGGTTATTACTGTTGTTGTATCCGATTTACAGGCTGGTGCTCAAGGTTCGTTCAAGAATAGTAGCTGGGCTGCTATTGCTCCGGGCACTGAGTATTTTAATATTGATGGTAACTTCTCGTTGACTATAACTCAGGATATACTGACTCAGTTGCAGTCTGGAGGCTTGATTATCAGCGGACAGAATTATACAATAGAATCAGTCTACATTAAATAAGTGAAAGTATGAATAAAGTTTATATATGTTTTTTGTTTATAGCAACATTATTTACTACTATTTCATGTTCAACAGAAGTTGAGCATGAAATAGCACAGGTTGCTTCTCCCACTTTGGTTTCAACAACTCCTGTTACCGGTACATCGGGAATTCAGTCGGGTAATGTAACAATCAGTCTTACATACGACAAGAATGTGTTTTTTGCATCCAAAAATAAAGATTTACTGTCGATTTCTAATGATGGAAGTATTGTCAGTGCCGATGTTATAGGTTCAAGTCCTACACTGGTAGTAGTTGCAAACTGTCCTTCTAGGAATACAACTTATACTTTCTCAGTTCCAGAGGGACTGGTTACAGGACCTAATTCGATGCCGGCTCCTGCTGTAGAGATTAGTTTTACGACTCAGGGATTGGATAATACCCCGGTGAATACATTGACAGCTGAAGCTCAGAGGGTATATGATTTCTTGCAGGAAACCTATGAGCAGAAAACTATTTCAGGAATGATGGCTAATGTTGCGTGGAATGTTGAAGAGTCTGAGCAGGTTTATCAATGGACAGGTAAATATCCGGCATTGAACTGCTTTGATTATATTCATCTACAGTCTTCGGCCGAAGGTAGTTGGATCAACTATGGAGATATAACTCCAGTTTCTCAGTGGTGGAATAATGGAGGTTTGGTTGCTGCTATGTGGCATTGGAATGTTCCGACCTCAAACGGAAGCGGAAATCTTACTACTTACAAAGATCAGACATCTTTTGATATCGACAATGCTTTTACCGAAGGGACATGGGAGTACCAGACTGTCAATGCGGATTTGGAAAAGATTGCAGGCTATTTGAAACTGTTGAAAGATGCAAATATACCTGTCATTTGGCGTCCACTTCATGAAGCTGCCGGTGGATGGTTCTGGTGGGGCAAAAATGCTGATAGCTTTAAGCGTTTATGGATCCAGATGTTCGATTACTTCAAGGCTCAGGGACTTGATAATCTGATTTGGGTATGGACAACTGAAACGGGTGATGCAGATTGGTATCCAGGTGATGAATATGTAGATATTGTAGGACGAGATTTGTATGGAAATGATGCAGCAGACTGTGCTAGTCAATATCAGACTGTAGTTTCTGAGTATGGTAGTAAAATGGTAGCGTTGAGTGAATGCGGAGCTTATATTGATACCAACAGTGAGCTGGGGTTACTTTCTGAACAGTGGAATGCTGGAGCACGCTGGTTATGGTTTATGCCATGGTATGATAATGATGGTGCTGCGCTTTCTCATGCTGATAAAGAATGGTGGCAGGATGCTATGTCGCAGTCGTATGTGATAACCCGCGATCAACTTCCTTCATTTAAATAAAAATTTATCACATAATTAGTTATTAGGAGTGACTGTGTGACAAGTAATAAACATAGTCACTCCTTTGTTTATAAATGTGATGGTGTGATGTTTTTTTAAAAGAAAAAACGTATATGTATATGTTAAGATTGTATCATTCTGTGGTATAAAATTTCTCTATCTTTGCTGATGTTAAATAGTAAAACTAATTATTATGAAATTCTCGAAAGCTATTGTTTCAACTATGATTATCGGTACTTGTCTGACTGCTTGCGGCAATCAGCAAAAAAAACAATCAGAAATGGATAAAACACCTGAAGCATACTCTATGCTAAATGTGCTTGAGAAGCTTCCTCAGCATAAAATGTTCATGTTTGGACATCACGATGATCCGGTTTATGGTATCGGCTGGGACGGAGATGAGAACCGAAGCGATGTGAAAAGTGTTTGCGGGGACTATCCGGCAATGATGTCTTTTGATTTGGGAAGAATGGAGATCTACGGTGATAAAACACTAGATAATGTATCACTCGACCGTATCAGAAAGGAAGTTATTGCTCAGTATGAGCGTGGGGGTATGTCCTCTTTCAGCTGGCACGTAGATAATCCTTTGACAGGAAAGGATTCATGGGATGTGAGTGACTCTACTGTGGTAAAGTCGGTTTTGCCGGGAGGAGTTAATCATGATAAGTTTATAGGTTGGCTGGATAAAGTAGCAGATTATCTTAATTCAATTCAGACTTCAGAAGGAGTAAAGGTTCCTGTGCTGTTCCGTCCTTGGCATGAACATACGGGAAGTTGGTTCTGGTGGGGAAAGAATTTGTGCTCAACTGAAGATTATAAAGCGCTTTGGAGAATGACTTATGACCGTTTGCAAGAAAAAGGGGCTACTCAGTTGCTGTATGCATATTCTCCGGGTACGGAACCCAAAGACTCTACCGAATATCTGGAACGCTATCCGGGAGATGATATTGTTGACCTGATAGGAGTAGATGCATATCAGTTTGATAAAGATGCTTATGTGAAGAGTCTGGATAATGCACTTACCATTATGTCACAGGTAAGCAAGGCACATAAAAAATTGATGGCTGTAACCGAAACAGGTTATGAAACAATACCAGATTCGCTTTGGTGGACACAAACATTGATGCCTGTAATTGAAAAATATCCGATCAGTTATGTGCTGGTATGGAGAAATGCTCGTGAAAAAGAAAATCACTACTATGCTCCTTATCCAGGACATCCGTCGGCTGCTGATTTTGTGAACTTCTATAATGATCCACGGACATTGTTTGCCGGAGATATGAAAACAATAAAGTAAATTGACATAAAACTTATTATAATGAATACTACATTTGAAGACAAAGTAAAAAGATTGTTTGCTCAGCATGAAGAGTTGATTACTCGTAAGAATGAGCCTGTTGAAACAACCAACGGAGTATATACCCGTTATAAGTATCCAGTCGTAACGGCTGCACATACTCCCGTGTTCTGGCGTTACGATTTGGATGAAAAGACAAATCCTTATCTGATGGAACGCATTGGAATGAATGCTGCAATGAACTCCGGAGCTATTAAATGGAACGGAAAATATTTGCTGGTAGTACGTGTCGAAGGAGCTGACCGCAAGTCGTTCTTTGCTGTTGCTGAAAGTCCGAATGGAGTAGATAATTTCCGTTTCTGGGATTATCCTATTACCATGCCCGACGATGTAATACCGGCTACCAATATTTATGATATGCGTCTGACAGCTCACGAAGATGGTTGGATCTACGGTATTTTCTGTGCTGAACGTCACGATGATAATGCGCCTGCCGGTGATCTGTCTTCTGCAACAGCTACAGCAGCAATTGCTCGTACTAAAGACCTGAAGACATGGGAACGTTTGCCGGATTTGAAATCGAAGAGCCAGCAACGTAATGTTGTTCTTCACCCGGAATTTGTGGATGGAAAATATGCATTCTATACTCGTCCGCAAGATGGATTTATCGATGCCGGAAGTGGCGGTGGTATCGGATGGGCGCTGGTTGACGATATAACTCATGCCGAAGTAAAAGAAGAAAAGATTATTGACTGCCGTTATTATCATACAATAAAAGAAGTGAAGAACGGTGAAGGTCCACATCCTATCAAGACTCCGAAGGGATGGTTGCACCTGGCTCATGGAGTACGTGGTTGTGCTGCTGGTTTACGTTATGTACTTTATATGTATATGACTTCACTCGAAGATCCTAGCAAGCTGATTGCTGCTCCTGGAGGCTATTTTATGGCTCCTGAAGGAGAAGAACGTATCGGTGACGTTTCAAACGTGTTGTTTACAAACGGTTGGATTGCCGACGAAGATGGAAAAGTATTTATTTATTATGCTTCTTCAGACACACGTATGCATGTAGCTGTTTCTACTATCGACAAACTGGTAGATTACTGTATGAATACTCCGCAAGACGGCCTGACAACTACTGCATCAGTAGAAACGTTGAAAAAACTGATTGATAAGAACCTGAAATTGATAAAATAATAAAAATAAGAAAGTAAGTACTGCTATGATAAAACTCACGGAAAAAATAGGTTATGGTTTCGGAGATATGGCTTCCTCTATGTTTTGGAAGTTGTTCGGGGCTTATTTGATGATATTCTATACGGATGTATTTGGCTTGCCTGCTGCTATGGTGGAAACAATGTTCTTGGTTACTCGTATATGGGATTCTGTATTCGATCCGATTGTTGGAGTTGTAGCCGACCGTACTTCCAGCCGATGGGGTAAGTTCCGCCCGTACTTGTTATATCTGGCTATTCCGTTTGCTTTGATAGGAGTACTTACTTTTTATACGCCACCTTTCGGCGATATGGGTAAATTGGTTTATGCCTATATAACCTATTCGCTGATGATGATGGTTTATTCGGCCATTAATGTTCCTTACGCATCCTTGTTAGGAGTGATGAGTCCCGATCCGTCAGAACGTAATACACTGTCTACTTATCGTATGATGTTTGCTTATCTGGGCAGTTTTATTGCACTTCTGTTGTTCATGCCTATGGTCAATGCCTTTAGTGGGCATAGCAAGGAAGTTGCTGACCAGCAGTTCGGATGGTTCATGGCTGTGGTTGTAATTGCAATCATGTGTGCAGTCTTGTTCTTTGGTTGTTTTGCATGGACAAAAGAACGGGTGAAGCCTATCAATGATAAAAAGACTTCTCTGAAAGATGATATCAAAGATCTCTTCCATAATAAACCGTGGTGGATATTGTTTGGTGCCGGAGTAGCCACTTTGGTATTTAACTCTATCCGTGACGGAGCTGCGGTATATTACTTCAAATATTTTATTATAGAAGACGAGTACCGTACTATTTCGCTGATGGGCGTATCGTTTGTGTTGAGTGGATTGTATCTTTCTATCGGTCAGATAGCCAATATTGTAGGAGTTATTCTGGCTGCTCCCATGAGTAATAAGATTGGAAAGAAAAGAACTTTCGCATTGTCTATGCTGGTAGCTTCAGCCTTAAGTGTGGTATTCTTCTGGTTCGATAAGGATGATCTGGTTCTGATTTTTGTATTCCAATGTCTGATAAGCATATGTGCCGGAAGTATTTTCCCTTTGCTTTGGTCAATGTATGCCGACTGTGCCGATTTCTCGGAACTGAAAACAGGTAATCGTGCGACAGGTTTGATATTCAGTGCGTCATCAATGAGTCAGAAGTTTGGCTGGGCCATTGGTACAGCTGTAACCGGATGGCTGTTGTCTTTCTTCGGTTTCCAGGCTAATGCAGTGCAAAGTGAAGAAACTATTAATGGTATTAAGATGTTCTTAAGTCTGCTTCCCGCAATTGCAGCATTTATTTCGGTAGTATTTGTTTGCTTCTATCCATTGGGAGAACAGAAAATGAAGGGTATAATGGAACAGTTAAACTTAAAACGACAATCAAAAAATGTATAACGAAATAGTATCACAGCTCTGTTCTGAGGTAAAGGCTGAGCTGGAAAACAATATTCTTCCTTTTTGGATGACAAAAATGACTGACCATGAGCATGGTGGATTCTATGGCCGTATCACAGGCAATGACGTGTTGGAGGCATCAGCTTCGAAAGGAGCAATTCTCAATGCACGTATTTTGTGGACTTTCTCTGCTGCTTATCGCTTGTTGAGAAAAAAAGAATATCTTGAAACTGCTACACGTGCAAAGCGTTATCTGATTGATTTCTTCTATGACAGTGATTTTGGAGGTATTTATTGGGAACTTGATTATAAAGGAAATCCTGTCGATACAAAAAAACAGATTTATGCCATAGGCTTTGCTATTTACGGTTTGAGTGAATATACGCGTGCTACAGGTGATGCTGAGGCTTTGGATTATGCCAAACGTTTGTTTGAAGTTATCGAGAAGTATAGCTTTGATGCAGAAAAGAATGGTTATCTGGAAGCTCTTACCCGCGACTGGTGTCCGATAGAAGATATGCGTCTGAGTGATAAGGATGAAAACGAGAAGAAAACCATGAATACGCATTTGCATATTCTGGAACCTTATACCAATCTGTATCGCGTGTGGAAGGATGAACGTCTGGGAAAGCAAATCTATAATCTGGTAAACTTGTTTTTGGATAAAATATTGGATGCTGAAACTTATCATCTGAATTTATTTTTTGAAGATGACTGGACCAACAAATATCAGATTGTATCATACGGACATGATATTGAGGCGTCGTGGCTGATTCATGAAGCTGCTTTGGTATTAGGTGATAAAGGTCTGTTGCAGAAGGTGGAACCTGCCATTATAAAAATAGCTGAGGCTGCTGATGAAGGACTAAATCCAGATGGCAGCATGATTTATGAAAACTTTGTGGGCAAAGGAAAAATAGATCGTGAGTTGCATTGGTGGGTACAAGCTGAGAATGTTGTCGGTCATCTTAATCTTTATCAGCATTTTGGTGATAAGTCGGCCTTGGAAAAGGCATTGAAGTGCTGGACATTTATCAAGTCAAAATTAGTAGACACGGAGCAGGGTGAATGGCATTGGAGCTTGTATCCTGACGGAACAGTTAATACCAAAGATGATAAAGCTGGATTCTGGAAATGTCCTTATCATAATGGTCGTATGTGTATGGAAATATTGGAACGTTTTTCTTGAGAAACGATAGAGAACAGCTTTCATCATTATTAGACGAATAATAGTAATGATGAAGGCTGTTTTTTGTTGCTTAACCTCGGATTACTAATAATATTATGAAAAAACTATTATCTGTTTTACTGCTTATACAGTTTATGGCTTGTTTGTCTGTCAGTGCACAACAAATAAGAGAGTCGATATTGCTGAATAATGGATGGAAATTTGCGTATGGACATGCTGGTGACATGAAAAAAGATTTTACTCATGGAACTGAATATTTTACTTATTTCGCAAAGGCCAAGTCTTTTAATCAGAACCAAGGTCCAAGTTCCGAGCAGTTTAATGACTCTTTGTGGCAAACAGTCAGTTTACCGCACGATTGGGCAGTTGATCTTCCTTATTCAGAAGAAGCAAGTCATAGTCATGGATATAAAACCATCGGATGGAAATATCCTGAAACGAGTGTTGGATGGTATCGGCGTAAGTTTTATATTGCAGCAGAGGATTCAGGCAAACACATTGCTGTCAGATTTGATGGAATCTTTCGTAATGCACAAGTATTCTGTAACGGTTTTTATTTAGGACATGAACCGAGCGGATATGCTACTCAGGTTTATGATTTGACGGAATATTTGAATTACGGCGCAGAGAATCTGCTTACAGTCCGTGTAGATGCCAGTACGGAAGAAGGCTGGTATTACGAAGGAGCAGGAATTTATCGCGATGTGTGGTTGGAAAAGATGTCATTAGTTCATGTTGCTCCTTTTGGCACGTTCGTTACTTCTCACATAACCGATTCTTATAAGGCTGCCGATGTGAATATAGAAGTTCGTTTATCGAATAAGGGATTGGAACCGGCGAATTGTACAGTGCTCAATCGTGTCCTTGATGCTACAGGACGCGAAGTAGTCAGTACGCAGAAATCAGATATTACTTTAGCCCCTAAACAGGAAGAGGTGAAGCTATTGCAGTCGGTAAAGATGAATGATATTCATTTGTGGAATCTGGAACAGCCTTATTTATATACCTTATATACAGATGTATATATTGGCGAAAAGTTGGTTGATACATATTCTACCAATTTTGGAATCCGGAAAATTGAGTTTGATCCACAGAAAGGATTTATGCTAAATGGTTGTCCGGTTAAATTGAAAGGAACTAACTTACATCAGGATCATGCCGGAGTAGGAACTGGAATCCCCGACCGGTTGTGGGAGTATCGCATAAAGAAGATGAAAACGATAGGAAGTAATGCCATACGCACGTCGCACAATCCGATGTCGCCTGTCTTTCTGGATTTATGCGACCGCTTGGGAATGCTTGTTATTGAAGAAAATCGTCTGATGGGTATCAATCGTGAGCATATCGGTCTTTTGGAACATATGATCAAGCGTGACCGGAATCATCCATGTATTATTTTGTGGAGTATCGGAAATGAAGAGTGGGCACTCGAAGGTAATGAGCGTGGATTGCATATTACTAAATCGATGAGTGAATATGTACATCAGCTGGACTCAACTCGCCTGTCGACACAAGGAACGGCCGGTGGACGGGTGTCTCTCTTCGGAGTCGATGTAAAAGGATATAATTATCTCCGCCAGAACCCGATAGATGAATTCCATCAGAAACATCCTGAGTGGTATTCGCCGGTTGGTTCGGAGGAAACATCAGGATGTGGTACACGTAACGTTTATTATACCGATTCATTACGTGGTTGGATGGCTCCCATCAATCGTACGGCTCAAGATGATAATCATATTATTAATCCAATGGCAAGAGGCTGGCAGTTCTATCATGACCGTCCTTGGCTGGCCGGACTTTTCTATTGGACAGGACTTGATTATAGAGGTGAACCGAATCCGATGCTTTATCCGGCTACAGGCTCACAGTTTGGCATATTTGATTATTGCGGATTCCCTAAAGATGAAGCCTTTTATCTGAAATCTTGGTGGACTGACGAACCGGTTCTGTATTTGTCACCGCATTGGAATTTGTCTGGCCATGAAGGAGATAGTATCAATGTATGGGCATATAGCAATTGTGACGAAGTTGAACTGTTTGTCAACGGAAAAAGCTTAGGACGGAAGTCTATGCCGATTAATGGATATATCGAATGGAAAACAATCTATCGTCCGGGTAGTTTACTGGCCAAAGGCTATAAGGCTGGCAAGAAAGTTATGGTAGAGAAAATAGAAACTACAGGTGAGGCTACCCGTATCTCAATAGAACCATATAATACAACTTTGAAGGCGGACGGTCAGGATATTGCAATTGTAGATCTGACATTGAAAGATGAAAAAAATCGTGAAGTACCCGATGCCATGAATGAAATGATTGTTACCTTGACTGGTCCTGCAACGATATTGGGATACGGGAACGGTGATCCGGGATTCAAGGAAATAGAACGTCCTGTAAATGGTGAAACATCTTTCCGCATCAAAGCTTTTTCTGGAAAGGCACAGGTAATAATCCGTTCGCAGGAAGGAAAGAAAGGAAATGTCCAATTGGAAGTTTCTGGTACGGGATTGAAAAAAGCAACTCAACAATTTATAATAGATTAATATCATGAATAATATTCGAAATTTGGCGATGGCTTCTATGGTATGTGCCGGAAGCCTTGCAGGAATGGCTCAGCCGGCTCCTGCGATTTCTGCTGATCCGGTAATCGAGGCACATATTCAGGAATGGCTGAAAAAAATGACACTCGAAGAGAAAATCGGACAGATGTGTGAGATAACAGTCGATGTAGTTACTGATTTTCCAGGAAGCAAAGATGGGTTTAAGTTGAGCGAGGCTATGCTCGATACGGTGATAGGTAAGTATAAAGTTGGTTCTATCCTGAATGTTCCTTTAAGCGTAGCCCAGAAAAAAGAAGTGTGGGCAGCTGCCATTAAGCAAATTCAGGAGAAGTCGATGAAAGAAATAGGCATTCCATGTATTTATGGAGTGGATCAGATTCATGGAACCACCTATACACTCGATGGAACATTATTCCCTCAAGGTGTCAACATGGGAGCTACTTTCAATCGCAGTCTGGTTCGTCGTGGAGCTGAAATATCTGCTTACGAAACAAAGGCTAGCTGTATTCCCTGGACCTATGCTCCGGTTGTCGATTTGGGACGTGACCCGCGCTGGCCGCGTATGTGGGAGAACTACGGAGAAGACTGTTACGTAAACGCAGAAATGGGTAAGGCTTCTGTCAAAGGTTTTCAGGGAGATGATCCGAATCATATCGGCGAATATAATGTGGCAGCCTGCATGAAACATTACATG
>OGXA01001822.1_pt1 | contig 16796 bp, 4 predicted proteins | sample 1576171 | NCBI WGS metagenome assembly OGXA01 (sample SAMEA3541587, study PRJEB24748) | human gut metagenome | biome: human gut; feature: human-associated habitat; material: faeces | place: China | collected 2012 | reverse complement strand
TGCTCGGCGGAATTGATAACAAGGACAACTATGATGCCCTTATGAAGCAGATTCAGTCTGTAATTGATGCAGACAGCACAAATAAATAGATGTCTACATATAAAAAGCTCCTGTGCATTGCACAGAGAGCTTTTTTTGAACATTACTATAATGTCAAGGAATCGCTCTTAATTGTCGTTGGGGAAAGAGTAATTATAAAGCGTTGAAATAAATCTCTTAATATAATAAAATCAAGATAAAAAAATATATAAAGGAGAGGGTGTTATGCATGTAAAGAAAATGATTGTATTCACAATGTTTATGCTTATGTCTGTGGGAATTTGTGGATACTCAAATGATACTAAACAACAGACGGTTAAGGAAGAAAAAGGCGTTGAAATAAATGCGGAAAATTTTCCTAGCGAATATGTAAGAGAATTAGTCAGCGAATCCTTTGATTCCAATAATGACAATCAATTGAGCCAAAATGAAATTGATGCAGTAACAGAATTATGGATAGATCCTGATGATACATATACTTATATGGATGGATTGGATAATAGTAATTACAAATATTCTGTTATTGACTGTAGAGGACTGGAAATATTTAAAAATGTAGAGAAAATAAGAATCTGTGCGGAGACTGTTGAACATAACGATGAACAAATAGAAAAATATGGCTTGTTAAATTTTGAAAAATTATATGAATTAGATAAAGTTAAAGAATTGTTTATATCAGGAGAAAAATATAAAGCAAAATATGAATTAAATCGCTTCCCAAATTTGGAAAAAGTACAATTGAACTATATTAAAAATTTAGATCAAATAAAATTTGGAGATAAAATAAAACAGATAAAATTTAATTCTGTATATACCGATAGTGTTATAGACCTTTCAAAAGTACATAGTTTAGAAAGATTTAAGGCAATAGGATTTAATTGTAATGGCATCGTGTATGGTAAAAATAAGAAACTTAAAAATATTTCCATGAAAGAAATAGGTAAAGGAATAAAAGAAATAGATGTATCAAAGTTAAAGAATTTAAGAAGACTTGAAGTATGGTACTCAAAATATTTAAAAAATATTAAAATTGGAAAAATAAAAAATATAGATTTATATGAATGCAAAGGAATAAAAGAATTAGATATATCGAAATGTGATAAATTGAAGAGAGTGACAGTAATAACTACGGGAATTGATAAAGTGCGAATGAGTAAAACGCCATCAATAAATCATTTATGTTTATCATTTAATAAAATAGAAAACATTGATTTAACAAATGCAAAAATTCATTCTCTTTCTTTGCAAGGAAATCCTATAAAAAACATAGATGTATCAAAGGCAAAGAAGATTGATAAGATATATGTAAAAAAATCTCAAAATGTAAAAAAAGGAGATAAACAACAAATTAAAATAATAAGGAGGTAGAATATGAGAAAAAAGCATCCGGTTTTTATATGCATTACTGTAATCAGTAAATAAGTATATAAAACCGGATGCTTTTTATAGAAGAATGTAAAAGTCTTATCCAAATTTTCTTTTGATTTCAGCTATAAAATCTTTCGGGTTAAAAGATTTACTTTCGGAGTTTGCGTTTCCTGCATTTCTTTTTGCTTCGTTCATTAATACGGTATGATTATCGATTGGCTCATTGCTTGTAATTATGGAACGGTATGTGCCGTCACTACGCATAATACGTGCCTTTGTGTTATCAGCCTGCTGAACTTCGATAAAATGCATTATTTTTTCTTTTACATATTTATCTTTAATAGGGCAACCAACTTCTACACGCTTGTCCATATTTCTGGTCATAAAGTCGGCAGAGGAAATATACATAATTTCATCGTTCCCTGAACCAAATAAATATATTCGGGAGTGTTCTAAGTATCTTCCAACAATACTCTTTATAAAGATATTATCAGTTTTTCCTTCAACCTGAGGAAGAATGCAGCAAATACCACGAACAATCATCTGAATATTAACACCGGCAAGAGAAGCCTCAGCTAATTTATTAATAAGAGTCAGGTCAGATATTGAATTGAATTTAACAAAAATACGTCCTTTTGTTCCCTTTGAAATCTCTCTGTCTATAAGCTCTATAATTTTTGATTTCATTGAATTTGGAGCAACTAATAATGTAGAATAGTTTCCCTCAAGGCTTCCGATTGCCATATTTTTGAAAAATTCATTTGCATCTGTCCCAATTTCCATATCAGAAGTCATCAGTGAAAAATCAGTATATTGCTTTGAAGTCTTTTCGTTGTAGTTCCCGGTACCAATTTGAGTAATATACGAGATTTTCCCACGTTCTCTTCTGGTAATAAGGCAAACCTTTGAGTGAACTTTATAACCTTCAAATCCGTAAATTATACGGCAGCCTGCCTGTTCTAATCGCTGTGACCAGTCAATGTTATTTTGCTCATCAAATCTGGCACGTAATTCTATAAGTACAGTTACATCTTTATCATTTTCCGCAGCCGCACACAAATAGTCTACAATTTTGGCATTTTTTGCAAGGCGGTATATGGATATCTTTATTGAAATAACAGAGTTATCATAAGATGCCTCTTTAAGTAATTTTAAAAATGGGTCCATGCTTTCGTATGGGTATGATAAAAGCAAGTCTTTTTTCTGAAGCTGTTTGATTATGCTTTCATTTAATCTAATATCACTACTTGGCTGAGGTTCAAATGGTGGATAAATTAATTCGCTTTTTACACTGCCTGATATCTTATCTTCTAATCCGAATGCGTATGACATTGTTAAAGGCGAAGAAGTAATAAACACCTGAGCTTTAGTTAATTCAAGTTTCTCACATAGAAAGCGAAGAAAATTACCACTTATCTTATTCTTTAATTCAAGTCTTACAGGGGCAAGTCGTTTTCTTGAATTTAATAATTGCTGCATTGCATCACGAAAGTCTTCATCTACATCAAAAGCTTCATCTCCTGACGCAATATCAGCATTTCTTGTTACTGAAAATACAGTACTTTCTATAATTTTATATGAATTAAATATTGTATCAGCAAAATAGGAAACCACATCACTTGTAAACACATATCTAATATCTGCACCGGGCAGGAAAATTACTTCCGGAAGGGCAGTTGGAATTGGAATTATACCAAATAGTTCATTTCCCTTTTTTTCATCCGCATTAGTTAATGTAGCACCCACATATATATTTTTATTAACTAAAAATGGAAATGGATGGTGTGGGTCGATTATTTGAGGTGAAAGTATAGGATTAATCTGTGTCAAAAAATAGTTCTTAAGATATTTTAATTCCTTTTTCTCAATTTCATTCATTCTCAGACCGTGAACACCATAGGTTTTTAACTGCTCAGTAACATTTTCATAAATTTCATCTCTGAAATTAATTAATGGTTTTACAGCACGAAAAATGGCTTCAAGCTGTTCAGCGGGAGTCATTCCTGTTTTATTATCTTTATGATTACTTTTAATCTGGCTCAAATCATGAAGAGTACCAACACGAATCATAAAAAATTCATCAAGATTACTTGTAAAGATTGATATAAATTTAAGACGTTCTAATAAAGGTACTGTTTCGTCTGTAGCCTCGGATAAAACACGTTGGTCAAATCTAAGCCATGACAATTCTCTGTTTTGTGTATAATTTTGTAATTTCTCTTTCATTCAAATCTCCTTAATTAATGGTTATCTTATGGTTTTGGGACTGCTGCAGGTGGTAGGCTCGTAAGCATTTTTTGCAAATTGATACACAGCCCACACGTAAAAGTGTAATTACTTACAAATTTTTACTTTCTAGTATATTTAGAAGATAGCCTTCGCGTACACCATATGGGCTAACGGTAAAATTAGTGCATCCATAATGTTTTGCAACTGAATTGATTATTGCAATTCCGGGAATTATAGTGTGGATACGTCCGGGAGTTGCCTTAATGATTGCGGATACCAATTTAGACTTGTCTTTCTTTGCCAATTTCAAAATTTTATTTAAACGTTTGCATTCAAAGCCTGTATATCCTGAATTCTCATTAAAAAGTTCATCGCTTAATTTACAACAGGCACGTGCAGAACCACCTACTCCGAATAAAACAGTCGAGTTAATGGTTTCAGACGAAAGAGGTAGTGTATTAAGTATTTCACTTACATGATTATTGATATTTTTGATTTCTGATTTAGTAGGAATAATATCTTCAACGTAATTTGTGTACATATTTAATGAACCAACAGGTATTGAACATGTAGACAATAATGTGCCGTTTTCAAAATAAACAAGTTCAGTACTTCCTCCACCTACATCAACTAATAAGCCGTTTCCGGATGAAATGCTTTTCATTGTACCATAGTAGTCGTACAAAGCTTCTTCTTTGCCGGAAATGATTTCAATATCAAAACTACAATGTTTTTTTATTTCAGCTAAAACTTCTTCTGAGTTACTGATATTTCGTAATGAAGCGGTTGCAAATGCGTGAACTTCTTTTACATCCACACTTTCCAAAATGGTTTCAAATTTGCTTAAAGCTTCAATGGCTTTTAAAATACCTTTTTTCGAAAGCATATTGTTATTGTCAATATAACCGGCAAGCCCGGCAGGAATTTTAGAATTAAGCATTTGTTGAATCTCATTGTCTATTACTTTATATAAAACCATTCGTATTGTATTTGAACCAATATCTATAATTGCGTACATATAAACCTCCAAAAAATCTGATTTAATTAAAAAGAAATTGCAAATTAATTAGCAAAATTTATGTAATTAATAGGAGAACATTAGTTTAAATATTTTATTGATAGTATTTACATATATAAGAAATTATAAACAGTCAAAGTAAAATCTAAATATGACCAATGTATATTGTGCATAAAATTAATAAGTAACATAAATCATAGGCGAAAGTGAATAAAAATATTTTTGTTTAGAGAAATTATTTAGTAAAATCCAATAAAAAATTACGCGAAAAATTCAATAAAAAACAAAATTGAAAACAACAAAATACAATAAATGCCAAAAATAGAAAAGAAATTAAAAAATAATGTTACCATAATAAAATTTGAACCCTTTTTTTTAGTAAAATAAAAAGGTAAAAATAGTATATAAGAAAAAGTACTTATCGCGATTGAGAAGCGATATCACAAAAAAATAAAAATATTTTTAGGAGGGTTTTATGAGAACATTGAACCGTTTTGCACCAGGATTCAAAAGAATTATGGTTGCAGTCTTAGCTATTGCTATGCTCGTATCTTCAGTTTCATTTTCAAAAGGTACAAATGCAAAAGCAGCAGCATCAACTATTGGAAGCGCAGAAGACTATTCTGTAACAGCAACGGACGTATCAGACAGTCTTTGCAGAATCACATTTACACCAACAAATCCGGCAGCTTATGTAATTATTCATTACAAAGTTAACGATGGAGAGCAGGTTAATGTTGGAATGAACGCTAAGGGTTCATGTTTCGAATACGATATCAACAATGTTAAAAAAGGTGATAAAATCGATTGCTCATTTACATATAACAAAGGTGGACTTCAGTATGATTCATCAATGATGACATACACAACAGGATCAGCTCCTGTAACAGATACAAGTATTGAAGCACCATTTGGTTTAGTAGTTGCAAGTCCTGCAAATGGAGAAATCAGTGTAGTATGGGGAAGAGGAAACGTTGACTCATATAATGTTTACATTGACAATGCATTAGTAGGAAGCAAGTTGGGATGTGGATATTATGTTTATAAAGGATATGCAGCAGGCACTCATACAGTAAAAGTTACTACAGTAAGTGGTAATAAAGAATCAGCAGCTGCAACAGCTAGCGTAAATGTTACAGGTTCTGTTGCCCCAACAACAAAGGCACCTGAAACAACAACAAAAGCGCCACAGACAACAAAGGCACCTGAAACTACAACAAAGGCGCCACAGACAACAAAGGCACCTACATCAAATATTGAAGCACCATTTGGATTAGTAGTAGGAAATCCTGAAGCAGGAAAAATCAGTGTAGTATGGGGAAGAGGAAATATTGACTCATACAATGTTTACATTGATGGTAAGAGAGTAGCATCAGCTGTAGGTTGCGGATATTATGTATATGAAGGATATGCAGCAGGAAGTCATACAGTAGCAATTACTACAACAAAGAACGGAAATGAATCAGCACAGACTACAATGACAGTAAATGTTGCACAGTCAGCAGTTGCCCCAACAACAAAAGCACCAGAAACAACAAAGGTACCACAGACAACAAAGGCACCACAGACAACAAAGGCACCTGAAACTACAACAAAGGCACCACAGACAACAGAAGCAATTGGGGTTGACTCAAGTCTTCCTGCACCATTTGGTTTGGTCGCTTCATCACCTGTAAATAATCAGATTACAGTAGTATGGGGATATGGAAAAATTAACTCATACAATGTATATGTAGATGATACAAGAGTTGCAAAGAAAGTTGGATGTGGCTCATACAAGTTTAAAAATATCGTAGCAGGAACACACACAGTTTCAGTTGCTACATATAAAGATGGAAAAGAATCAGCAAAAGTAAGCGTAACAGTAACAGTTAACGGTTTAACTGAAATTGCTACAACAGCTCCGGCTGAAAAACCAACATACAGTGAAGCAATTCCTGAAACAAGAGCAGACTTAAAAGCAAACGAAGACAGAATGTATTTCCAGATGAACAATAAGACAAAAGGTCAGTATTCAGATGATCAGGTTTATTGGTGCATACTTGGAAAGAATCCAAAAACACATGAATTATGTTATGTTGATACAAATGGAAATTTAATTCCTGTAAGCTTATCAATGAATACAGTTAAAAAGGGAGACAGAATGTGTGCAAATATCTGCAACACATTAGCTCAGAAAGATTATGTTTATATGCCTGACATTGAATCAGGAAGAATGTACTTAAGCTATGGTTCACCTGTTTATATTACAATTAACCAGGGTGCAGATGGAAATATGGGATTTGCAGGACCTGACCTTAACAATGCATCAGACCCTAATGCAGATGTATTATTTGAATTTATTGAATTTACAATTACAAACAAAGAATACTGGGGCAACACATCAAGAGTAGATTTCTACAGCTTCCCAATGGCTACAAGATTAATTGGTGAAGGCGGATGGAACAACTTCCCTGGTGATGCAGATGTTTACGATAAGACAGTAGGTGATTTAGGAACAAGAGCAGAAATGTTTGCAGCATTTAAAAATGAAGTACCTGCAGCATTCCAGACATTACTTACAGATAAGAGAATCATGGCACCATGTAAACTTACATTTAACGAAGGAAAGCAGTATTCAAATTATTTTGATAACTATATCAATAAATTCTGGTCAAAATATTCTACACAGGATTTAGTATTCTCATGTGATGCCGGAACATTCAGAGGACGTGTACATGGAGATACAATGGTATTTACAAAAGACGGTGTTGGTGGAACATACACAATTTACAAGCCAACAACTCAGGATGTATTAGAAGGAAAAGGCAACATGGCAAGAGGTAACTCAACAGAATTAGTTATCGAAGCACAGCTTTGCGCAGCATTTAACAGAGGTGTTGCAACAGAACCTGAAAATTATGATAATGAAAGTGCTTACTATAAGAATAGCAATTCAAACTTCTATTCAGGATTCTTCCACAATCATTCATTTGACAGACTTGCATATGGCTTCTGTTATGATGATGTAAATGACCACAGTACATTATTACATTACACAAATCCAACAGGATTAATCATTGACCTTAAATGGTAAAAAATTAATAAACTGTAAAAGGTAATAGAAATAAAAGACGTTGTTCTTACAATGAAAATTGTAAGGATGACGTCTTTTATATAATAAATAATTGTTAGATTTGCATCTATAAATAAATATATAAAGTAATCGGAGTTGTATATAAATATATTGATACAATATTAAAAATTTATTAATATAAAAAATATGTAGACAAAACATAAACAATGTATTACTATACAAAATAGTTAAACGATAATGTTTAAACAAAAAAGAAAAAAGGAGAAGATGGGATAGAGGGGTTTTAACCATTTTCAAATTTGTTTTCTTTAGTTATTGGTATGAGTAGTAGTAAAAACTTAAGAAAATATTTATAATGAAAAAATTCTAATATTCTGTAAAAAAGTATGAACAAATTATTTAAGAAAATGATTGCATTTATTCTTATATTTGCAATTATGACAACAAGTATCAATTTATCTGTATTCGCAGATATAGTCTCAGGACCGATTATGTATAACAATACTTCTTATGACACAATTGAGGAAGCTGTAAATAAGGCAACAGAAGATGGAGATGAAAATCCGGTAATTTATCTGAAAAGAAATATTGAATTTGGTGGGAGTGTAACACTTTCAGAAAATCAACATATGACAATTAGTTCGAATGATGAAAATAAAGTTGTGATAAGTTTTACATGTAATACAACAAAGTCAGATACGTTTTTCACAGTACCGGAAACAGCAAATTTAACATTTCAAAATATTGATGTAGAAGGAAATAGAGTTAAAACTACACAGGAAGATGGAAAAGTAAAATATGAAAATAAATATGCGGCGAACAAGAGCTTTATTATTGTAAAAGGAAAGGTAGTTCTAAATAATACAATATTTAGGAATTTTTCAGTAAATGATGATAAATCTATTTTTGAATTGAATAATGGTGCGTTAGAAATGGATAAGAACTCTGGAATTACAGAATGTGATAATCAGGGGATTTATGCAAGCAATGCTCTGATCAGAGTATATAATAAGGGCAATATAACTGGTGGAACAGTTTCAAATGTTAGAGGGTGGTATGATATTGGAGTAGGATGTGTTTTCTATTCTAATGATTTATTGGAAGTAAGTGATGTAAATATTAGTAATGTTGTAATAAGAGTTGCAAGAGCCAAGGAATTCACAATGAATAATTGTGATATTAGTGAGATATATTCATATGGTGAAGCGATAGATGCAGAAAAATTATATATTAAAAATTCAAAGTTTTATCATAATGGTTCTCATTACGGAACAAGTACATTAGCATTTGATTATGGTGAGATTATAAATACATCATTTGAAAAGGAATATGTAAGATATGGTTGGACAAATATTTTAGTAAGAAAAAGAGCAGTTATGGCTGGTGTAAAGTTTGTTAATAACAGGAACGATATTAAGATTGAAAAGAATGCTTCGGTTATTGTTAAAGAAGGAAAGATAGATAGTGAAAAATTTGGCAAGGATATTGAAGTAAATTCAAATGAATTTAGCGGTAATTCAATGTGTGCATTTTTTGTTGATAGTACAGCAACACTTATTGTTGAAGAAGGAACGTTTAGTGGGAACAATAATGATATGGGTGGTGCAATTAATAATCAGGGTAATACAATATTAAAAAAAGTATCTATTTTTGATAATAAGGCTAGGAATAGTAATGATAAGAATGTTAATAAGGTTACATATGGAAACGGAATTTATAATAATGGCACATTAGAGGTATATAGCTTAGCAAACATTCAGGATCAGATTATGCTTGGAGAAGGTAAAATAGTTACCGTTAAAGAAAAACTTATGTATCCTATAGATATTGTTGTAGAGGAGATAATTGGAGATGAATTTAGAGCTATTGCGCAATATGAGACGGAAGAATCAGAGGCAGATGCTTATATAAATGCTACAGAAGCTATATGGAAATTATCATCAGTAACAGACGATAAGCAGGATAATATTACAGCCAGTGGAAACAGAATTGGATTAGTTAGTGAAATTAATACACAGAATATTAAGTGTGTTGACAATAATAATCAACCTATAGAAGGAGTGAATTTTACTCTTTGGAAAGTAATTAATGGAAGAAAATATAAAATGGGAATTACGGGGGCTACAAATGAAGATGGCATACTCGAAATTGTACGTTTGCAAAAAGGAGATTATTCAGTAACATTAGATAAATATCCTGATGGATATTATCCAAATGAAAAAATAGATTATTTATTTACTACATCAAATGATAATACAGTAAAAATTATAAATCTTGGAGAGTTTAATGCAGAACCGACAGCGATTATTACATTAGATAAGGAAAAGTTTGAAGTAGGTGAGACAGTAAACTTTTCAGCTGCTGAATCTTATGATGATCATACTGATAAAGAAAATCTTAAATACTCATGGGATTTTGGGGATGGAAAGAAATCTGGCAGCTTAGAAGCAACACATAAATATTATTTGCCGGGAACTTATGTTGTTATATTAACAATTACAGATGAAAAAGGAAGAACAAATACTGCTGTACAGGAGATAGAAGTAGAGGGCTCTGATACATATAGAAAATTAAAAGTAAGGGTTGAATCGACGGAAACAGGTGAATTGCTTACGGGAGTTGACATATATGTGTTAAATGACAATAATGAAGCAATTTGGAAAAATTCTAATAAAACAGGTATATTAGAAGTTTATTTATTACCTGGAGAATCATATAGTGTATATGCAGAGGATAAAAATGAAAGGTATTTGCCACGTCAGTCAAAAGTGATAATGGGTGAAGAGGATAAGGAAATAGTATTATATCTTAGCACTAATGATACAGTAAAAGGTAAAGTTACTGCTTCTGAAATGACATATGGAGAGATTAAAGAAGCAGGAATTGACATGGACTGTGATGATAACCAAAGGATTATCAAGTATGAAGTAACTTTAGTATTTGGTCCTAAAGCATCTCAAACATCAGATGTGCGTAGTTGGGAAATTTATTCAGAAGAGGTTTCAGGTGACATAAAAATTAAAGCAAAATCAGAAACTACTTCCGGAGAATTTAAAATCAATACATATATAAAAGGAAATTCAGTCTTTTTCTTAATTGTTGATGGAACTACTAAATATTTGTGTGATATGTTTCATGTGCAATTAGTGGTGTTTAATACTTCAACACAGGAATTTATTACTGATTGCGAAGCAAAATTATGTCTGCCGGATGGATTAGCACTTGCAAAAATGATTGAAGGAAAATCTAATGAAGCAATTAAAAAAATTGGAAGGATTGATAAATCTAGTGAGGCTTGTGCTGATTGGTATGTAAGAGGGGAGAAAAACGGAGATTATAAGGTGTCGACGATTGTAACCGGAAAGATGGATGATGGGACAGGCGAGACGGAACCATATGAATTTATTCATCAGTTTGAATCTCAAGACATTCTTCATGTAACAGGAGAGGCAGCTTTGGAACTGAAGATTGCAGCTAATTCTATTGCATTTTCCGGAAAAGCATATCCTATTAGAATGACATATACAAATGTTTCAGATAAAACTTTATATGGATTGAAGTTTTTCTTTGATAGGGAAGAACAAAAGGCTATTGATGGAACAATATATTTAGAAGAGTATGATACGACACATAAAGTAGTAAACCATCCAGTAGAGAAAATAGAAGGAAAAAATGGTATTTTTTGTGAACGTTTATTACCAGAAGAATCATTTACAATTACATATGTAACAACTATTGAATTCTCTAAATTAAAATCATATTTAAGTGGTATTGTGACAAGAGTTTTAGAAGGTTCAAGTACAACATTTAGAAGCACTTCGTATGAAATTATAGAGGTTCCGGATTATGATAATGATTGGAATATTTGGAAAAATTCAATTGAACATTATGTAGGAGAACCAGTAAATTTGTATACTGGTGGATTTACATATAAATATACAGATATAATTGCAAGGGGAAGACATGAATTAACATTTGAAAGAAATTATGATTCCAGAAGAAAAGTTGATAATGGACTTGGCATAGGATGGTCATCAACATATGATTATGTACTAACAGATGATAGTGAAAACGATGAAATAACTGTTAGTTATCCAAATGGAGAAAAATATATATTTTTTAATCCAAACGATAATGGAATATATGAATCTTATGGTATGTGTGGAAAAACGCTTAAAAAGAATAATAAAGAATATATATTAACTGATGTAGCAAATAAATTAAAATTTGATTGTAATGGTAAGTTGATTTCTATTATAGAGAGTGATGGTTGGGAGACTGTATTAACATATAATAACGGATTGTTGGAAAATGTATCAAGTGATGCAGGCGAGATGAAATTTATTTGGGAAAGCACAGGATATAATGGCGATAATGAAGAAGTGGGTAAGAGTAACATAAATTCATTAGAGGATATTATTAAGAATTATGATCCTGCAAAAATTGAATGGGATGCAAATAAAATAAAAGTCACTCCGAAAAAAATAGAAAATCATATTAAAACGATTAACATCAATGGAGAAAATATCACATTCACTTATAATGGGGATAATCTAGATACAGTTACAAATCTTGATAAAGATACTATGTCATTTAGTTATGATGATAATTATAATCTTATTAGTATAAAAGATTTTGAAAACGTTGAAACTATAAAAAATATTTATGATAGAAAGTGTAGAGTGACTAGTCAGGTATCAAAGGATGAAGGAACATTCACATATACTTATGATGATGAAAAATATAGAAATATATGTAAAGGGGATAATGGATATAAAAATACTGTTGAATATGATGAAAATGGAGCAATCATTCGCGAAATTGCAGGTGATATAACTGAATATACATATAATGGATATGGAAAAGTTGTAGGAGCAAAAGATTCAGATGGTATTGTATATACAGCATATGATAATAACGGAAATATTGTAAAAATGGTATATCAGGATGGAACATATGAAGAGTATACTTATCAAAATAATTTGATGACATCATATACAAACAGAAATGGTGAAATGCAGAAATATGTTTATTCAAATGAAGGACTTTTACTTAAACTCATAGATGCTAATAATAATAGCATATCTTATGAGTATGATGTAAAAGGAAATCTGGTTAAAGAAAAAACAAGTGAAGGCATCGTTATTAAATATACTTATAACAAAGCAGGATTGGTGGCAACAAAGACGGACGGTAATGGAAACGTTATCAGATATACATATGATGATTTTGGGAGGACTGTCAAAGAAACTGATAATGATGGTAATGCAAAAGAGTATACATATTCGAGAGCAGGTAAAGTTTTAAGTGAATCTGATGAAAACAAAAATACTATTAAATATAAAGTAAACAAAAATGGATTTATAACAGAAACTGTAGATACTTGTGGCAATTCTGAAAAAACAACATATAATGCACAGAGCAAGATAACAACAGTTAAATCAAAAGCCGGTTATGAAACAAAGTATGTTTATGATAAAATGGGAAATGTTACATCAGAAACAGATGCGCTTGGTAATAAAGTGAAATACACATATGATTCTTACGGAAATGTGACATCAAGAGTTGATGAAAATGATAATATATGGATGTATTCCTATGATAAGAAAGGGAGACTTAAGTCAATATCAGATCCTTATGAAAATAAAGATACATATATATATGATGACAATGGTTGGTTAATATCAAAGAAAGATGCTAACGGAAATAGCTATTCATATGAATATGATGGAACTGGCAAGGTATTGGCTGAAATTGATGAAGAAGGTAACAGAAAAACATATAACTATGATAGTAATGGCAATTTAATTACAGAGACGGATTTTAACAACAACGTTACTGTTTATACATATGATGGAGATAATAGATTAAAGAAACTAGAAACAGATAAGTGCATAACAAAATATACATATGATAATTGTAATAATGTGATTGCCATTGAAAAAGTAGATAATTCAAAAGAAAATGATAAAGTATCGAAAATATTATATACTTATGATTTCGCCGGTAGAGTGACAAGCTTTACAAATGCTAATAATAGTGCAAAGGGAAGTGATAAAGTATTATATACATATGATAAGGCAGGAAATCTTGCAACTGTAACAAAACAGAATGGGACAATAGATGCCGGAACAATTACATACACATATGATGGAAACAATAATCTTGTTTCATTAAAGAATGAAAGAGGATATGAGGAAAAATATGTCTATGATGAGCAAAGCCGATTGGTAAGTAAAACGGATGCAAATGGCGAAGTTTCATTATATGAATATGATTGTGATGACAATCTTACATTTGAATGTAAACCAAACAATTATTCTGAAAAATACGAATATGATGCAGTTGGTAAAGTTAAAAAAATGACATACGCCGAGGGAAAGGGTGAAAATTATTTACCGTATGCTGATTATTTATATGAGTATGATAAAGCAGGACGTTTAATTAGCGAAAAGGCTAAGGATAGTGAGTCCAAGTCGACAGTCGAGTTGGGACACTATACATACGATAAAGCAGGTAATGTGAAAACCATAACAGATGGATTAGGTAATGAAACATCATATGAATATAATAAGCGTGGAGATGTTACTGCTTATAAAGATGGAAATGGAAATGTTACAAGATATAGCTACGATGGAAATGGTAACATTATAAAAAAAGTAGAGGCAAATAATAATGAGATTACTTTTGTATATGATTCAATGAATAATGTTATTGAACAAAAAGAAAGTAGCGGTAAAATTTGCAAATGGGAATACGATGCAAGTGGTAATATTACAAAATATGTAGATTCAGAAGGTCATACGACAAAATATGAGTATGATTTAAATGGAAATAATACTAAGATTGTTGATGCAAAAGGTAACTATGTATCAATGGAATATAACTATTTGAATCTTTTAAGTAAAAAGGAATCTAACGGAAAATTACTTGAAACATATAGTTATGATAATGCTGGAAATTTGATAAAGAAAATAGACAGCAATGGAACTGTGTATACATATGAATATAGTGCAACAAACCAAATCACAAAAATGGTTAAAACATCAAAAAATGGTAAGGCAAAATACAGTGAAATATATTCATATGATAAGGGGGACAATCTAAGTAAAATTACTTATGACGATGGGACAGAAGAGTCGTTTACATATAACGGGAATGGAGATGTTACATCTTATAAGGATAAGAATGGAAATAAGACTTTATATTCATACAGTTATAATGGAAATCTTGTTAAAGTAACGAAACCGGATGGAAACTTTAACTGTTATAGTTATGATGAAAATAACAATTTGACAGTTAAGGAAGAATGTGATGCCAAAACAGGAGAGAGTCATTTGACTAACTATAGTTACGATGCTAATGGTAATTGTACTAGAGAAGGCGTAAGTCTTGGAGAAGATAAAAAATATATATACACTTACTATAAATATGATTGCATGAATAATCTTATAAGTGTAAGTGATTCACCAAATGATGCAAAAGCACCTAATAAGACATATAAATATGATTTAGATAATAATGTTATTGAAAAAACAGAAGGTCAGGATACTATAACTTATTGTTATGACAAGGACGGCAACTTAATTTCAATGATTACACCAAACAACGAGGTGTCGTTTGATAGAGATAACCTTGACAGAATTGTTAATACAAATCAGAATGGAAAGCATGTGTCATACGAATATGATGCTGATGGAAATAAAAGTAAAATAACATATTCTGATGGAAAGGTTGTATCATATGAGTACGATGGAAATGGAAATATTATTTCTTTAAAAAATGATAACAAGTCAACATATTTTACATATGATTATTTAAATAATATAACAGAAAAGTCATCAAATGGTGTTGGTGAAACATATAAGTATGACAACTCACATAATCTCGTTAAGGTGTATGCTACAGAGGGAATAAGAGCTTATCTGATTGACAACTATGAATACGATGCTAATGGAAATATTATAAATCATAAAGAGTCAGGTAGATATACAGAAAAAACAAAGGAAACAAAATATGAATATGATGTTGAAAACAAATTAACCAAAGAAACAATTATTTCAGATGGGAAAGAATCAACAACAAAATATGAATATGATGGTTTTGGCAACTTAATATCAGAAACAAAAGATTCGTATAAAACATATTGCAAATATAATCATTTGAATCAGTTAATAGAGAAATATAATGATAATGATATAGATGCTTCCGGACTAATTAAAGGAATAAAGTATTCATATGACAGTCATGGTAATCTCGCATCAATAAATGATTATAAATCAAGTGTTATTGCGAAATTTAGTGCAACATATAATGAAAATGGACAGATTAAGACAGCTTTCAAAAATGTTAATACAAATGGAATCAAAGATATCACAAGTAACTATGAATATGATGGTTCCGGAAATTTAATAAAAGAAGCAAATGTGGTTCAGTCGTTGACAAATAAGACATCAACAGAGACACAGTATATTTACGACTATACGGAAAAGAACCCGACAGTTTTATCAGAAATAAAAAACAATGGAGTAACAATTGATTATGCATATGGATGTGACAATAAAAAAACAGATGTTACAGTTGATACAAACATACTTTACAAAAAGACTCATGAGACATATAGTGTAAGCACAGACATAATAGGCTCTACAAGATGGGCGTTTGACTCAATAGGAAATGTTTGTGCTAGCACGGAGTATGATGCATGGGGAAATGTAACTGAAAATTCAGGTTTAACTGTTAATGCGTCAGTGCCTACAGTTAATATTACAAAGAGTTATACGGGACATATTTATGATGAGGGAACCGGATTTTGGAATGCAGGCGCAAGAGAATATGATCCGTTTACAAAAAGATTTACATCAATGGATCCAGAAAACGGAAACATATATATGCCGGATACATTACATAAATATTCATATGCATCGAACAATCCTGTAATGAATGTTGATTTAAACGGACGTTTTACAACATCGACATTTGAAAAAGCAGCATGCTCGGCTGTAAAAGCAGCAATAGGAGGAATATACACATTCACAAAAACAACAGTTAATGTGTGGAATGATT
>OGXA01001818.1_pt1 | contig 16821 bp, 15 predicted proteins | sample 1576171 | NCBI WGS metagenome assembly OGXA01 (sample SAMEA3541587, study PRJEB24748) | human gut metagenome | biome: human gut; feature: human-associated habitat; material: faeces | place: China | collected 2012 | reverse complement strand
TACGCACCGATAAAAATGTGTACTGTGGTGTCGCTCAACAGAAATATAATGCTTTAATATGATTGTAGCATAGCAGTTTCTTTTTGTCATTATTAATTTTCTAAAGTATTAAGTAAAAAATTACGCAGCTATTCAGAAATTGTTTTCTGCAACAAATACCAGCATTTCCTGCAATGATTTCATGTCTGTGAAATTAAATTCAAGTGCCGATGTCGTGTAAAAATCCGAATCATTATTATTATTAAAGCACCTCTTTCAGCACTTCCTCTATCTCGCTCTTTACCGCCTTGACGGAGCCCTGCACCATAACCGGCTTACCACCGCCTCTGGCGCCCAGCTTATTTCTAAGTGCTGTAGCAACTGTATTGCAGTCTGCATTCTTGCTTCCGATAATAAAGCTATAGCCCGCCTCATCATTTCCTGTAAAAAATGCACTAAAGCCACTATATTTTTCCACAAGGCCATTGACGCAATTTCTTGCTGTATTCGTGTCAATGCCGTCCTCAAACAATACTGCATTGTCCGTATCTGTAGGAAGCTCTGCTACCTTATAATCCAAAAGAGCTGACTTTGCTGTACCAAGCTCTGACTTAAGTGACTGGTTTACTGCCTTAAGCTTTGTGACGTTATCCACAATAGCTTCCTGATTTGTGGTAAATATCCCCATGAGTTCTGAGATGATGTCGCACTTTTGTCTGAAAGCCTCCAGCGCCCTGAAACCACAAAGGATGCTGATTCTGACACCGCCCTTATAGTTCTGATAATTCATAACCTTAAGCATGCCTATCTCGCCGGTGCGCTTCACATGCGGCGCACAGCATGCACACACATCATATCCCGGCACTGTCACTATTCTGACCTGTCCTTCAATCTCGATTTTACTTCTGTACTCCAGCTGCGCAAGCTCATCCCTTGACGGATATGTCACCTCTATCGGAATATTTTTTGAAATGGCCACATTTACCTCATGCTCCACCTCTGCTATATCCTCCGGTGAAATCACTCCACTGAAATCCATTGTCACTACAGAATCACTCAGATGAAAGCCCACATTTTCAAATCCAAACCTGCTGTGCACAATTCCCGAAAAAATGTGCTCTCCACTGTGTTGCTGCATATTGTAAAAACGATGCTGCCAGTCTATTTTGCCATGTACATGGACGCCTGCTGCAAGCTCCACTTTCTCCGGCTCAAATTCATTGCCAACGGAAATATCCACCGTATGAGTAATGACTCCATTCTTAATCTGCACATCAACGACCCTGAAGCCTCCAAGTATTCCCATGTCCGGGCTTTGTCCGCCCTCCTCCGGGAAAAATAAAGTCTGATTTAATATTATATCAAACCGCTTATCATCTGCCTTGTTCGGCTCGCAGGATATAATATCTGCCTCAAATTCCGTGGCATATGCATCCCTGTCGTAAAGTTTAATTGTTTCTGTCATACTCATACTGCTTGTTCCTCTCGCTCTATATTCTTACACATCATAGCTATGTCTTATTATAGCGCATTAATAATTCATATGAAACCCCTAAATCTGGTTTCCCACAATCCCGTAGTATGCTCTCGAAGTAATCCTGAAAACCATATAGTATATAGCCACAAACACCAAAAGCGTAGCAACCATACAGATCGCAATAATCTTAACATCCGTCAGATTAAACATGGCAAGCAGCCTGCGCAGCAGAGGAAATGCTGCTGCAAGATGACACGTTGCAAGCATAATCGGCAGGAAAAACACCATACGCACCTGTGAAGTAATGGATTTCTTCACCTCGTCATTGCTCATGCCTACCTTCTCCATAATCTCATAGCGTGCTTTGTCATCATAGCCCTCTGAAATCTGCTTGTAGAAAATAATCATCACAGTAACCATAAGAAACATCGTTCCAAGGAATATTCCGATAAAGAACAGGCCACCATACAATACATAAATCTGTTCTCTGTTTGCATCACGGCTTTCCTCATAGAATCCTGACACATCTGATTTTACACTATTTTCCTCAAAATGCTTATCCAGAGCCTTTGCCACAGCAAGCTTATCCTCACTGCTGCCATACAGATTATAATCAATTTCATTGTTGAGCATAGTCGGCACACTATCCTCTTCCAGCGAACTGTTCAGGTTAAATATCTCTGCAAGTGTTGCCTTGCTGTCTACCACTACATAGTACACACCACTATACATTGATGCCATATAGCTGTCTTTATTCACAGCAGTTTTTTCTGTTGCAGCTACCTTAAATTCTCTACCCAAGATGTTAATTATATCATTATTAAACTTTTCAGTTCCATAAACAGCGACCGAACCGGCATCGAGCTTTGGTATTTTATTCTTTAATCTGCCCTGCAGACCTGGCTCCATCTTTTCGATTTCATCTCTCGTTACAAAATACAACATGGAAATATCATTGTTGTAATTTAAAACCGGCTTAAACTCCTCCCCCTCTCTGCACACAGTCCAGCTAAAATATGTGTAGCTATTGCTTTCCTTAATATCACAGCCACTGCCATCGATTATCTTATCCGACTCTGCCTCTGCTTCTTTCAAAGCATCATCCAGCTTAAGCCCTGCCGGTATTTCCTTATACCAGCTATATACGCTTATATCCGCAGGATATCTCTGCTTAAGCTCTCCCTCCATGCCCACATACATGCTCACGGTTGTAGAAACAACAACCAGTACCATTGTGGAAAGCACACATATACTCGCTAGTCCGCCTGCATTCTGCTTCATTCTGTAAATCATGCCTGAAACTGCCGCAAAATGCTTTTTATTATAGTAAAACTTCTTGTTTTTCCTGAGTGCCTTAAGTATTACAATGCTTCCTGAAATAAATAAAAGATACGTTCCGACGATGACAAGCAGCACTGCGACAAAGAACAGTGAAAGCACCTGGAGAGGGTTCTTTGTGGTAATCGCAATATAATATCCCCCGGCAAGACAGCCTAGTCCGATTATAGCGATAAGCCATTTGCTCTTCGGCTCTTTCTCACCGACATTGCCCCCGCGAAGCAGCTCTATCGGATTAGCAAGCTTCACCTGCATCAGGTTATAGATGAGAGTGAGAAAATATAACACTCCAAAAATTAATATTGTATTTACGACAGCGCTAGCAGATACAGTGAAATTAATTTGTGCTTTAATATTTATAATCCTATAAAGAAACATAATCATCAGCTTAGAAAATAAAATCCCTGCTATAATTCCGGATGCTATTGCTGAGAGTGCTACGGTAAGTGTCTCAATTGACAAAACTCTCGCGATATGACGTTTTTCCATGCCAAGAATATTGTATATTCCGACCTCTTTCTTGCGCCTTTTGATTATAAAGCTGTTTGTATAAAACAGAAATATATATGAAAAAACCGCTATTGTTCCGCATCCAAGCCCCATTATCGACGCCAGTGCATCCGCGCCAGGCACCTTGCTAAGTCCCCTTGAGTTGTTTAAAAACATCATCACATAAAACATGGCTATCATGACCATTCCCGATATAATGTAAGGCATATAGAGAGTCTTATTATTTTTTATATTTGTAAATGCCAGCCTGCTATATATTTTATTCATGCTTCTCACCACCTGTCGTAATCAGCATAAGTGCATCCTGAATCTTCACATAGAGCTCGTCATTTGTAAGATTGCCACGGTAAATCTGATGAAACACCTGACCGTCCTTTATGAAAAGCACCCTGTTGGCATGACTTGCAGCTTTTGTGCTGTGTGTCACCATGAGAATGGTCTGTCCGTCCTCGTTTATCCTGTTGAACAGCCTAAGCAGACTGTCTGTTGCCTTTGAATCAAGTGCTCCTGTCGGCTCATCAGCCAAAATTAATTCAGGATTTGTTATTATCGCGCGTGCCACTGCTGCCCTTTGTTTCTGTCCGCCTGACACCTCATATGGATATTTATTAAGCAGCTTTTCAATTCCAAGCAGTGAAGCTATAGGTGCAAGCCTTTTTTCCATATCCCTATAGTCCACACCTGACAGCACAAGCGGTAAAAAGATATTGTCCTTCAGTGAAAAATTGTCAAGCAGATTAAAATCCTGAAATACAAAGCCCAGATGCTCACGTCTGAAGGCAGATATCTCCTTTTCCTTCAACGATACAAGATTCTTTCCATTTAAAAGCACCTCTCCCGCTGTCGGCTTATCAAGTGCCGCGAGAATATTTAAAAGTGTCGTCTTTCCTGAGCCGGACTCTCCCATGATTGCCACGTACTCACCTTCCTCTACAGAGAAATTGATATTTTTCAATGCCTGAACCTGATTGCCGCCAAACCTGGTGGTATATATTTTTTTGAGGTTACTTACTTCTAAGATTGCCATTTTTCGATGCTCCTTTGCGATTATTTCAAAATGTTATTTAAACTTCTATTTTTGTTACCTTTTTTAATATGACGTAACTGTTCAGTATCTTCACAGTTGCGGGCTGCAGCCTCTTCATATCATTATAATAACAAAAGACCGGAATGTATGCTATCGAATCAGCTTACATTTCGACCTCGTATCTTACATTTTTGTAAGAAATTAATTTGTAGTTGACAAATAACCCCACATGTATTATTGTATTAATCAAATAATACAGTAGTACAAAAGCAGGTGAAATGATGGAATGGAATTTTAACAACGAAACGCCCATATACCTACAGATCATAGACCGGTTCAAGATGGATATTGCAAACGGCAGCCTAAAGCCAGGTAACAAAGTGCCATCCGTAAGAGAGCTGGCATTGTCAGCCGGTGTAAATCCAAACACCATGCAAAAGGCTCTATCTGAGCTTGAGCGTGACGGCTATCTGGAGTCGAGACGTACCTCCGGCAGATTTGTCTCAGACATGGGGAATCAGGCTGACTCACTAAAAAATGATCTGGCACATAAGCTGTGCAGTGAGTTTTGTGAAGGAATGGCAAAGGTCGGCTTTACACCGGAACAGTCCCTTACGGTATATGAAAATTATCTTAAAAGTTTAAAAAAGGAGTGATGTAAATGGCAGAACGTATTGAAATCAAAAATCTAAGCAAAAACTATAAGAGCCATAAGGTTATCGAAAATATGAATGTGACTTTTCCCGGTGGAAAGATTATCGGCATCCTTGGCCCTAACGGCAGCGGTAAAAGCACACTGATAAAGATGCTTGCCGGGGTATTGCAGCCAAACAAGGGGCAGATACTGATAGACGGTGAGCCTGTCGGAGTAAAGAGCAAGGCTATGGTATCATATCTTCCTGAGCGGACATATCTTAATCCGTCAAAAAAGGTGAGTGATATCATTGCATTTTTCAAGGATTTCTATGCTGATTTCTCACCTGAGCGTGCAAATGCCATGCTTGAGAAATTCGGAGTTGATCCACAGGCAAAGATCAAAAGTCTCTCTAAAGGTATGCGTGAAAAAGTACAGATCGTGCTTGTAATGAGCAGGGATGCAAAGCTTTATCTGCTTGATGAACCTATGGGCGGTGTTGATCCTGCCGCAAGAGACTATATTTTACGCACAATAATCGAAAACTATAATGAAGATTCAACAATTCTTATCACAACTCATCTAATAAGTGATATAGAAAAAGTGCTCGATGATGTGGTATTTATCAGAGATGGCGGTATTTTCCTAAACGATTCCGTAGACAATATCCGCACTAATTACAAGAAAAGTGTTGATGAGCTTTTCAGGGAGGTGTTCGCATGCTGTTAAAATTAATTAAATATGATTTCAAGGAGCAATTCAGGGAGCATATCGGACTTTATGCACTGGTGTTTGTGTCAGCCCTGACAGAAATAATTTTAGATAGCTTTGAATTTGATCTTGTATCAGTATTTTTCTGGGCACTGCATAGCCTATCAGTAATCGCCATGTTTATCTGCAGCTTAGTGATCATAGTTATTTACTTCAGACGCAATCTGTTAAAAGACGAAGGCTACCTCATGAATACGCTGCCTGTAGCGCCATGGATGCTGTATGTGTCAAAATTCCTGACAGCTTTTGTACTTTTTATACTCGATCTGATAGTTGCTGTTTTAACATTTTCTATAATGAACCATGGCTTTGAATGGATTAAAGATATTATAGGAAGTATGTCTGATGAGTTTGCCAATGCCGGATTTACAATGAGTCCTGTTGTAATGTTTGGCAGTATTGCAGTAATATCCCTGCTCTACACGATCTCTATGCTGTTTTTCAGCCTTACTACCGGCTACAGGGCAAATGGAAGCAAAGATGCTAACTCTGTGCTTACTTTCATCATACTTTATGTGATCGGTCAGGTCGCAAATATTATAGTGATGATTTTTACATTTTTTATTCCGCTGTCATCAAAGGGATCTATCACTTACATTTTAAATGTATTAAACCATCAGGAGGTTGCAGGTCTTATGAACAGAGTAGTCATCGGTGCACTTGCCGTATCGCTGCTTCTCACTGTGGTGTATGTCGCAGGCTCGATATACAACATGACAAGGAAGCTTAATCTGGAGTAGGAAAAATGAGGGGCAAATTACCTTTTGCCCCTCATATCATTATATCCTAATCTCTCGTATCTGCATAATCCAGATCAAACCCTATCCACACCTTAGTTCCTTTTCCAATCTCTGACTCCATGCGAATTGTATGCCCCAGCTTATCTGCCATCTGCCTGCACAGATAAAGCCCAATTCCTGTAGCCTTCTTATCGGCATGACCATTGTAGCCTGTGTAGCCCTTTTCAAAAACGCGTGGCAGATCCTCGGCTTTGATTCCTATTCCGGTATCCTTTATTGTAATAAAAAACCGGTTAGCTTTCTTAGCTGTTTCTATTTTAACAAAACCCTGTGGCGTATATTTTATAGCATTTGAAAGTAGCTGTTCCAGTATAAATGCAAGCCATTTTCCGTCAGTATATACCTCCTGCACGGTTCCTGAATAATTCATCCCAATATGCCTTCGGATCATAATCTTTGCATATTTTTTGATGGTATCACGTATGACACCATCCACACTGACTTTTTCAAGCACAAAATCATTTTCGGTGCTGCTTACACGCTGGTACTGTAAAGCCATACTGACATATTCCTCTATGCGGAATAATTCGTCCTCAAACGAGTTCATGTTATCTGACAGCAGGCACTGACTCTGTTCATCATCACACATCAGCTGCCCAAGCTCCTCCCGCTCTGCCTCAAGCAGTAGTTTCATAGCCGATATCGGAGTCTTTATCTGGTGCACCCACATAGAGTAATAATCTCTCATCTGTGATTGTCTGATTGCAGCACTGCTTTCTGACTCATTCCTTGCAATACTTTGATTTTCCAACAGCCTGTGATAAAGCATCTCCACATCATCTGTTGCTTCCGGAAGCTGTGCCTGTTCCTCAACCGGACGCTCTAAAGCATTGCTTAGAGCTTTTACCTTGCTGCTATATCCCAAAAAGCCAGCCAGCACTGTTATAATAATAATCATTGCATCAAGCACTGCTGCATACACCACATCCTGTTTGCGCGCACCAATCAGGTACATGTAAAGCAAATGGATACATGACATTGTGACTATCATCAGAATCCATATATAGTTTTGTTTTATAAAGTTTGTCAGATGCGGTTTATTTTGTGTTTTTGCCATGACCTCTCACCCCAACCTGTACCCAAGCCCCTTTTTTGTGACAATAAAGCTCTCAAGCCCTATAGAATCCAGCTTTTTACGCAGCCTGTTGACATTCACCGAAAGTGTATTCTCGTCCACATACGCATCACTCTCCCACAGCTTTTCCATTAGAAGGCTGCGTGATACAATCCTTTCTTTGTTGTCAAAAAGTGTCTGCAATATTTTGAGCTCATTCTTTGTAAGCTCGAGCCTTTTGTCGTCATAGGTTATGGTGGCATCAGATATATTGAGCATGGCGCCATTATGCTCCAAAACACTGTTGTTTGCGCCAAAATCATAGCAGCGCCTGATGATAGCCTGTATCTTTACGGTCAGCACATCAAGATCAAACGGCTTTGCTATAAAGTCATCAGCCCCCATACTGACTGCCATCACTATATTCATATTATCAGCAGCGGATGACAGGAAAACCACAGGAACCTTTGATACCCTTCTGATTTCCGTACACCAATGATACCCATTGTAAAACGGCAGACCGATATCCATAAGCACAAGATGCGGATCAAATGATGCAAATTCTGACATTACAGCATCAAATTTCTGCACCACATGCACATCATAATCCCATTTTTCCAAATGTCTTCTGACAAGCTTTGCTATGGTCTCGTCATCCTCAACCAAAAATATTCTATACATTATTTTCCGCTTTCTTCCATGATAATCTCAGCCGCATCTATGATGAGCTGTGATGCCTTCATACGAAGTAAATCCGGCTTGAGCTGTGCCTTTGGAATCACCTGCTTTACAACGTCAACAGGCTGACCATACTTCTGTGAAATAAGCTCATACTGCTCATCCATCTCCTCGTCAGATACAGTGATATTTTCCACTCTGATGATTTCATCGAGAACAGCCTCAAGCTTTACCTGCTTCTGTGCAACCGGCTTGAGTTCATCCTTTAAGCTGTCCATAGTCTTGCCTGTCATCTGAAGATACTGCTCCATAGCCACACCCTGCTGTGCAAATGATGCTGCCATCTGCTGAAGCTGCATATTTACCGCTGTCTCTACTGCCTGTGGCGAAACAAGGCATGAGCTGCTTTCAAGAATCTGGTCATAGAGCTTTTCTCTTGCCGCATCAGCCTTTCTTGCCTCTACCTGGTACTCAAGATACTCGTTGATATATTTCTTTAAATCCTCCACTGACTGTACCTCAGGGAAATTGAGAGATGCTGCAAACTCATCGTTCAGCTCTGCTTCCTTCTCATTGTAAATCTCGTGCAGCTTAACCTTGAAAACAACCGCTTTGCCTGCAAGCTCCGGCGCATGATACTGCTCAGGGAATGAGAGATTGATGTCTCTGTCCTCACCGATTTCCATGCCTACAAGCTGCTCCTCAAAGCCCGGGATAAAAGAGCCTGAACCAATTCCCAGAGGATATTTCTCAGCCTTTCCGCCCTCAAACGCAACTCCGTCCTTAAAGCCCTCGTAGTCGATTACTGCCGTGTCGCCCATCGCTAACGGGCCTGTTTTCTGCTCTCTGACAGGATTTCCTGAAAGAAGTGTCGCTATCTGTGAATTAACATCCTCCTCTGTATATGCAATATAAGGGATGTTTGCCTTTAATCCTTTGTAATTTCCTAATAGGATGTCCATGATTATACCTTTCTTTTATGTGTATTTATATCTGCTTAACGAAGCTGTTATATGCAAATAGTATACACTAGTTTCCAAATAAAGCCAATAAAAACTCAACTCTTTCCATGCTTTTATATATTCTAAATATTTAAGCACCACGTCATATATTACAACTCAATCAGGAAAAGAAATGCCAGTCCATAATAGGTCACAACTGCTACCAGATCATTTACCGTCGTGATAAGCGGGCCTGACGCAACCGCCGGGTCAATCTTTATCTTGTGGAAAAACATCGGAATCACTGTGCCCACAAGGCTTGAAATTGCCATTGCCACAAGCAGTGAAACTCCTACACAGCCTGATACCGCAAATGCTCCAAACCATGTGTAGCCCTTGAACAGATGCACATATATTCCCAGAAATACAAGTGCCATTATTCCAAGCAAGCCACCATTTACAAGGCCTATTCTTACCTCTTTTACTACAAGCAAAAGCTTCTGCTTACCGCTTAGATTCTCATCCATGAGTACTCTGATTGTGACAGCCAGTGACTGTGTTCCTACGTTTCCTGCCATGTCAAGCACCAGCGACTGGAAGCAGATGACTATCGGCAAAGCCGCTACCACATTCTCAAATATTCCGACTACGGAAGACACTATCATTCCCAAAAAAAGCAGGATGATAAGCCATGGCATTCTCTTTTTCATGCTCTCAAGCGTGGTCTCCTTCAAATCCTCCTCTGCGGTCAGTCCGGCGAGCTTTGCATAGTCCTCACCCATCTCATTGTCTACCATCTCTACAATATCATCAGATGTGATGACTCCGAGGATATGCTTATCCTTTGAGAGCACCGGAATTGAATCCTCAGCGTAGTCCTTGATTGTGTCGATACAATCATCGATTTTCTCATGGTCTAGCACATATGGATATGAATGGGCTATAATGCTTTCCAGATTCATGCCCTCCCTGGCTGTGATTAAATCCTTTAAATCGATAGCTCCCGCAAAACATTCATCTGAATCAACCACATATATAGTCATGATATTGTCGTTTTCGCCCGCCTGCCTCACGAGCTGGCTCATAGCCTGCTTCACTGTCAGGCCACCCGGAATACAGATGTAGTTGGTTGTCATATAGCTGCCTATTTCATCATCGTCATATGACAGAAGCATCCTGACATCCTTTTCTGCTTCCTCATCCAGATGCTCTACAATCTCCTTCTTGTCCTCATCCTCCAGATTTTCAAGCAAATCGACAGCATCATCCGAATCCATCAGAGATACCACCCTGGCAGCCTGCTCCACAGACAGCTCATCAAAATAAGCCTGCGGCTCATCAAGATATGCAAAAATCTCCGCTGTCCGCTGTGTTCCAAGGAGCCTGTAAAGACGTTTGCGCTCCTTCTCGTTCATTCCTGCAAGCATATCAGCAATATCATTCTCATGATAATCTGACAAAACCTCCAGAATTTCCTTATCCGTTTTGTGGCTTCTCAATAAAGCAAGAAGCTCTTCGTATTTCTTTGTATTCATCTCCATTTCTCTCCTTTCTCATTTCCGATAGCATTTTACACATAAAATAAACATATGTGGCTCTCCAAAATCCTGGGATTTTGAAGCATAAAAATCACTCCATGATAGAAAGGACGAAACCCGTGCACTCAATAAATTTGCGCACGAAAAAAGCACCTCACGGTGCCCTGATATATAAACAAGTATGCATTTGTGCACAGCAAAACACAGCACGGCGTAAGCCGATATTCCTTAATATGCCTACACTGTACCTCTAAAAACTGTCCGGTGATGAATCCTTCCACGGACAGGATCCACTATGCCTGCCAATACAATACTCACTTGTATATCAGCACCGATGTTGTTCTTACTTCGCCCAAGACCATCACTACTGTCCATGAAATTCACCTCCATACTTAGATTCTAAAATTAATGTAATCATTAACCGTTGAAATTGTATCATCAATACACACAATTTTCAACCCATTAATTATATCTTAAGATACATCATACCTATATTTTACAAGAGCGAAGCTCCCTAGATACTGTAGAAATTATGCCCATGAAACGCAGAAATGCCCCGCCAAGGACGGCGGGGCAAGGATTATATTTTTCTACTGATTCTCTGTCGGTTCATCTGTCTCCGACTCACTGTCGTGCTCCACTGCAGGATCCACATATGTATACGCATTCTCAGACTTTCTGAAAATGGTATCACTTGAGCCAACCTGGCACACAGTTATCTCATCACCATCACTGATGTCTTCCTTATTGATAGCAAGCACACCTGCTGAGAGATAAGTCGAAGCCACCTTGGAGTCGTTGATATAAACCTTACTCCAGTTGGTAAAGTTGTGACCGTAAATATATACTGTATCACCGGTCGATGAATCAGACACATTTGTGATGTCCACCTTGTCAATTCCCATGACAAGATCTGAAGCAGGATATAAATCTACGCCGTTGTAGCAGTAGCGCTTTCCATAAAGGATATCGTACTGTAACAGGTCAAGACCATCCTGATATGACGCCTCATCTGTACTGTTCATCTGAGTCTGATGATAGTTCATGATAGTTCCCTCATGGATACCAACAGTGTCTGTAGTATGGGCAAGAAGCTGGTAAGCGTAAAGGTCAGCATCCTCCTTTGGCAGTCCCATGTTGTTCCATGTGATGTACTTTGTCTTGTAGATATCACCTGACTTCATATCAGAATCCTGAAGTCCCATTGTAGGAAGGTGATCTCCAAACATAACAACAATGGTATCCTCATCTCTCTTAGAGAGCTCATCTGTGAGCTCCTTAATGAAGCGGTCAGCCTCGTTGAGCTGATTTACATAATATGTCCAGGCATTTTTCATGCCCTCGTCCTCAACACCTGACACAGTGTATGTAGGATTTTCAATAACAGGCTCCTTTGGATAATCACCATGAGTACCAACTGTGATGATATAAGTAAAATCAGACTGATCCGGTGTCGCATCAAAGGTCTTCATAGTCTCGTTGACGAGAATATCATCTGTAGGCCAGCTTCCGTTTGGAGTGTACTCTGTGATATTCATTAGCTCCTTGCTTGTAAAGGTATCAAAGCCCATCTTAGAAAATGCATTGGTACGGCTGTAGAAATTACCACCGTTGTTGTGCACTACATGTGTTGCATAGCCAATTTTTGATAAATCTGAGGCAAGGCTCTCGCAATCTGTCTGCTTTAAAATAGTCTTGTATGGATACTCTCCTGTACCGAAATACTGCATACTGAGTCCTGTAAGCATCTCAAACTCTGTGTTAGCAGTTCCTGCTCCGACTACAGGTACAGTCAGATATCCGCTTGAATAGTTTTTCTCAAGCTGATGGAATGTAGGAATAGGATCCTCATTCACCTGAAGGAAATTAATCTCGTCCGGGTCACAGAATGACTCTAAAAGCACACAGATGATGTTTGGACCGGTTTTTCCGTCCACTGTGGTGGTCTGTTTCTGTGAATTAACCTTCTGCTCCACCTCTTCCACATTCTGCTTATTGTAATCTGCCGGCTTTTTCATTCCACGATCCACTACGGTAGATGAGAATGAGTATACAAAGCCATAATCATCATAGCCCTGGGCGATATTTGAATAGTAGCTGGCAACTACATTGGTATTCTGTGCCACATTGGTTGTGACAGGGATTGCTACGAAAAGCAGTGCTAAAAATGCCACTGAAACGCCTGCATAGCGGATTTTGCCTGTATACTTCGGTCCCTTGATAAAAAGTGCCACAAGAAACAGTGCAAATGTACCAAGTCCAAATACAACTATTGTAGCCTGCTGTGCTGTAAAATAGCTGGTATTGTTCATGGCTAAAAGCTCCGGAATACACTTTAAATCAGTATAACCAAACGGTGTGACACGGTTTGAAAGCACACAGCCGTTGATGATTCCGAGGATAGTCCAAAAGCCTGTAATTATTACCCTTGCAAAAGCCCTGCGCCTGAACAGATACACAAGTGAAAATGATACAAACACTAAAAATGAGTTGTACATGAACGCAAGTGTATGTGCATCTACGAACTTACATGCAGAGATAAAGCTCCTGCGCGAGATAATCTCTACTATAAATACGATAGCCATAGCTATGATTGCATGAAATAAAAGCGAATATTTATTTAAAAAATCAATTCTGCGATAATATTTTTCTGAATGAATCTTGTCTTTCTTTACAAAGAGCTTTTGTTTAACGACATTCAATACATCAAATATTTTCTTCATCTTTTCCTCCTATTTGCCTTCCTTTTACCTTCTCTTTACTACATGATAATATAGTCAAAAATATGCACAAAAACAAGAGCATTTTTTTATAAAAATTGACGTCAAAATTATTGTTTTTGGGTAAATATTGATAATAAAATTAACTCTTTTTTCCTTTTTTGGTTGTTTTCGTAAATTTTGAGTATAAAAACTATTGTTTAATCCGTGGGTAATATGATTATGAAGCCAATGGTCAGAAATGTAAATAGGGAAATCGCATATTTAAAGAAAGTTTAATATTTGGCAATCACCTTTTACGTTATGGATATAATTACATATAAATACAGGCATATATACCGCACCCGGCGGATATATATGCCTGCTTCATAAAGAAATGTTGTAACTATATAGATATTGAACAGTTACAAAATATTTAAATGCGCTCAAGTACTTCGGTTGCTTTTGCGAGGTGGTCGTTTTCTATGCTGTAGAAATCTCCCTTATCGGCGATAGCTGCATATGATGTATCGAGCGGCAGCTTGCCAAGTACCGGTACTGAAAGCTCTTTGGCTATCTCGTCTATATGGCTCTCTCCAAAAAGCTTTATCTCCTTGCCGCAGTCAGGGCATTTGAGATAGCTGAAGTTCTCTACCACACCAAGCACTGTGATATGCATTGCCTCTGCCATGTTGTAGGCCTTTTTGACAATCATATTGACAAGCTCCTGTGGTGATGTGACGATTACGATTCCATCTACCGGGAGGGACTGGAATACGGTGAGAGGTACATCTCCTGTTCCCGGTGGCATATCAACGAATAGATAGTCTATATCGCCCCATGCTGTCTCGTTCCAGAACTGTTTTACTACTCCGGCAATGACAGGACCTCTCCAGATAACCGGATCCTCCTCGTTGTCCATGAGGAGGTTTACTGAGATGAGCTTGATGCCCTCTTTTGTCTCATACGGATGCATCAGGCCGTTTTCGTCTCCGAGTATCTGGTCATGTGCTCCAAACATCTTTGGTATTGACGGTCCTGTGATATCGGCATCGAGGATACCTACCTTGTAGCCCTTCTTTGCCATATTTACCGCCAGTGAGGATGTGACGAATGATTTTCCTACTCCGCCCTTTCCGCTGACAACTCCTATTACATGCTTGATGTTTGAAAATTTATTCTGCTCTACGAGGAAGCTCTGTGGTCCGCCATTATGTGATGGACATCCCTCGCAGCTTGATTTTGTGCAGCTTCCCGCGCTGCTACAGCTACTGTTTTCCGGCATTTTGTCTCCTTTCCCTATGAGAGCGCAATTGTTATATTTCACAAAATATATTTGTGATTGCGATTACTTCTCATATCCTGTGTTTATTTATGTGTTTATCGTTCATATTTCATACGATATCTCTATATGGTAGTATACCACGTATGCAGCATTTTTTATGCTTTTTTTCAAAAACACCCCTATTCCCACCTGTTTAATCGTATTTATATTGCGACTATTTGCCTTGGACTGTTTTTCCGGAAATTCGGCCACCTTTTCATGTTTTGTCGTAACTGTTCAGTACCTTCACAGTTGTAAGCCGCAATCTCATTAGAATCAGCTTCGCTGATGGGCGCTTGCTCCTACATATCTATAATCGTGCTACGTTTTCCCTTTTTATTATATGGATATTCACGCAGCTTTATAACATAATCGAGATTCACAACCTGCACTCCATTTTTATTTTCCAACACAATTCCATTATCTGTAACTTCTTTTATTACTCCATCAGCTCTTCCATCCAACAAATTGATATAGACATCTTTTCCTATAAAACGCTCTGCTAATTCTCTCATGATTTTTCCTGCACTCCTTTGACTATTGTTTATTTTACCTTTTTTCATAATTCTTTTTGCTGCATATCGTTTCCTTCTTTTCCACGGAAAATACAATATTATAAGCATCAAAAGCAAATAATAAATGAACCATGTGTTATCCATAGCTTGCCTCCCTACCGCATCAGGCCGCCTTAAAGTACTTTATTGCACTTTATCGCAGCACTGCAATATGCACACTGGCTGACAAGCCATATCAGGCAGACGACAAATGATGGTAAAAATCCTATATCAAACGTCAAAGCACCTATTGCCAGAATAACAGATAGTGCGCTACATACGGAATTGGTCACCTTGAATGCCTCAAAAGCACATCTGCCTATCATGATTTTTTCTGCTTCATCGCAGCTGTCTACCCATTTCTTTTGAAATTTCAGATCATATACCGAAGCAGTTTTCTCCGGATACATTATCTTGGTAATATCAACCGCCTTTTGCTGGATGATTATTCCCTCAGCCAGTATTACCAGAAAGGCCACAATTCCCAGCACATACATGTTAAAATTTTTATCAAGCATTGCAAATCCACCTGAATATGTTGCGCTTATAAGGAAAAATGCACATATCAATACAATGCTGCTTATCATGAGTATCACATTAAGCTTCTTCTCTGCGATATCGCATATGGATTCATCCTCTCCATCCCATGCCAAAAGCAGCCTTTTTGCCTTTTGATAAACAGGTATGACCACTATCGGTGTGATGACGGCTATAGCAAGCAATATCCAGCTGGAAACATATTTGCCGAAAAATGCTCCCGCGCTTTTCATACTGCCTGCCAACCGTTCAACAGACGGTGGGATATGTGCGGTCCCTGATGGACCACGGCCTGCCGGTATAAGCAAGGGGAAGCGATTATGTTAGAGATCAAGAATATCCATAAGAAATTTGACGATCTGGAAGTGCTGAAGGGGGCTTCCATCAAGGTGGACGCCCATCAGGTGGTGGTCATCCTGGGCCCCAGCGGATCGGGCAAGACCACCCTTTTGCGGTGCATCAACTTCCTGGAGCACGCCGACCAGGGCCAGCTGGTGGTGGGCGACACCCAAGTGGATTTTTCTGCCGCCAAAAAGCGTGAGATCCGGGAGATCCGGAAAAAGGTAGGCTTCGTGTTCCAGAACTACAACCTGTTTGCCAACAAGACCGCCATCCAGAATGTGATGCACGGGCTTGTGGTGGTGAAGAAAATGCCCAAGGCAGAGGCCCGGAAAAAGGCAGAAGAAGCCCTGGCCTGGGTCAAGCTGTCGGACAAGCACGATTATTATCCCTCCCAGCTTTCCGGCGGCCAGCAGCAGCGGGTGGGAATCGCCCGGGCCATCGCCATGGAGCCGGACATCATCCTCTTCGACGAGCCCACCTCGGCTCTGGACCCGGAGCTCATCGGCGAAACACTGGAAATGATGAAGAATGTAGCCAAGCGGGGCATCACCATGCTGGTGGTCACCCACGAGCTCAGCTTTGCTCAGGACATCGCCGACAAGGTGATCTTTATGGATG
>OGXA01001816.1_pt1 | contig 16847 bp, 25 predicted proteins | sample 1576171 | NCBI WGS metagenome assembly OGXA01 (sample SAMEA3541587, study PRJEB24748) | human gut metagenome | biome: human gut; feature: human-associated habitat; material: faeces | place: China | collected 2012 | reverse complement strand
CCAATAATTATCACCATTCATTTTATCTATGGATATAGGAAAAAAATATAATTTTACCATTTGTATTTCCGGGAGTAAGATCGGGAACAGACGGGAAGAATGTGGAGACACAGGAGAAAACGTTACTGGGCACGTATGCGTGAACAGTAACTAGAACACGTGGCGGCATCGGGAAATGAAAAAAATAGCCGGGGCAGCCGCGGGAGAACAACCCGGAGAGAGGAAGTGACAGTATGGGAGATCTGGGTGCGACCCTGATCAAGGAATTGAACTGTGAGACAGCCTTTACAATTGGCGGGATCGGCATATCAGAATCCGTTGTGGTTACATGGATCATGATGGCAGTGGTGCTCGTGGTTTCACTGATTGTGACGCACGGTCTGAAAGTTGAACATCCCGGACGCGGACAGCTCCTTCTGGAGAACGCTGTTACGTGGCTGCAGGGCATTGGCGAGGGAATCCTCGGAGAGGAAGGAAAAGGCTATGCGCCGTATCTGACATCCGTGCTGATGTATCTGGGCGTGGCGAACCTGCTTGGTATACTGGGATTCAAGCCGCCAACCAAGGATTTGAACGTCACGGCAGCACTGGCGCTGATGAGTATTGTGCTGATTGAGACAGCAGGGATTCGGGTCAAAGGTTTAAAAGGATGGTTAAAGAGCTTTACAGAGCCGATCGCCATCGTGACACCGATCAATATCATGGAGGTATTTATCAAACCGTTGTCGCTGTGTATGCGACTGTTCGGCAACGTGCTGGGCGCGTTCGTCATCATGAAATTGATTGAATACATCCTTCCGGTAGGGCTTCCGGTATTGTTCAGCGCTTACTTTGATATTTTTGACGGTCTGATTCAGGCGTATGTATTTGTCTTTCTGACAGGGCTTTTTATCAAGGAATCAATCGAGTAATAGAAGAGAAATAGAAAATTACAAAAAGGAGACTTTATTATGGGTACAATCATTGCAATCGGAGCAGGTCTGGCAGTTCTTGCAGGCGCAGGAGCCGGAATTGGTATCGGAATCGCCACATCTAAGGCGACTGAGGCAGTCGCAAGACAGCCGGAGGCAGAGGGAAAAATCACAAAGATTCTATTGTTAGGTGCGGCACTTGCCGAGGCAACTGCTATTTATGGTTTCGTTATTGCCCTTTTGATTATTATTCTTTTAAGCTGATACGATAGAAAACGAAAGGTGGGGCAAGGCTATGTTACGGTTGGACATCAACCTGGTTTTTACGATCATCAACCTTTTAATCTGGTATGCAATTATCCGTATTTTCCTCTTTAAGCCGATCAACAAAGTGATCGATAAACGGAATGCAGCCATTCAGGAAAAGTATGATGAGGCGAAAAAGATGCAGGAAGAAGCGCAGGCGGAGAAAGAGAAATACGCAGCCTGCCAGGATGAAATAGAAGTAGAGAAAAACAAGGTGCTGGATGCGGCGCGTGCGAGTGCACGTGAGGAAGGACGCCAGCTGATTGAAAACGCCCAGAAAGAGGCAGATAAGGTCATCCGTAAGGCGGGCGAGGATGCACGCCGGGAGAAGGATAAGATGCTCGAACAGGCGAAGCATGAAATTTTGTCACTGGTTCTGGACGCGGCGGCTGGTTCGATGAACAAGAAGTCGGATGACAGCGCTCTTTATGATGAGTTTTTGAAGAAAGCGGGTACGACGGAGAATGAAGAAACTTGATGTCTATTTACAAGAAATAAAGAGGCAGAAGATTTCTGTCGATGATCTGCAGCATGCGGCTGAGATACTGGCTGCGACACCGCAGCTTCCGGCAGAGCTTGAAAATCCGGATTTGACCCGTGAGAAGCGGGAAGATCTGGTTCGTAGCCTGTTTCCGCTGGCAGTCCGGGGAATCATCGAGGTGCTGGCACAGGATCAGACAATGAAAATGATGCCGGATCTGATTAAGGAAGCGGAGACGTTTGAAAAGCCGGATAAATATCTGCGCTGTGTGCTGGAATATGTCAAAGAGCCGGATGAAAAACAGGCAGCTGGAATCCGGAAATTTCTCTCGGAGAAATATCCGGGACGGGAACTCCGGATTGTGAAGGAAGAAAAGCCGGAGCTTGGAAGTGGTTTTATCCTCCGGGTCGGAAGTGAGGAATATGACTGGAGCACGGAGGGAAGAAAACGGGCACTGGCAGATAAATTAAAGAATCTGGTAAAAGAGCCGGATTCGGGTGATTTCCTTACCCAGAAGGGAATCATCGGGATTCTGAAAGGAAATCTGGATGGAATCGACATTTCAGCCCGTGAGATCGGTACGGTCAGCCGGGTGGGCGACGGCATCGCCTATGTGGATGGAATCGACCACGCAATGTATGGCGAGATCGTGGCGTTTGACGGTGATGTGAGAGGCATGGTACAGGATATCCGGTCGAAGGAGATCGGCTGCATCCTCTTTGGACATGCGAACACCATCGGAGAAGGAAGCCGCGCGATGCGGACCGGCAAGATGGCAGGTATCCCGGTTGGCGAGGGATTCTTAGGGCGTGTTGTAGATGCGCTGGGCAATCCGATCGATAATAAAGGTGAGATTGAGGCTGCCGGATACCGTCCGGTGGAGTCACCGGCGCCGGGTATTATCGAGCGTCAGTCAGTTGATACCCCGATGGAGACCGGTATCCTCTCGATCGATTCGATGTTCCCGATCGGACGCGGACAGCGTGAGCTGATCATTGGCGACCGCCAGACCGGTAAGACCTCGATCGCGGTGGATACGATGCTGAACCAAAAGGGAAAAGACGTGATCTGCATCTATGTGGCCATCGGTCAGAAGGCTTCAACGGTATCGAGACTGGTTCATACACTGGAAAAACACGGGGCGATGGAGTACAGCATCGTGCTGGCAGCGACGGCGAGTGATCCGGCGTCCTTACAGTATATCGCGCCGTATGCAGGAACGGCGCTGGCAGAATATTTCATGCATCAGGGAAAAGATGTTCTGATTGTCTATGACGATTTATCGAAACACGCGGTTGCGTACCGTGCACTGTCTCTTCTGATGGAACGTTCCCCGGGACGTGAGGCATATCCGGGCGATGTATTCTATCTGCATTCCCGTCTGCTGGAGCGCTCGGCGCGGCTTTCGGATGAACTGGGCGGTGGTTCAATCACGGCGCTGCCGATTGTCGAGACACAGGCGGGTGATGTGTCGGCGTATATCCCGACCAACGTTATTTCCATCACAGATGGACAGATTTTCCTGGAAAGTTCGCTGTTCTTCGAGGGCATGCGCCCGGCGGTCAATGTAGGGCTTTCGGTATCGCGTGTCGGCGGCGCAGCGCAGACTAAGGCGATGAAGAAGGCAGCCGGAAGCGTACGTATCGACCTGGCACAGTACCGCGAGATGGAAGTATTTACACAGTTCAGCTCCGATCTGGATCCGGCAACCAAGGCACAGCTTACCTACGGCAGCGGTCTGATGGAGCTGTTAAAACAGCCGCTTGAGCATCCGCTCTCGATGGAAGAACAGGTTGTGATTCTGTATGCGGCAACGAGCCATCTGCTGGTAGATATTCCGAAGGAAAAGCTGAAGACATTCCAGGGCGGTCTTTACGAATATATGAGAAGCTCCTACCCGCAGGTGGGCGATGCACTCCGCACGACTAAGACACTCAGCGAGGATATTCAGCGCGAGATTGCGAAGGCGGTGGGCGAGTACAAGGCAAAATTCCTGAAAGCACAGGGAAATGCGCTGGAGGCAGCCACAGCGGATGCAAAACCGGATAAGCAGTAAGGCGGTGATGGAAGATGGCAGGACTCAGAGAGATCCAGAACCGGATCCGGAGTATTCAGGATACGCGCAAGATCACGAACGCGATGTACCTGATATCTTCGACGAAATTAAAGAAAGCCAGAAAAGAACTGGCAGAGACGGAGCCGTATTTCTATGCATTGCAAAATGTCATCCGGCGTATCCAGAGGCATCTGCCGAATATGGAAAGTCCCTATTTTGAAAAAGAAGGGCACCAGTCGAAGAAAACGGGGCTGCTGGTTATTTCCGGCGATAAAGGGCTGGCGGGTGCTTATAACCATAACATCATGAAGATGGCGGATACATTTTTAAAGGATCCTTCCCGCGAGGTACATCTGTTTGTCATCGGTGAGACGGGGCGGCAGTTTTTTGCCTCCCAGCACATCCCGATTGAAGAAAATTTCCAGTATACGGCGCAGGATCCGACGTTTAACCGGGCAAGGTGGATTGCTGGAATGCTTCTGGAACGATATTTGTCGGGTGATTTGGATGAGATCCATGTCCTGTATACAAGAATGGAAAATGTGATGCAGAGTGTGGCGAAGGATAAAAGGGTGCTTCCGATTACCAAGCCGGATATGCACGGAATGGCGATTCCGGTCGATGTGCGGCTGGAGGAGTTTTCCCTCCGGCCAACGCCGGAGGAAGCAATGAATGCGATCGTTCCGAACTATGTAGCCGGATTTATCTACGGCGCGCTGGTTGAGTCGTTCTGCAGCGAGCAGAATGCCCGTATGATGGCGATGGATGCGGCGACGGATAATGCGGATGCACTTTTAAAAGATTTGAATACGATGTACAACCGGGCGCGGCAGGCGGCGATCACACAGGCTTTCCGTCAGGACATTTATCTATAAAAACTTCTTTGCTACCATTTACCAAATCATAATATGATAATTTCCTTATTACCTCGTCTGCGAAGTCCTCATTATTTATTATTAAATTTTTTTCATACCTTAGTTTTTTAAACATTGCCCTCTTATCAAGGAACGGCTTGTCATATGTAAACATAGTAATCCTTTCTAAAATGAAAGACACCAGATTAATAAAATTAATCTGGTGCATCCTTACGGTACTTCTCCTACTGAGAACATCCGTGGTCATTTAATTAATTCTATTATACCAAACAAATATGTATTAGGCAATAATTTTTACTAAATCTCCTACACAAATAGGCGATTTAGCTGGTCTATCTACTGGTGATATTTCCGACTCGTTCACGTTGATTTGATCATAGCTTACTAATTCGCTAACAAAATCAACAGCAAAAGGTGTTAGAACATTTCTTTTTTGTCTTTGTACTTTTCGGCATATTGAGAACTGGTCGAAGGTCTCGTAAATCTCTAACTCATCTTTTATTGTATCGAGTGTACCTAATACGAACTCAGTTTTTGGATCTATTATTTCTTCACCTGGGATGTAAATTCTTACTTTTTGGGCAATTTTTGCACCGTCATCTATCCCATAATTTATGATCAGCTCGTTATTAGACAATATCTTTATTACTTTGTAACCATTTTTTACGAACATAATTTACCTCCATTTACTCAAAAAATATATAAATAAAAAATTATAGCCTAATATTTTCTAACTATCCCGGATAACTTACCAATAATATATGGATTGTCTTCCTCTTTAACCATTAAAGGTTCATATTTACTATTACAAGGCTGTAGAGTGAGGTAGTCATCATTCTTATAGACTTTCTTTAGCGTGGCATCACCATCCACTAATACTGCATATATATCACCATTTATGATAGGCTTATCTTTAATTATAAGTGCTAGGTCCCCGTCATTTATACCAGCGTCTATCATTGAATCCCCTCTTATGCTAAGGGCAAAATCGGCCTTATATTCTTGACCAAGCAAAAGATAAGAATCTATATTCTCAGTAGCTAATATGGGCTTTCCTGCTGCAATAGACCCTACAATGGGGATTCTATTTACCTTAGTTATAGGTTTAATGTTTTCAGGAAGAGGCCTATTTTCAATAGTGTCTTCTTTTGGTAAACTAACACCTAATAAATATTCAGTTTCAAGCCCTAGAGCTTTAGCAAATTGGTCAGCTCTATTTAAAGGGAATTCTCTTGTTCTGTTAAAATATCTTGATATAGCAGATTTAGCCATACCAACCCTTCTGGCAAGTTCATTTTGAGAAATATCATTTTCAAAGCAAGCTTGTATCAGAATATCAATAATTTCATCATTAGAATTCATACTCTACCTCCCGTTCATTTATTTGCCTATATTGTATCACTGTTCCCGAATGAATACAATAGGTTTTTTTAAAAAACTTTTTTTATTTATTTTCGATTTTATTGTTGACAAAAGAGAACAACAGTTTTATAATGATAGTGTACCCGATAGAGAACGGAGGTGATAGTATGAGTTTAGATTTAAGCAGATTGAAAGCTGAAAGAATAGCCAAAGGCTTGACGCAAGAAGAAATGGCACAAAAGATGGGGTGGTCTTCAAGAGGTCCATATACCAAGAGAGAGTCAGGAGATATTGATATAGGGGTTAATGAGTTTCTAAAAATAATAGCAATATTGGGATACTCGAAGGAACAAGCTGGAATTTTTTTTAAAGACGAGGTTCCCGAAAAAGAACATAACTAACAATAAGGGGGGGGTGATAAGAGATGGAAGAATTAAAAAAATTAGCTGAACCAGTAATCAAGCATTTAAAAGAAAAACACCATCCATATGTTGAAGTGGTGATAACTCAGGATGGTGTCAAGGTTAAGGAAACTGTTGAAAGTATTCCTTGTTGTAGTGCGGGAAAACTAAGCGGAAGTAAATGTAGTTTTGAAACATATTTAAACACATTTAAACATATTTAAACACATTTAAACATATTTCAGCATTGCTGATACCTAGATTATAGCATAAATGCGAAAAAGAGAGGTGAGAGAATGGAAAAGATATTAATTTTAATACTTTTAGCAACTAATATATACGCAGTATCAAAATGGGTGTATTGGTCTAGAGGTTTCATTGGTGCTTTCTGTATTTATCAAGAAAAATATGGCAAGCTGGGTGATGATGAACTAAGAAGATTAATGAAAAAAGCCGTTGACTGTGGCATTAAAAACACAATCAACGACTTAAGTGGTAGAAATTAATAACCTAGATGTTTTGTGATGATTTGAGTAACTACACCAGTGGCAATTTGAGTAAGTGCTTGAATAGATGTTGCACCAATTTCTTTTGCTATTGATTTAGTGGGTTCCCAAATTTTTTCATTACGAATATTTGCTAATAGTTGATGGCCACCATAAGTTAATCCATTTATCCTACCAGTGGTATTGCCAGCATGATTTAGAAGGGGTCCTATACTTGCGTCAATAAACCCAGCTTCACACAGCTTGACAGTTGTGTAGTCTAGTTCTTCATATGTATAAGCTAGTTGCTCACACATCAAATCTATGCCAGATTGTCGTCCATATGGTATAGATTCGGCAAATATAAGTATGTCACGCATACAGTCAGGATTAAGCTTCATATTTTCATCTCCTCTCTAATGAACATTATATCAGAGATTAGGTGAAAAAGAATACAATTAACCATAAGGGGGTGAGAGAATGGACTATGAATATATTGTAGTTGAAACAGACGAAGAAAACCCTACAACCATAGCAACTATAACGAATGAAAATATAGATTGCATAAAAGGTTATAGGGTTAGGGTGAAGCCTATGTAGGATTACCCTCTAGGTGGAAAAGGATCTTTACCGTGGCTGTCTTTAGATTGTATTTTTCCATCTCTACCATGAATCACTAATTCTGAGCCTTGATTCTTTGAGATGGTTCTAGCAACCTTAACAGCTTCGGATTTTGTAGTAGTGTGCTTAGTAGCCTTTGAATTACCAGCCCCTTTTACATTCCATCCTCCACCTTTAGCAGGTGTTACATGTTGGTTTTTACCCATACAAAAAAAGTCTCCTTTCTATATACTCGGCGAATAAGCCTGTAAGTAAATTATAGCACAAGGAGATTGAAAATATATAAGTATGTTAAGGGGTGAGACAATGAAAGATTATTATATTAAAGCTGATGAAATTAGCTCCATATTAGACCGGAAGATATGTACCGGCTACAAGATAATACGAGAGTTAAACGCAGAGTTGCAGGCCAAAGGGTATAGGACTGTACAGGCTAGAGTACCCAGAGAGTATTTTTATGAAAGATATGGGATAAGTGAGAGGTGATTAATTTGAGGGCTATAGATGATTTTCTAGGTGCTATCTGGTATGCAACCCTTATAGGGCTTGAGTATATCAAGATAGGCTGGGATAAGTGGCAGAATATTTAATTTAAGTAAAGGAAGGTAAGATTATGAACTGTGAAAAGGAAATGAAAGATTTATTGGGAGCTTTGGGTGAATTTGTGAAGGCTGCAAATAAAAATTATGAAAATGTAATTGTTGAAGCGAAAGAAAAGGGCGAACCAGAAGAGATTCTAAATATAGTAGAGGCTTATGTTAGCACTCTTGCAGAGGTAGGAATGCCCCTTATAAAAGAAGGTTTTACCGATATGCGAAAAGGTGTAAAAGGCGTAAGGGATAAACTCACTGAAGCTATTGAACTACTAGATGCAATTAAATATGAAGATTAGGGGGGGGTGATTGAGTTGAGAGCCGAAGATTTAGGAATAGATGACCTAAAAGACTACTTAGATTACCAAGAGTATCTAAAGTCAGATGATTATCTTGGGTGGCAATACGAAGAAAGCGACCGCTAATAAGTTAACTAGCTTAATTATATCAGAAATGTTAAGGAGAATCAAATGGATAAGTTGATATTTAGAACAAGAAAAAAGATAAAAGACGGTAGTACGAGGACAATTAGAATCAGTGAAGAGTCTATGGAAATCATAGAAAGCATAGCAGAAGCTACTGACCTAAATAAACACACTGTGATTAATAGGATGATAGATTTTGCAAACCAACATGTGGTGATAGAAGATGTATATGATGGTTATGAGAGGTAGGGCAAATGGAACAAATAAAAATTAATAAATTAGAAATAGAAAATGTTAAGAGGGTTAAGGCTGTTAAGTTAAAACCTTCTGATACTGGCCTAACAATTATAGGTGGTAATAACAATCAGGGAAAAACTTCAGTGTTAGATGCAATTACTTGGGCCCTAGGTGGTAATCGATACAAACCATCAAATGCTACAAGGGAAGGGTCCGTGATTCCACCTAATCTTAAAATTACCATGAGTAATGGTCTTGTGGTTGAAAGGAAAGGTAAAAATTCAGACTTAAAAGTCATAGATCCTAGAGGAGAAAAGGCAGGTCAACAGTTATTAGATAGTTTTGTAGAAGAGCTAGCCCTAAACCTTCCAAAGTTTATGAATCGAACTAGCAAAGAAAAAGCAACCACATTACTTCAGATTATAGGTGTAGGCGATAAGCTAGCAGAGTTAGAGGGAAAAGAAAGAGAAGTTTATAACCAGAGGCACGCAATAGGTCAGATAGCAGACCAAAAAGAGAAGTATGCTAAGGAACAAATATATTATCCAGATGTCCCAGATGAAATAATTTCAGCCAGTGATCTGATTAAGAAGCAGCAAGAGATACTTGCTAAGAATGGTCAGAATCAAATACACAGAAGAAACCTTAGGGAGTTAGAGACTAACCAGCTATTAGATCAGGAAAAGTATGACCAAATTACTGCTAAAATTGAAGAATTGCTAAACGAAAAAAGCAAGCTTGGAAGTCGTATCAATACCAGGGCTGAACAAATTGAACTTGCTAAGAAAACAGTAGAAGAGTTGCAAGATGAATCTACTGCAGAACTTGAAGCAAGCATAGAAAACATAGAGCAGACTAATGAAAAAATTAGAGCGAATTTATCTAAGGAAAAAGCTGAAGAAGATGCCCAGGAATATAGAGATCAGTACAGTAGATTAACTACAGAAATTACTAATATAAGAGAGCAAAAAAGAGAGTTGCTTGATAACACAAACTTACCACTAGAAGGACTGTCTGTGGAAGATGGTGAGCTTATTTATAAGGGATTTAAATGGGATTCTATGAGTGGTGCAGACCAGCTAAAAGTATCAACAGCCATTGTAAGAAAGCTAAATCCTAAGTGTGGCTTTGTATTAATGGATAAGCTTGAGCAGATGGATCTAGACACATTAAAAGACTTTGGAAGTTGGCTTGAAAAAGAAGGTCTTCAGGTAATAGCTACTAGAGTTTCTAAGGGTGATGAATGCAGCATAATCATAGAAGATGGATATGTAGTTGGTCAAGAAAATGAAGAAACAAAAGAAGAAAAACCAAAATGGAAGGCAGGTGAATTCTAATGATACCAGGTATATCAAGTGGAAAAGTTGAAAAGGCGCAAAGAGTTGTCATATATGGCACAGAAGGAATTGGAAAATCAACATTTGCTTCCCAATTTCCTTCAACAATATTCATAGATGTTGAAGAAGGAACAAACGATCTAGACGTTACCAGAACTCCAACACCTACCAGCTATACAATGCTAAAAGATATGATAGCAAGAATAAAAACTGCAAGGCCTATGACATTTAGAACGCTTGTCATAGATACAGCAGACTGGACCGAAAGGCTAATAAGTAAATATATATGCGATAAATTTCAGATAGATGGAATAGAAGGTCTGGGCTGGGGCAAAGGCTACACTTACTTAGAAGAAGAGTTTGGACGCTTTTTAAATAGCTTACAAGAGTTTATTGACTTAGGAATAAATGTTGTTATATGTGCGCATGCTAAGATTAATAAATTTGAACAACCAGACGAGCTGGGTGCTTATGATAGGTGGGAACTTAAATTACAAAAGAAGACAGCTCCACTCTTAAAAGAATGGGCTGACATGATACTTTTTGCTAACTATGAAACTCATGTTGTAAATGTTGATAATCAGGGGGCTGTTAAGGGCAAAAATAAGGCCCAGGGTGGTAGAAGAGTGATGTATACGACGCACACACCATCATGGGATGCTAAGAATAGAAAAGGCCTAGCAGACAAACTAGACTTTGATTACAAAGAAATAGCGCATATATTTGAAAAAGACTATAGGGTTGCATCAATAATGGCTCCTAAGGAATCTAAAAAAGAAAATCCTGTGGCAAATAAGCCTAAGGCTGATGAAACTGCATTAAAGCCAACAGAGGAAACAAAGATAGAAAATAAAACAGGACAAATAAGTTTTGTAGAATCTAACCAAGCTACGCCATTTAGTGAAGAAACAAAAGAAGAAATAAGGCAAGATCCTGTAAGGTTGGTTAGTAATAAAGAATTAAATGACCTTATGGTGGCTAATAATGTGACTATTGAGCAGATACAAAATGTTGTATCAAGTAGAGGATATTATCCAGCTGGTACACCTATAGAAAATTATGACGAAGGTTTTGTTCAGGGTGTTTTAGTTGGAGCGTGGGAACAAGTATATACAATGATTAAAGGGGGAATGTAAAAATGGCAAATATTAAACTAGATGATTTACAGGGTGGAGTTTTAGCAGAACAGGTTAATTATGAACTACAGAGGGTTTTTGATAATATTAAGGACCCTAATGTAGACGAAGGAAAGACTAGGCAGATAACGATAACACTTAAATTTAAGCCTACAAAAACAGAGGGAATGGTGGAATTTACGCCATCAATTAAAACTACACTTGCGCCGCCAACATCAGAGCCAACTATGATGATTGTTGAAAAGGACTTCCATAGTGGCAAGGTTGTTGCAAAAGAATATAACAACCAGGTGAAAGGACAGGTTAGCATGAATGAAATTTTAGATGCTACTAATAAAGAAAGTAAAAAAGTTGTAGACTTATTAGCTAAATAATTAAAAGAGAGGATAAAGAAATGATGGAAAATTTAAAAGAAGCACTAGAGTATATGGTTGAATTGGGTGAAGACAGAGTAGATGTCATAGAAGTTGATGGAGTTTATTACACAAATAAGTCCTTAAGCAGAATAGATGAAAATGTAGATCTTGACTGCTTACATATTTCAACATTGAGTGGATTGGTAGACTACATAAAATCTAATGTGGATAAAGAGCATTTAGAAAACTTATTAGTTGTTGTAAAGTCGCCTACTGAAATATCAGTAGAAAGAGGGTTAGATATTGATGGTAAGAGAAGAAAAGTTGCATTTGCAAGGGCTTTAACTCCTAGAATAAACTTTGACTACTACCATGACACAGAGTCTTTTAACATACTTTTACAGAGTACATTTGTTGAAAATGTGCATAGAGAAGTATTGCTAAAAGTAGTTGGAAATATAAAAGAAGAAACTATTCAAAGCATCGGTGATGATGGAATCAGTCAGGCTGCAACAATTAAGACAGGTGTAGCAACTGTAGAAGATGTTAAAATCCCTAATCCAGTAGTCCTTGTTCCAAGAAGAACTTTTGTTGAAGTTGAACAGCCAGAGAGCCAGTTTGTGTTTAGAATGCAGTCAGGCCCAACGTGTGCTTTATTTGAGGCAGACGGTGGAGCTTGGAGAAATGAAGCAATGCTAAATATCAAGAAGTATTTAGAAGCAAACTTAAAAGAAATCGACGGAATAACAATTATATCATAGTAGTTCAGTGAGGGGACTAGTTCCCCTCAAAAAAATACAGACAAGATAAGGAGAAGATAATGGCAGATTTAATGAATGAAAGAGAATTAGGATGGGATGACGAGATAAGCAAAGAGGGTCCCGAGTTTGTACTCCTACCTGTGGGAGATTATGATTTTGAAGTAGTTTCTTTTGAAAGAGCTAGACATAATGGTAGCGAAAAAATGCCACCATGTAACAAGGCAATTCTTAAAATAAAAATAGAGATACCAGAGGGTGTAAATATTATTCAGCATAGCCTACTACTACACCAGAGGACAGAAGGATTTCTATCTGAATTCTTTACATCAATAGGGCAAAAGAAAAAAGGCCAGCCTCTTAAGATGAACTGGAATCTAGTTATCGGCGCTAAGGGAAGATGCAAAGTTGGAGTCAGAGACTGGGTCTCTAACAGTGGAGATAAAATGCAATCAAACGAGATTAAGAAATTCTATGAGCCTAAAGAAGATGCTGCACCTACGTTTACACCAGGAGCGTTTTAGTTATGAAGCTAAGACCGTATCAAGAAGAATCTAAAAGTGCAGTATTAAATGAATGGAACCAGGGAGTGCTAAAAACACTCCTTGTTTTACCAACAGGGTGTGGAAAGACAATAGTTTTTAGCAAGATCATAGAAGATAGAGTAAAAAATGGCGATAGGGTTTTAGTATTAGCACATAGGGGAGAGCTTTTAGAACAGGCGGCAGATAAGCTAGATAAAGCAACTGGCCTTAGATGTGCAGTTGAAAAAGCAGAAAATACTTGTCTAGGCAGCTTTTATAGAATAACAGTTGGGTCGGTTCAATCTCTAATGAGGGAAAAAAGGCTTAACAAGTTTGATAAAGACTACTTTAACACAATAGTTATAGATGAAGCCCATCACTGCATATCAGACGGCTATCAAAGGGTCTTGAGTTACTTTGATAAGGCAAAAGTATTAGGAGTTACAGCAACGCCTGACAGAGGCGATATGAAAAACCTAGGCTCATACTTTGAAAGTCTAGCTTATGAGTATACATTACCTAAAGCTATTAAAGAAGGCTACCTGTCACCTATAAAAGCTTTAACTATTCCACTTAAACTTGATTTGACTGGAGTAAGTCAACAAGCCGGTGACTTTAAGGCAAGTGAAATTGGAACTGCACTTGATCCATATCTAGAGCAGATAGCAGATGAGATGTTGAAATATTGTAAGGATAGAAAAACAGTTGTGTTTTTACCACTAATTAAAACATCTCAAAAGTTTACAAGAATACTTCAAGAAAAAGGATTTAAGGCAGCAGAAGTCAATGGAGATTCAGACAACAGGGCCCAGGTCTTGGAAGATTTTGAGAATGATAGATACAATGTTCTTTGTAACTCAATGTTACTGACTGAGGGTTGGGATTGTCCATCTGTAGACTGTGTAATCGTTTTAAGGCCAACTAAGGTTAGATCATTATATAGTCAGATGGTAGGTCGTGGAACAAGGTTACACCCAGGAAAAGAAAATTTATTAGTACTTGACTTTTTGTGGCATACAGAAAAACACGAGCTGTGCCATCCTGCTTCTTTGATAGCACAAAATGAAGAAGTTGCTAAGGCTATGACTAAAATTATTGAAGAGTCTGGTTGCCCTGAAGATATTATGGAAGTTGAAAAAATGGGTGAAGAAGAAGTAATACTGCAAAGAGAAGAAGCCCTAGCTAAGCAGCTTGAAGAAATGAGAAAACGTAAGAGGAAATTAGTAGATCCTCTACAATTTGAAATGTCTATACAGGCAGAAGATTTATCAAGTTATGTGCCAGCCTTTGGGTGGGAAATGAGTCCGCCTTCTAATAAGCAGGTGAAGACTCTTGAAAAGCTTGGAATAATGCCTGATGAAATAGATAATGCAGGTAAGGCCAAGTTACTTCTTGACAGGTTGTCAGCAAGAAGAGATGCGGGCCTTACAACACCTAAACAGATTAGATTCTTAGAACAAAGAGGCTTTAAAAATGTAGGTACATGGGAATTTGACAGTGCTAGAAAATTAATTGATAGAATTGCAGGTAATGGGTGGAAAATACCTAGAGATATTTCGCCTAAAGATTATAAGCCTGTTAGAAGTGAGGTAGGAAATGAGGCAGTACCATTCTAATTTATTAGACTTAATTGAATATATAAGACCTGATGAACTAACTTATCAAGAATGGATTTCGGTAGGTATGGCCTTGAAAGAAGAAGGATATGCAGCCTCAGACTGGGATAAGTGGAGTAAAGCAGATAGTAGATATAAAACAGGAGAATGTTTTACTAAGTGGACTAGCTTTAACGGAACTAGGACGCCAGTTACTGGTGGCACCATATACCAAATGGCAGTTGATAGGGGTTATATTCCTATGAAATCAGGTGGGCATGAACTAGACTGGGATGATGAAATTAAAGACGACTTAGTAGTGGTTGACCAAACTTGGGTTGAAGGAAAAGAGATCGAAGAGCCCAAAAACTGGGACCCTGTAAATGACTTAATTAGATATTTAGAAACATTATTTGATGTATCTGAAAATGTTGGCTATGTTACAGAGACTTGGAACAAGGATGATAAGTATCTACCAACTAAGGGTAGCTGGGATAGGACGGCAGGAGAGCTTATAGAAGCGCTTAGTAAGTGTAATGGTGATATAGGCGCAGTGCTAGGTGATTACAAGGAAGAGGCAGGCGCATGGATTAGATTTAATCCATTAGACGGCAAGGGCTGTAAGAATGACAATGTGACTGAATATAAATATGCACTTGTTGAGTCAGACTCAATGGATCTAGAAAAGCAAAATGCCATTATGAGAGAGTTAGAGCTACCCATAGCATGTATGGTGTTTTCAGGGAAAAAGTCTATTCATTCTATAGTGAAGGTTGATGCATCAAGCTATGATGAATACAGAAAAAGAGTGGATCATCTCTACTCAGTTTGTAAAAAAAATGGCCTTGAAGTAGATGAACAGAATAAAAATCCTTCAAGGCTTAGCAGAATGCCAGGTGTTACAAGAAATGGTAAGAAGCAATTCTTAATAGATGTAAATATTGGCAAGTCTAATTGGAATGAATGGTTTGAATGGATAGAAGGTGTTAATGATGATTTGCCAGAGCCTGAAAGCTTGGAAAACTTCTTTAATGACCTTCCGCCACTAGCTCCACCTCTAATACATGGAATACTTAGGCAGGGCCATAAAATGCTAATGGCAGGCCCTTCTAAGGCCGGTAAGTCATATGCACTTATCGAGCTATGTGTAGCCATTGCAGAAGGTGACAAATGGATGGGTTGGAAGTGTGAGCAGGGAAAGATTATGTATGTAAATTTAGAACTTGACAGGGCCTCATGCTTGCATAGATTTAAAGATGTTTACTCAGCTATGGAGATAGAGCCTAACAACCTAAAAAACATAGATATATGGAATCTAAGGGGCAAGTCAGTCCCTATGGATAAGTTGGCACCTAAGCTAATCAGAAGGGCCCACAAGAAGAATTATACGGCTATAATAATAGACCCTATATATAAGGTTATTACAGGTGATGAAAACTCAGCAGACCAGATGGCTCATTTTTGCAATCAATTTGATAGAGTTTGTACGGATTTAGGCAGTGCAGTCATTTATTGTCACCATCATTCAAAGGGTTATCAAGGTTCTAAGAGATCTATGGATAGGGCTAGTGGTTCAGGGGTATTTGCAAGAGACCCAGATGCACTAATTGACTTGACAGAGTTATCACTCCCTGACGAACTTGTAAAGCATGAAAAGGAAAGAGCAGCTGCTAGCTATATCAGCCTTGCTATAGAAAATTTAAATCCAGACTACTTTGAAGAAAATGTTGGATTAGACGATACATTAAGTAGGGTGCAGATGTTGGCACATGCTAACAAGGCTCTTACTAAGACGCAATTTATAGACCTTGAAAGAAGGATAGATGGTGTAATGAGAGCTGCAGGACAGAAGACAGCCTGGAGAATTGAAGGGACTCTTAGAGAATTTGTTGGCTTTGACCCAGTCAATGTATGGTTTGACTACCCAATACACAGAATAGATGATTCAGGTGTTTTAAAAGATACCATGCCAGAGTCTGAAAAAGCTCCTTGGCAAAAAGGCATAGAGGCTAGAAAGCCTAAAGAAAAGAAGCAAGAAGAAAGAATCAATGCCCTGGAAATTGCTTTTTCAAGTTTAGAAATGGACCTAGAAGAAGTCACAATTAATGACTTAGCAGATGAAATGGGTGTAACAACAAGGACAGTTTGGAGACGAATTAAAGAGCACGGTGGATTTAATTCTGAGGAAAAAGGTCCAGGAAAACCAAGTGTAATTAGTCGAAAAATGGAAGACGTGACCTGTGACAAAAACTGAATTTGTCGCACGTGTCGCACTGTGACAAAAACATAAATTTCAGTTATTGTCGCACTGTGACACAAAACCTGTGACAAAAACTGTTTTTCAGTTATTGTCGCAGTGGGACGACAAAAACATATATATAATATATA
>OGXA01001812.1_pt1 | contig 16859 bp, 6 predicted proteins | sample 1576171 | NCBI WGS metagenome assembly OGXA01 (sample SAMEA3541587, study PRJEB24748) | human gut metagenome | biome: human gut; feature: human-associated habitat; material: faeces | place: China | collected 2012 | reverse complement strand
GAGGAACCGGTGTTCCCGGACTCTTGATATCGAATTTATCCAACTGCGGAGCTTTCGCATCCGGTGCTGTGAATACAAGACATCCCGGACCTGCCGTCTCTACATTCAGTGTAAACTCTGTCGTATGTGTTGCCGCTGCACTATCTCCTGCTCCTGCTGTCACATTTCCTGATTTGATTTTTCCATCTTTTTCAGCCCATGTAAGACCATTCTGCGGATTTCCGCTTCTATAATATACCGTCACTGTATATTCGCCTGTCTGCGGTGCATCATAGTAAAGGGTAATCGTATCCCCTTTATTCATCGCATTTACAATCTTTCCGCCACTTGCCCAGTCTTTCGCAGTTACTCCGCAATGCCATTCACCATCTGTCGGATCTTTTACATCATGAATCTCAAATCTCTCTGCCTCAGCTGTTTTTGTATTACCATCCGTTGGGAATACAAATCGGTTATCTTCTGCATAAACTGCCTTTTCAAACTGTACTTCAATCGTATGGCCATTTGCCGTCACATCATCAAATGTATAAGAATCTACCGCGCCAATCGAGTTGCCGTCTACGATAACATCTTTTACCGCATAATTTTCATCCGGTACAAACTTGAACGTATGGCTCGCGCCTTCTTCTACTGTCACTTCCGTACCTGTAACGCCTTCAATCTTACCATGCTCTCCTGCTGTCGCCGTAATCTTATATGTTGCAGCAGAAACTTCTTTCGCTGTGATAACAAACTTGTCAATATTAGGAGACGAACTTGCATCTGCAGTAAGCACTAACTCACCATCACCTGCTTTTGTCACATTAATGTCAAATGACTTCTCTTCAAAAACAGGATTCTGTGTATTCTTTCCTACTACATTGACCGAACCGCTGTCTACATTCGTTCCACCCCAGTTAATTTTATTCGGATTGCCAGAATCTCTTCCACTTTGGTATGTCACAGTTACTGTATATTTTCCTTCTTTTTCAGCATGGAATGGCGCTTTTATCACATTACCTTTTTCAAACCATCCTACTTTTGCCCCATTACTTGCACCTGTATCCGGCTGAATGCGAACCTCTTTACCTTTTTCAGCTTTAGACGAATCTAATACAAAATATTCCGCTTCTACAGTCGTACTACGTCCTTTTACTTTAGGGAACTGCAGTCTGTCTGTTTCACTGAATGTACTTCGTTTTGTCAAACTTGCGATTGCCGCATCAAGAGCCGCACATGCTTTTGCAGCTTCTTCCTGAGTCAAGTTTGCTTTCTTTGCCGCTTCTTTGGCTGCTTTTAATGCATCTACATAATTTTTATAACTTGCTGTTGTATAAAGTGATTCCTGATATCCCGCTTTCTCTGTTTCTTTGATCTTGTCAAGAAGTTCCTGCTTGTCATAAGATTCTGTATCTGCAATCGTAATCTTTGCTTTTGTAATGAATCCCAGAAGAACATCTTCTGTCGGAGCGCTTAAATAAGCAGAAAAATAAACGTCACCTTCTTTTTCCTTCACACGCTTCGTTGTGACAAATGCTTCTGCCTCTTCCTGTCCATCCTTAAATGTTACTGTCATATTTCCATCAGCATCAAAATGCTTCTGATATGCGCTTCCCGGAGCAACCTCAAACTGCACTGTCAATTCACCGTTCGTACCTCCGACGCGTTTCAGCTTAATTGGGTATTTTGTATCTTCATTCACTCGATAGGCATCTTTTTCAAGTTCTACCATTCCCTTTCCACCGTTATCAAGATACGCAACTGCATCTAATCCTACAGCCTGAGTATTAGACCCTGTATTTACAATCTTAAGAGTATGCTCTTTGTCTTCTAACGTATTCGTTTCATATAAAATCTGTCCCAACTTTCTTGTTGCAGAATATGTATTAATCGATGCAACTTTCTTCCCGTCAATATATACATCTGCCGGACCGTGTTTTTGATCGATCGTACCGATAACCCATGCCTTCGTACCTTTAAACTTCGTCTCCGCATATGGCGCATTCGCCCCATTTCCGTTTCCGTTGATCCAGATACCCGTTCCTTCTATCATCTGATCGTTCGTTTCCTGATGCCATCCGCTGCTAAGCGTAAATCCACGGTCATCTTTCGTCTGCAGACCTGACGGGATACCCGTTCCAAGTTCAAATCCTTCCGCAGCCTCATATACGCCAATCTCGCTTAATATCGGAACTTTATTTTCCGCCTGGTTATGAGCAGTAACTGTAATACGAAGCTTATCCGCTTTTACAGCTTTTTTACGACAGAGACGTTTTGCTCCGATCGTTGTTCCCTGGTCAAACGTCTTCCATTCTCCATTACCGTTTTTATATTCTACTTTGAAAGATCCGATACGCTGTCCAAACTGGATTGCCTCTTCTATCGACACAACATCGAACTTTTTGGATTCTCCCAAATCGATCAATACTTTTCCGCTTGTCGTACCGTCTCCTACTGTCCAATAAGTCTCATCATTTCCGTCGAGCAGATTCTCCGGTGAATATTTCTTTGAGTTTCCTCTTACTTCTGTCGCAGAAACAGACGCTTTTTCAGCCAAGTTCTTATCAAACGTATTTTGAACTGCTTTTCCGAACTCTGCCACACGAGCAAGAATATCCGCATCTACCGTTCCTTGTTTATTCGGGGGAACATTCAGTAACAATGTAGCGTTGTGTCCAACCGATCCGAAATAAATACCTGCAAGCTGCTCCATCGAAAGAGGCGTTTTCTTGCTTTCTCCCCAGAACCAGCCTGACGTAATCTTTGTATCCGCCTCCGGCACAGTCCACTGATTTCCATTCGGAAATCCTTTCGTATATCCGTCTCTACTGTTACTATTGATCGTATTATTCTCTCTGTCGATTGTTGACTTTGCCCACGTTTCTTCAGCCGCATATCCTCTCTCATTTCCGATCCATCTTACAGTTGTATAAGATTCCGCGCCGAAAAGAAGGCAATCATCCTCGTACTTTCCGCTTGCTTTTCCCTCGTATTGCTGAATTGTCTTAAACCATCTCTGGAAATCATAATCCTGCGCATTGCTCTTGTCGTTCGTATCTTTTGCGCCGTCCATCCAAACTTCTTTAAAATGACCGTTGTTTCCGTACTTATCATTTCCAAGAATCTCTTTCAACTGATTATCATAGTATTCGTTATAATCAAGAGCGTCTTCTTGTTTTACCTGATCCCATGTTTTTCCATTCAACGGCTGTCCGTCAGCTCCGACAAGTTTTTTTCCATCCTTATCTTTGTAACCATAATATTCACTATTTACATCCCACGGGGAAAGATACAGTCCCATGTCAATATTATATTTTGTACACGCTCTGGAAAGTTCTTCTAAAACGTCGCCTTCATAACCTGCCGTTTCGGTATCATGTGTCGTCATTTCACTTGGCCATATGCAGAAACCGTCATGATGCTTTGCCGTAATGATCAGTTTCTTAAACCCTGCGTCATGAATCGCTTTTACATAAGTTTCTTCATCAAAATCATTTGTCAGCTGAAACTGATTCGGATTTTCTTTTCCGTTCCCCCACTCGCTTCCGGTATATGTATTCATTCCAAAATGACAAAAAGCCGCCAGTTCCTGTTTCTGATACTCATACTGATTCTTTGACGGTATAACACTATCCTTCTTCGGCGCCGCCGTATCGTTGTCTGTCAGCTCATCTGTTTTAACGTATGTGTCTTCGGCAGCCTGAACCTGCACAACTCCGCCGGTCGAAAGAGCTGTCTGTGCGATCATTCCGGCAGCTAATAACAATGCCAGATACTTTCTCTTTTTCATACTTTTCCTTTCCCCTTTTTTCACAATTTTATTTTTCATAGACCTTATAACCTTATCACATTTAAACAAAATTGTCATTATCACCCCCCCATTTTCGTCATTTTGCATATTTAGGATTTCAAAAAAGGCTATAGTCGTTCATTTTCCAAAACGATTATAGCCTTTTTGTACAACACTATCTTATTTCTTCTATATTATTTATCGAGAAGCAGCGCTGTAAAACAGAACGTATTTCTTCCAAAAGCGAAGAAATCCACTCCTGTTTTAAACTGCCCATTTACAAATAATGTATTTTAGTATGCTCTTCCCCAGTAAACCATATGTTTCGCAGGTTTTCCACAGCAGACGCATACATCAGACAGATGTTCTTCTTCCATAGGAATGCATCGTGATGTCACTCCGCCTGTCTGTGCTTTAATCTCATCCTCACAAGCTTCGTCTCCACACCACATTGCCTTTACGAAACCTTTCTTTTCGGAAACCGCATCTTTCATCTCATCCATAGTCACCGCAGAACTGATGTGGTCATCAAGGAACGCTTTTGCTTTCGCATAAAGGTCTGCCTGGATCGTCTCAAGGATTTCACCGAGTTTCGTTGTAATCTCATCGATTGCCACAACGATCTTCTCTCTTGTATCTCTGCGCACAACAACAACCTGACCGTTTTCGATATCTTTTGGTCCGATCTCGATACGAGTCGGGATTCCGAGCATCTCCTGCTCACTGAATTTCCATCCCGGACTCTTTTCGGAATCATCGATCTTCGTGCGATATCCGGCTTTATTAAGAGCGTCAAGAAGTTCATTTGCCTTATCGAGAACGCCTTCTTTATGCTGCGCGATCGGAATAACTCTTGTCTGTACCGGAGCGATTCTCGGCGGAAGTACAAGACCGCTGTCATCGCCGTGAACCATGATGATCGCACCGATGATTCGGGTGGATAATCCCCATGATGTCTCGTACACACTGTGCAGTTCATTATTTTTATCTGCATACTTAATGTCAAATGCATCCGGGAAAGAATTTCCGAAGAAATGGCTTGTCGCCGACTGTAAAGCCTGACCGTCGTGCATCAGCGCTTCAATCGTATAAGTGTCCTGCGCTCCCGCAAATTTTTCACTTTCTGTTTTTCTTCCGGCAACAACCGGAATCGCAAGATCTTCTTCTACAAAGTCTTTATATACTTTCCACATTAATTTTGTACGTTCTTCCGCTTCTTCATATGTCGCATGAATCGTATGGCCTTCCTGCCAGAGGAATTCCCTTGAACGAAGGAACGGTCTTGTCGTTTTCTCCCAACGAAGAACCGAGCACCACTGATTCCATACTTTCGGAAGGTCTCTGTAAGACTGAACCGTCTTGCTCCACACGTCACAGAACAATGTCTCAGATGTCGGACGGATACAGAATCTCTCCTGAAGCGGCTCCGCTCCGCCGTGTGTTACCCACGCTACTTCAGGCGCGAACCCTTCGATGTGGTCTTTTTCTTTCTGCAAAAGGCTTTCCGGGATCAAAACCGGAAGATATACGTTTTCCACACCTGTGTCTTTAAAACGTTTGTCAAGATCCGACTGAATATTTTCCCATATTGCATATCCGTTCGGAAGATAGTTCAGACATCCCTTTACGCCTGAATAATCACATAATTTTGCTTCCCGCACAACATCTGTATACCACTGTGCAAAATCTTCGTCTCTCGATGTGATCGACTGTACAAGTTTCTTTTCTTTCGCCATTTTCTTACCTCATTTCCCAAATCATTTTCGGAACTTTTTATCTTTTGTTCCGACTTTTCTTCCATCGCTTCCATAGCGCAGCAGTTTAGCCATATCCGTCCGAATCGACCGTTTCGACCGTTTCTTCCGTTTTGCCCGTTTCTCCCGGATCGTAAAAGTCTCCGGTAACGCGGCAGATTCCCGGATAGCGCCAAAACTTCTCTGCCGGAAAAGCGTCTCATTTCCTATATGCGCCTATATAAAAACGCCGGGACGCTCTTCCCCACAAGGGACCGAGCATCTCGGCGGTACCACCCTTATTAACACCGCAGACGTCCTGCCTGCCGTTGTTCTCTCTTTTATCTTTAACGCAGATATACGCTGTATTTTCATACAGAGCTCCGGAGCCGGTTCAATGTGTTCCTGCAAAGGCTTTCACCAACCGCCTTCTCTCTGATGCATTCCACACATATACTATTCTCTTTCCTCGCCTGTTTGCATCTGTGATTTTACCCAAAATCCGGCAGAATGTCAACCGAAACCGCCGTTCCAAGTATTCATTCCGAAAATACCATCCTAAACGTGCATCTAAGACCTTATCCCAAACATTATCCGTGAAGCTGCAAAAGCTTTCCTTTTAATTCCTGCTCCATATTGCGAAGTTCCGCCTCCGCAGCCTGACGTTTTTCCCTGCCTTCACGCTGGATTGCCATTACTTCATCAAGCGTAGAGATCAGAGACTCGTTCGTTGCTTTGAGCGTATCCATATCCACGATTCCCCGCTCGGACTGCCGAGCCGTTTCCGTCGTTGCGATCTTCAGTTTCTCTGCATTTTTCTTCAAAAGCTCATTCGTCACATCCGTAACACGCCGCTGCGCTTCCGCTGCCTGCGTCGAATGTTCTACCCCAAGCGCAAGAACCATCTGACTCTTCCAAAGAGGAATCGTATTTACGATTGTAGACTGGATCTTTTCAACCATCATTGTATCATTATTCTGAACGAGCCGAATCTGAGGCGCAGTCTGAATAGAAATCATTCTTGTCAGTTCAAGATCATGGATCTTCTTCTCAAACCGAATGCACATCTCATCCAAATCTTTCGCCGCCTGCGCATCTTCCGGCAGTCCTGATGCCTGCGCCCTGCTCATCAGATCCGCAAGCTGTGTTCTTTTCACTTCCGCAAGTTTCTTCTTTCCCGCAAGAATATACATCGACAATTCCTTAAAATATGTCAGATTCAGTTCGTACATCTTATCAAGAAGCGCTGTATCCTTCATAAGCTGTACCTGATGCTTCTCCAGCGCCTTGATAATCTCATTTACATTCGTCTCGGCTTTTGCGTATTTTGCTTTCATAGAATCAATTTTGTTCGACGCTTTCTTAAAAATGCCGAAAAAGCCTTCTTCTTCATCTTCATCAAAACTTTTCAACTGCGTCACAACGCCGGTAAGGAGAGCCCCCACCTCGCCGAGATCTTGAGATTTCACATTATCCAACGCCGATTCGGAGAAATCCGCCATCTTCTTCTGCGTTCCCGCTCCGTACTGAAGGATCAGCGATGAATTCGTCAAGTCGATCTGCTTTGCAAATGCCTCGACCGTCTGACGCTCTTCTTCTGTCAAAACGCTGTCGTCCAGCACCGGTTCTTCTACCTGCTGCACGGCCGGAGTTTCCTTTTTATCCGCCGCCTGAAACGGATCTAACGTCAATGTCGGAGTGGTGTCTAAGTCCTTAAATTCTGTTCCCATTTCTTTAATCTCCTTTTCCATTTCTTTCTTCAGCCCTATCTTACTTATCTTCACTCATCATTCCCCGAGCTTCTATTTTATCTTCTTTACTCGCTGCGAACATCTTTTCTATCTTATCTTCTCCACTCGCTGCGCGCTTTTACTTTCTGATCTCGTCTTCCGTAAGTCCTTCCTGTGCCAGCATCGTATTCAGAACCGATATATCCGACGACACGTCCCACGCCGTATCCTGAAAAAGATCGTCCAACAACTTTTCAAACGCCACATTAAGAGTGTCAATCGTCTTTTCGATCTCTATTTTGGAAGAAATAATATTTTCTCCCTGTACAGGCTGTGCATCCAAATCTTCATACGCCTGCAACAGTTTCATCGTCATCGGAAGATAATAATCCATTAATTTTCGGATATCACTGACCGTATCGGGTTTCTGCTCGACCCGGTCAAATATCCTGTCTACAAGCATTTCCATACGGGCGATTTTCTCCGAAATTTCTTCTCCGGGTATTGCGTCATTCGCCGCTTTGATCGCCCTCACATATTCGTCGCCTGCTTCGATGATCTTCTGGACTTCCGGAGAAAGTCTGGAAAACTCTTCCTGTTCCTTCGCTGCCCGCTCTTCTTTTTCCTGTTTTTCCCGACGCGTTCTTTCCATAAGCGCCGTGTATTGGCGATAAGCTTCGTTGCTCGTCATAAGACATGTTTCCTGCTCATCAAGATGACCTTGCCGAAACCAGCCTTTTTTAATCATCTTTTTCAAATCTTTCACAACTGCTTTCACAGAACGTCCGCTCTGCTGTGCAAATTCTTTTACGTCACAATATTCCCTGTTTCCGATCATTTTCACATATTTTCCAAAACGGCTCACCGTACACGCATTCGATGTTCCGATAATTCCCATCACTGCAAACGCAACAGAAAAACCGCCCATCAAAGCCGCCATGACATTTATCTCCATCTGCCAGCCTGTTACCGAACTTCCCAACAGAAGCATCAGACCGATGATCAGAGTAACGATCATCCCAAGGTATCCCGTAATCGCGAGGAAGATACCGCCGACCTTTATTGCCGTTCCCTTCAGATAAAGGATTCCGCCTCTGTGCACGGAATCCCCCGCTGTTCCCGTTCTTTGATCCTGCGCGAAGCCGCCTGCTGAGCCCGCTCCCTGATTATGTGTAAATCCGCCCGCTGCGCCTGTCCTCTGATTCTGTGTAAATCCGCCTGCTGAGCCTGTCCTCTGATTCTGCGTGAATCCGCCAGTTGCGCCTGTCCTCTGATTCTGCGTAAAACCGCCAGTTGCGCCTGTCCTCTGATTCTGCGTGAATCCGCCCGCTGAGCCTGTCCTCTGATTCTGCGTGAATCCGCCTGCTGAGCCCGCTCCCTGATTCTGCGTGAAACCACCTGCTGATCCTGTTCCCTGATTATGAAACGGCGGTGTGTTTCCCGCTTGTCTCTGCCTCTGTGCAAAATTATCCGCAGCGGCATTCATCGCATCGCTTCCGTAACGGATTCCGTTTCTTAGTCCTCTGGAGAGTCCTTCCATCGCACGTCCGATCGTATCCGTCACATTCTGATTTAACCGTCCGTAATTTTGATGATCGATAGCGTCCTGAATCGTCCGATTCAATTCATCCAACGATCTTTCCCACTCATTATTTATCATGAATTTCCTCCTTAAAGGGTTGACCTGAAAATTCTTTTATATGATAATCAGTTTAGCCGTAACACATTGAAAAGTCAATAATACGAAGGAGCGAAAATAAGACAAATGATAAAAAATGCATCCCCGCTTATTATATACGAAGACGAGCAGATCATCGTCTGCCATAAACCCGCAGGAACGCCGACTCAGAGCAGTCATATCGGAACTTCCGACATGGAAAGCCTGCTCAAAAACCATCTTTTTTCTTCACGTAAATTTCACCGGGCAAAATCAGGCGAACCGTATCTTGCGATCATTCATCGCCTCGACCAGCCTGTAGAAGGGATTCTCGTCTTTGCAAAAACACCTGCCGCCGCAAAGGAACTAAACCGCCAGCTCACTTCCCAAGAATTTGGGAAATATTATCTTGCAGTAATATCAGGCATTCCCGAACCGCAGGAAGGCTCTCTTGAAAACTATCTCGTCAAAGATGCCCGTACAAACAGTTCCGCAGTCTGTACGAAAACGACTCCGGGAGCAAAACTTGCCAGACTTCACTACAGAACAATAGAAACATACGGCGCGCCCGGAAACGAAAAATTTACCGATTCCAAATCGACTGACACGCCAAAAGACACGTCCCGAAACCACAGGCAGCCGCCATTGCAAAATGAATCTTCTGCCTTAATAGAAATCCATCTTGACACAGGCAGACATCATCAGATTCGTGTGCAAATGGCATATTTCGGACACCCCCTTATAGGCGATCGAAAATATGGCAAAGAAATCACCGATCATATGAATTCCGTACAATCTTCGACAAAACGATTTCAGGCAGGACAACTTCATCTCTGCGCTTACAAGCTAACATTTCATCATCCCAAAACCGGAAAAGAGATGGAATTTCAGATTTGAAACTCCATCTCTCATAAATCCGATCTTCCTGTTTGGAAAAATCTCTTCTCCTGCAATCCCGAATTTTAACTCGTCGCACAAAAAAGGCGGTGCCTCACGCGCACCGCCTTTTTTGTTTCATATAATCTTCATCTTACGAATCAGATATTTTTATTTCACTCTTTTTCTTCTAAAGAATGTTACTACAGCGATTCCGCCCGCTGCCACAAGCGCCATCAAATATCCTGCGATGTTTGCGCTGTCACCTGTAACAACAGCTGCATTGCCACCGTTTCCGTTGCTTCCATTGCTTCCGCTATTTCCACTGTTTCCACTGTTTCCATTGCTTCCGCTGTTTCCGCCACTACCGCCGTTTCCATCCGGATTCGGGTTCGGGTTCGGATCAGGAGTTGTGTCTTTTACAAGACCGTCATAAGCTGTCTGCAATGCTTCTTTTGCTGCATTTACTTCATCCTGTGTTGCATTCGGATTTGCAAGAACACTCTGTGCTTTCATAAGAGCTTCATTGAATGCTGTCCAGCTTTCTGCTGTATATCCGTCTGCTTTGGTGTCTTTGTACTGATTATAAAGAGTCGTCAGTCCACTCTTATCTACATCGCCCGGCTGCGGATCTGGATTAAGTTTCACAAGTCTGTCATGCGCTGTCTGCAATGCTGTCAAAGCTTCGCCTGCTGCTGCGTTTGTTGTATCTTTTGCTTCGATGAGAGCTTTCGCTTCATTCATCTTCGCTTCGTATACTGCCCATGAGTCTGCTGTGTAGTCTGCTTTATTCAAGTTTTCTGCCACATAGCTGTCATAGAGAGCTTTCAGAGCTGCTGTCGTTCTCTCTCCGTAGAAACGGATCTCTGCCATACTTGCGAATTTATCCTGTGCTCCTGCTTCAAGAACTTTGAACTCTACATATCTTACATCTTTCGCATCAAAAGCAATCTGCTGATACTGATCTCTGTTTACAAGAACATTGCCTTCTTCATCGAACTCATATGTTCCGACAGATTTCATATCGTCTTTGGCGCTTCCTACAAAGATCTGCGCTTTCAGGATATCACCGTTCGTTACTCCCTGACGTGCAAGGAATGTAATGTCTGTCAAGTTGTAAAGTCCGCCGAGATCAAAATTGAGGCTCTGCGGCAATACATCTTTGTTGTACTCTGTATGCCAGTAATTATCCTCTTTTCCGTCAAGTACGTTTGTTGCAAGTCCATCCTCAAGTTTATCAGGATCACATTCGCTTGTTGCCGTCACTGTGAATCCTTCTGCTTTTGCATCAAGCAGTTTTGTCTCATCAAGCGGACGGAATGTAAGTCCGTCGATTGCCGTATAAATTGCCATCTGTGCTTCAAGTACCTGATTCTTCGTATATTCGCCCTTAAGTAATTCTGTAGCTGCATTTACTGCTGCTGTAAGCTGTCCATAACTTTCTTCTGTGTAAGCAGATGCCTGATATGTACGAGCTTTCGCAAGCGCTTCGTTTAAGCCTGAGATATCAACGCCTGCTTTTACTGTAATTTCATAAGTTGCTTTCGCATCTTTATTGCCTGCCGCTGTCAGTGTGATTGTGCTCTTTCCTTCCTTCATTGCTCTTGCTTTGTAGGTCGGATGGCCGTTCTCATCTGCCAGTGTAAGGATCTTCACAACATCTTGATTGGAACTTTCTACTGTGAAGAATTTGTTTGTTGCATTGTCCGGCTGAACTACCGCATTAATGTCTGCCAGTGTTCCGACATACATCTCTGTCGCGTTATTCGGATCTACAGTAATTCCTGTAACCGGTGTGTTAGAAAGATTTGACAGTTCAAGTTCTGCAAGTGTGAGCATGTTCTTCACAGCACTTGTTGATTTTGCATCTAAGAATGTAATCTGAACTTCTTTTACTGCCTTATCACCTGTAAATTCAAATGTATATTTCTCCTGTTTTGATTCAAACTTAATCTCGTCTGATGACGTATCATCTGTATAGATCAGTTTTGCAGATACTTTGTGCAAATAACCGTTTCCTTCATTTGCGTTGGATACGACTACTTTGTTCAACGCCTCCGGATTCTTTAATGCAAGGTGCATTGTTGTAGGAAGGATAATGTAATCCGGAAGTTTTCCATCTACTTGGTTAGCCGGAATGTCCCATTTAAACTCAAAATCACGAGTAAATTTCCCATCAAACAATCCATTGTAATTTGCCTGCTGGATCAGTTTATTTACGTTCGGATTTTCCGGATCATCTGTCGGAAGTTTTTCATTTGTCATTGTGATATCAAAGTCTGACTGTCCAAACTTCTTCTCTGTTGCCGGCACGTCCGGGATTTCAATATTCGTATCAACCTTTGATTCGATCGTACTGTAGTTCGGTCCGATCAATGTTACTTTAGAAAGGTCGATCACTTTCGCATCTGTTGTAGAGATGTTTTCTTTTGCCTTCATTGTAATTGTAGCAAGCACGTCACTTCCGGCATAAAGTTCTTTGTCTCCACGGTTTGCAAATGCAAGGTTTACATATGCTCTGTCATCATACTCTTTATTAGCCGTCAGATTTTCCATCTGAGCAAGAAGAGGTGATACTTCACAAGAAACATATTGCACTTTGCTATTATCATAATTAATTACCTGTCCGAATGCATTAAGTCCTGCTACATTCTGCGCGTAAACGTCGATTGTAAACGTCTCGCCTTTCTTCACGCTGTCGCTGCTTGCAAGAAGCATAGCTTCTCCCGAAACACTATCCGTCTTCTTCGTTCCGCCATCTAACTGGAACATTGTGAATGCGTAATCATAAACATCATAGATATTGTTCATGTTAATATCGCCGTAACGGCTCTTGATCTGATCTGCAAACAACTTATCTTTTTCACATACACCAAGATAATTTTTCATATTTGTATAATCAGCATCCGTAACCGCCTCAGCCTTATTGGTACTTCCGACAGCAAACGCCCCTGTGTTTTCTTTCTTATATACTTTAATCTCACTTGCCGAGAAGAAATTACCGAGCGCTTTAAGTGGTGTAAACCGGATATAGCGCGCTCCGCAATCCAGCTTATCCATCAACTTCATATCTTTATTTACTGCCCATTTGTATGTTTTTGCCTCTGACCAATGTACACCATCGAGACTTGTCTCTAATTTCATTTCCTCAACAGTTCCATTGCCTGCATCATCACGCGGATAATACTCAATCTTATCAATTTCATATGCTTTTCCGTAATCTACAGTAAGAGTCTGTCCGATTGCATTTCCATCTGAATGGAAACCACCATCAGATTTCTGGAACGTTCTGTCAAATGCCAAATCAGCACTGTGATTTCCGTACAGACCGCCTGTCCATGTGATTGTCTGCGGAGCCGGTGTATCTTTCCACGGATCTTCTGCTGACTGGAACGTCTTCTCTTCGCTCCATTCAGAATATCCTTCTGCATTTCTAGAACGAACTTTATACTTATGCTCTGAGTGATATCCGAGATCTGTATGTGTATATGTCTCCACATCTCCTACAGAGAATACAACTCCGTCAACAAGAAGCTCGTAAGTTGTCGCATCAGCTACTTTATTCCATGCAAGAGTGATGCTTGTCGGTGTCTTTGCTTCCTCATTTTCTGTCAGAGTAGGAACTGTAAGGTTCTTATTCAGTTTATCCTGCGGAAGTTTTCCGTCATTTTCAAATCCTTCAAGTACTAATGTCTGAGCAACACTCTTCGCATCTGCCTGTGCAAATTTCACATACAGTTTCGGTGTTCTCTTCACATCTTTTACAAGGTTCGCAATCTCTGTTTCTTTTTCCGATGCATATGTCTCGATTGCTGGAGATTCATCATAGAAGTAGACTGCTTTACCTGCTTCAGCCGATTTTTTATCAAAGTCTGCTTTGCTCTGCACTTTATCGAGAGTCAATGAATCACTTCCGTTTTTCGCTGTAACTTTTGTAGGTTCTTTGGATACATTTACAACAAATGTTGTATTTTTGTCTTTCTTGTATCCAGTGTAGTTTCCTGTTGATTTTTCAGCAGTAAGCGTTGCTGTTCCATCTTTTACCTCAGATGTATACTTGGTAGATACATGAGCGCCGTAAGAAGTTTTCGTAATTTTTCCATAATCGCCATCTTCTTTCAGATCATTTTCCACAAATTTTCCGTCATCTTCAAACATCGTGTAAGATGTTTTTCCATCCGGCCAAAATTCGACGATACGGTTTTCTTTCTTAATCTGCTCCGGTGTATTATTTTCTTCCCACATTGGAATAATAGCACCGTTTTTCACAAATACAGGAAGTTTCCAAAGTGGAGCTGCAAAGTTGTTGAGAACCTGTCCTCCCTGATACTGCTGACCTGTGAAATAGTCAATCCACACTTCTTTTGAATCCGGAAGATAAATATTATTTCTTACATCATTCCCCTTATCATCTGCAGCAGTGCTCTTATAAATCGGAGCTACAAGAAGATTCGATCCAAGCATGTACTGATACTGCATTTCTTTACTGCTTGCATAACTGTCGTCCGGATATTCAAGGAACATTGCTCTTATAAGCGGCAGTCCTGTATCTCCATTGCCTGTATCAATGTTTGCCGCCGAAGCTGCCCCAGTATAAATATACGGAAGAAGCTGTGCTTTTGTTTTCAAATACATACGGTTGATTCCTGTATATGGATCTCCAAACGTATATGGCATCTTCGCATAAGTTCCCCAACCGTCCATGTTAAGCATAAGTGGTGTAAATGATTTCCACTGATAATCTCTTGTAGCAATCAACTGATTTCCACCGAAGATACCATCCATATCACTTCCTATGTTTGGGTTACCGCTAAGAGAAGTTCCGATATATGTAGGAATGTGAAAACGGATGTATTCCCATTCACCGCCGTACTGGTCTCCTGTCCAAATACCACAGTAACGCTGCGATCCTGCCCATCCGTCAAGAGAGATAATGTTCGGACGTACCTTACCTTCTGTTGTAGCAATATCGTAAGCTGTCTTCACACCGTCAAGCTGCATGGAATATCCATGTCCAACCCATGCAACATCTGTCTTCAATGTAGAAACACCACCGACTTTAACTTCGTTTTTAAAATCACGAAGAAGCTGCCATTCTGTCTTCGGATTAGAATCCGGTGTCAGATAACTCTGTGTCCAAAGTCCTGTTGCTACCCCTTTTTCATTTGCATATTTTGTAAAGTCTGCAAGATTCTGTACGTTTGCCGCTACTGCCGCCAATCGTTCCTGAGAGCTTTTTCCTTCATTATCAACGCCGCCTGTCTTGCCATATCCGTTCTGACCGTATCCCGCACCATATCCGTCATTTGGGAGAAAATATCCAATTGGCATATCATATGTAAAATAATCGTCAATCACCTGTCTTGCCGAATACTTATAAGGAGCTTCTACTTTTGGATAGTTTTCGATGCCTACTGTTGGTTTCGTGCCGTTCAAAGACTCAATGTTCATTCCATCTTTCGGTTTATATCCCGTAGACATTCCGCTCTCATACTTTGTCGTTCCTGCACTTGTGTAAGGTTCATTTCCTTTGATTGTCCAACCCTTCCCACCTTCTGTATCTGACCATGAATCACGGTTGTATGCGTTCAAGTGACCTTCATAAAACGCATATTCGGGAAGGAGCACCGGATTACCTGTTACATGATAATACTCACTCAAAAGTTCCTGTGTTTTTTCACTGCTGTCTTTTCCATCAGAAACAAAATAATAAGCGTCAAACTCTTTTTCTTTATGAGTCGCTGTTACAGTATCTCCTTCACTCTTTCCAAAGTCATATTTACCGTCTGCAAATGTGTTTCTCAAAACACCATATCCACTTGTCGTGTAGTAAAATGGATTTGGAGATGCAACTCCGCCATCTGTCCAGTTACTTTCATTAGCAATATTTATCGTCTCGCCTGTATGTACGAATCTTCCATTCTGCGTACCTCCGCCATAGAAGTTCTCTCCATTGTTCTTCTTAAGAGTCTGCACTGTTGCCGAATTCGAGATGGACAATGCTTCTTTTTCTTCCATCACGACCTTATCGCCACTTAAAACTTTCATCTTCGCCGTAGCTTTATCGAATTCGACAGAAACCGATCCACTTTTAATCGTAATTTTTCCATCTTTATCCGAAATATCAGCCTTTGGATGTGAATAGTTAGAAGAGTCGTCTGAATACTGCTGAATCCTTCCGACATGAGCTTGCGATTTGGGAGTCGCATATTTCGAGAACTCGCCACTCGGATCTACGTTATATCTGAAGATCCCATCCTCAAGAAACGTAAGCTGCGCTGTAACGCCACCATTGAATTTCACAACAACGATATTGTCCTTGCTGCCTTTTTCCACTGACTCGACGCTTGTCAACTGCCCGGCAAACTCTTCCGCAGCTTTCGCCGGTATCGGCGGAAATGCTGTAAGCACCATGCCAAGCGCCGTAACAGTTACAGCAGCTTTCTTTCCTGCTCCTTTCATTTTCTTAGTCCATTTCATCTTTTTCCTTCTCCTCCTTTTCTACGGGTAAATTGTACAAAATGTTTGCATTTACCACTAAGTACTTTATTATATAATAATTTTCAATAAATGTATTTATATAAATCATTACCCATTTGTACTTTTTAACTTTTCTCACCCCCTTATATCCACTATTTTCGTCAATTTTCAACATATATAAAGCTTCTGTCGATTTTCTTTCAGTTGCAAAAAATCCTTTTTCAACGCATTCTTGGATTGCGTTTTTATAAAATTATCAAACAGGGGAGAAAATGCATTTTCTCCCCTGTTCTATAGATTTACCTATGATCAATTTATACGAAGATGGAACTGTTCAATCAGACAAGCAATATTTTCTTCCGTATCTTCAAGCTCATCTGCGATTTGAGAAATCGTTTTTCCTTTTTCAAGTTTTTTCTGAATAAGAGTGCTTCTTTCTGCTTTTCTACCTTCTTCTCGTCCTTGCTTTCTACCTTCTTCTCGTCCTTGCTTTCTACCTTCTTCTCTCCCCTGCTCTCTTGCCTCTTCTCTCTGCACTTCGATATCTGTCTCATAGTCATATTCGTCTAATAACATATTGACAACCTCGCTTCCTTTTCGCATTAAATAATCAG
>OGXA01001808.1_pt1 | contig 16877 bp, 9 predicted proteins | sample 1576171 | NCBI WGS metagenome assembly OGXA01 (sample SAMEA3541587, study PRJEB24748) | human gut metagenome | biome: human gut; feature: human-associated habitat; material: faeces | place: China | collected 2012 | reverse complement strand
ACTGGGATCTAAAATAATGTTCAGAGGAAACATGTTCTGTGCATACTCCTGCGAAACAGAAGAAAGATCCAGCTCAACCTTTCGACCAAAATCTGAAGTTATTTTCCGATCCTTAGGAACCGAAATAATCGAATCCACCCGGTCAATCGTGCTGTTAACAGCTTTGACCATATCAATATAGTAAAAGCGTTCTATTTCTTGCCCTTTGTCTGTTCTTGTTCTAACTGCTTTCTCGCTAAAAAGTGAAGAATAGACAGATGTCAGTCTTTGTTGTCCATCCAGAATAAGTTCATCAGGTATCATCTTGTCTGCAGAAGGCGCCCCTTCAACAACTCGTGATTTGAAGTGAATGCTCTCATTACCGTATTCCAGAAACATTGCTGCACCGACAGGATAACCATTTGTAATACTTGCAATCAGTGCTTTTATCCTACCATCATCCCATACCCAGCCTCTTTGAAAATCAGGAAGTTGCGTTTTTCCTGTATGGATTGTAGCCATCAGGTCTGTGATTTTTCTATCATTCGTTTTCATAGAGCACGCCTTTCTTCACTCCACACCAAGTGCTTTAAACACCGCATCCTCTGCGCTGCTATAGAAAATCAGATTGAAGCTACCCACCAATTCCGGTGGAACAGTCCCCAGATCAACGGCACTTGAAATCGGCAGCAATACTTTCTTTGCACCGCTATCGAGGCAGACCTGCAGGCTGTTGGCAAGCTCATCTACCTTCAAGATCGTTCCACTGATGCTGATCTCGCCCAGAACTGCAAGAGTGCTGACCGTAGGACGACCAAGAGCAATGCTGCACAATGCAATCAAGGTGGGCAGTGCCAGCTTTCCTGTCATACCAATGCCCTGAAGATCCTGATAGTTGATGATGTAGTCCTTAGATGCCGTGCTGATGCCGCCGCTGATGCGGTTTCCATTTGCTTTCAGGAAGTTGAAGGCCGTGTTGGTGGATTCTCTGCAGTCACGGTCGCTGCCAAGACCGGTGCGCTCAAACTTTCCGCTGCCCGGCAACATCTGGCTTTCCAACCGGAACACACCGATCATGCCGCTTTTTCCACGCGAAACAGTGTAGATCTGTCCCGGATTGCACATTCCATCCGGGATCAGCTTACCGCCACCCTGTTCGGGAACCGACACAAACTTTTCTTCAAAGGTATCCAGATCAATGTAGCTGAAATTCACATCATAGAACTCCATGCCACCCAGCTTTTTCAGTTGCTCTTTCACACGACGGCGCATTTCCAGTGCAAAGACAAGGATCTCCTCCAGTTGCTCTTTGGTAAACTCACCGTCCGGGTACAGCAGCTTTACATAGCCGCCTACGATCTTACGCACTGCGATCGTATCACGCTGATTCAGATTTTTACCAAGACGGAAATACTTATCTAGTGCATCGCCGTACTGCTCCTTACGCAGTTCCCGGATAAATTCAGCAAGATAATCCGTGATGAAGCCGTAGTCGTTGGTGAAATGCTCCGGGCGGAATTTTGGGATCTCCCAGCCGGGAATGTAACAATGCAAGCGATCCAAAAATGCAGTGTCTGTTCCCATTTCAGGCGGGAACGGGTCAAACAGGCTGGAGGTTTTTAGCAGCACATCCACACTCTGGTTAATATTTCCCACAAAGACCATCGAGGCCGAGGCTGCCTTTTCCTCTTTGCCACGGGCGAAGGAGCCGGAAGCCATATAGTCCTTCATGATCTGGATGCCGTCTTTGTCCTTGAACTTGATACCAGCAACCTCATCAAAAGCCACACAGTCCCACAGACCCACCAGACCAACAGTCTTTCGTCCCATGTTGTAGAACAGGTTTGCCACAGTCGTTTGTCCACCGGACACCAGAATGCTGTTAGGGCTGATTTCCTTATAGATGTGGGATTTACCGGTGCTGCGAGGACCAAGCTCACAGAGGTTGAAGTTGTTCTCCACCAGTGGCAGCATACGTGCCAACAAGAGCCATTTCTCCCTCTGGTTCAACTGCTCCGGCTCATAACCGCAAGAACGCAGCATTACATCCATCCACTCGTCCTGCGTGAAGGCTTTACGCCCAGTGCGTACTTCCTCAATATCGATATGAGGCATCTGGATGGGGGTCAGTTTGCGGATGCTGATAGGCGAAATATCCTTCTGTTTTTTCTGCCGGGGTTCGCTATCAAAGTCTTCCATACCAAAGCTGCTGTCACCTTCGGATTCATATTCCAGTTGAACGATGCACCAGATGCCGCCGCAGAGCAAACGGTCATATTTTTCCGGGTAGTCGTCCGTAATGGGCACATTGGAGAGTCCCAGATTGGAAAACTCTGCAAAGAAGCAGTCTTTCTTGATATCCAGATGCACGGTCACCATATCAATAATGGTGTGGCTGCCGTTCCGGCGCAACTGAGAAAGCACCTTCTGTGCCTCATCCGGGCGCACAAAGTTGTCCGCCAGAATATGCTTTACGTTCTGCACGCCCTGCTCGATGATTTCCTCATCGTCCGAGCTGCAATACTGCCCCAGCAGAAACTCCAGCACATAGACCGGTACGTTGGCACCTTCCTTGATCTTTTTGGTCAGATCCTTACGGACGATACGACCATCAAAGTTTTCCCGCAGTTTCCGGCGCAGTTCTTCCCGGTTTCCCTCTGCTGCCTGATCCATCATTAGCATACGGTGTACCCGCCTTCCTTTTTGTTAGAATCCAAAGCCAAAATCGTCTGCAAAGGCAATATCCATCATCACCGGATGCCGCCACTGTTCCAGACCTGTATCCTCATCATAGACCACAAGATAATACTGCTTATCCTTGTCGTACTTCTTGTTCTTAAAGGTAAAACGCAGCCGGAAAATGCGCTTTTGTGCGCTGAGCTCCCGGTTGTCTGCCACATAGGTATTTTCGTTGGAGATCTTCTCGTTATCCTCCGAGATGAAGAACACCCGATATTTTGCCGGTTTCACAGTATCGCTGACGGCTTCCGACTGGACAAAATCCATGGAGGTGATCAGGTTCGTGATCTTGTGGAGGATACTGACCAGTACGATTTCTGCGTTCTTGGTCTCCTGATGTCCACGCTCCATCTTGATATCCAGCACTGGCACCAGCATCTCCTGCGGCGAGGAGCCGCCGTGGACGTAGTTGGCACCGCCGCCAGCAACCTTGAACACGTTGCTGCTGACCGGGTAGGAAACCACCTTGGCATCCTGGTTGCCCAGTACTGTGCCCATGCTCATGTGCCCGATGCCGTCATCCTGAAGCGGAGCAGCGGACACCACAAAGCGGCGGTTGACAAAAGCATTTTCCATGCTCTTGCCTGCGATTTTCTCGCTCTCGGACAGCTTATCCCGCTTATAGATAAAGCCGTGGTCTGCCGTTACGATAAAGTGATGGGTATTTCCGCTGCCATTGATGCGGCGGATCAGATCCATGATCTCCTGCACGGCTTCCTCACAGGCGTTGAACACCTCATCCTCGGTGTTGGGCTTGTCGCCACGGGCATCGATCTGATTGTGGTACACGTAGATGATCTGCCGCTTGGTAAGGACATCCCGCAGGTCTGCCACCTTCATGCTCTTGATCACGTCAAACTGGATACAGACACTGTCCGGCACATAGCTTTGCAGCACCTGCTGACGCCCTGCCAGCGTATCGCAGAGGGTGCCATCCACCAGAACCTGAAAGTCATCGGTCATTTCCAGCGTGCGGTGCGGGAGAAGCGCAGCCATGCCCAGCCGGGTGTAGGAGGGCAGCACGCCCAACTGCACGTTCAACTGCGCCGAGCACTTGGGGTCATCCTGCATCCGGGCAAAAAGCTCCTGCCCTACCTCATACCGCATGGCATCGGAGATAATGACCACGGTACGCTCCTTGGCGTAGCGCAGGTTGGCGTTGTAGAAATCCCGCTGCAAGGGCAGCACTGCCAAAGCTTCCTCCTGCCGGAGCCCCTCGTTCCAAGCCGGGAGAAGGGTGGCAAGATATTCGTTGGTGTAGATGTTCTCCACCAGTTCCCGCAGCGGCTCAAAAGCTTCGGTGTTTTCCAGCTTGTCGTAATAGAAGTAGAACTTCCGGTACTGCTGGTCTATCTGATGATCTGCGGACAGATACCGGTCCACGATGGCTTTGAAGCCATCGGCGCTGCGGTAGTTTGCCGCCTGCACCATGCGGTAGGCGCTTTGCAGCAACTGGTAGGTCTTGTCGGTTCTTCTGCCAAAGTGCATCTTGGCACGCTTTTCGCACACCTCCGGGATGGTCAGCTCGTTGAGCTTTGCCCCGGTATCCTCGGCAAGGAGCCGCCCCATCAGCCACTTGACCAGCACCTGATCCACTGCAAGGAAGGTATCGCACTCCACCAGATCATCGGCACGGCAGCCGGAGAACGCCTGATAGACGTTCAGCCCCTTTGCCACATGATCCGAAAGTTCATCGTACTTATCCCGGTAGAGGACGCTGTTCATCAGGCTGTCGAGGAAGGCAATGATGTTGCCTGCCTTGTAGGACACAAAGGACTTCCACGCTGCAGGCAGCTCCGTCTGCACATAGCGGGCGGTATAGGTGACGAAAAGGGTCACCAGCAGCCGTTCCAGCGTAGGCTTTACGTCCGTATAGCCGAAATGCTGCTCGCACAGCCGCCAGAAGGACGGCAGCAGGTCGTACTGTTCAAACTGCTGCAAGTAGGCATTCTCCGACAGACTACCCTCGGTGAGCACGACACGCACCACCTCTTCAAAGGAGCAGGTGCGTGCTTTGCAGATGGCGCTGAGCAGCCCGGTGAGGATGTTTTCCTTGTTGAAGTTCTCGATCTCCAGATCGTAGAACCGCTGGGTGCGCTTTTTATCGGCAAAGAACTTGATGTGCTTTTCGAGGATAGGCTTATACTTCTCCTCAATACCAAGGTCTACCGACAGCAGCGAGGCACGGTCGGCAAAGAACCGCCGGGAGTACAGCAGGGTGTCCTCCAAGTGGTTTTCCCGCACATCGGGCTTGGGGAACGGGGCGTAGACAAGGTAATTGGTGGTGGTGTCCACCCGTTCCAGAAAGTATTTGGTATAGAACTGGTTATCCGGCTGGAGGCGGTAGATCTTTGCATTTTCCAGCTCCACATTTTCCAGATCCTCGGCAAAGTCTGCCTTGTCATCGTACCAGAACACCAGTTTGCGGGTATCGCCGGTAAACTCTGCATTCAGACGGTCTATGATTTGTTTTAGGTTTAATTCGGCCATACGGTTGTCCTTTTTATGTAAATAATTCACTTATCAAATAATCAAATGCTTTTCTCTGGCTTTGACCTCGTTGATTACCAGAATCGGTCTAACCTTCCAAATTCTCGACTCGGGATTCATTTTCATCTGAAGTGCTTCCTGAATTTCATGGTCGGGACTCCACCCTTTACCTTTGGTGTTTACAACCAGCACAGGCTTGATTTCTGCCACATGCAATCCCTTTTCACGCATCAACTCAGAAAGCGAGTCCTGCGGCTGACGATTTAGCAAAACGCTTCCATATAACTCCAGCGTGTGCCGCATTTTCGTGGTAATTTCCGTGATGAAATCCTGAAAGTTTTTGAGTTGCTTTTCCTTTTCACCTTCTGGATATCCTTCCCTTACTGCTCGTGGGCAAGATTCTTTGGCTTCAACCAAAAAGAGCTTATCATCTCTCAATAGAATAAATTCACAGCAGGAAACTCCATGTGTTTTTATCAACTTATACTGTGAACTTTCCTCGATATGGAAAACATTAGACTCCTCGAACTCTCCAAATTCCATGTGAGATTCTGTAATTTTCATCGTTACAATTCCTCGTCGATTTCCTGTTCATAGAGCTTTATGGACGTCTGGATGATCGAATTGTCGGGCATACCGTCATAGAGGTTGCAGATCAGCGGCTCTTGTCCCCTGCTAAGAGAAATGCAGGTGACAGCTTCCGGCTGTTTGAGTGCGATCAGGTACATCTTCTTGATGACAAAGTAGGAATGTGTGGAGATGAACACCTGAATGCCCATTTCCTTGGACACCTGTGCCAGCATATCCAGAAACTTACAGATCGCTGTAGGATGCAAAGCCGATTCCAGTTCATCAATAAAGATCACCGAATCTTTGCTCAGGTAGCCATTTGCCAGCAGCCGATCCATAATAGAGATCTTCTTTACACCCTCTGCAGTAGCACCGATAGAGAATTTCTGTCCGCTGGAATTTTTGTAGTACCACTTGCCGGAGTCATTGTCAAAATCCACTTTACCGTCTACCACATGGCTCAGCTCTTTCCGAGCCTCCGCAAAAGCCGTAAAGTTCTTGCCCTTAGACGGTGCGATCTGAAGTGCTTTTACCAGATCATAGTAGGTATCGTCAAAGCCGAAGCTGCGATCCACCTCACGGGATTTCAGGATGATGGGGAACAGCGACAGCACTTCTTTCGCCGGCAGGAAGATAGAGTTGCCCGGTTTCTGTGCAGCGGGAGCCACAGCAGTGCCCACCTTGGAAGCCGCACTCTGGGAAAACTGATATTCCAGCGCCATATCCTGCTGGTCAGACTGCATTTTAAAGGTCAGGCCCTCGGCTGCCGAACGGGTAACAAGGTCGCCCAGTTTATCGGCCTGAAAGGTCCAGCGCAGCTTATCCGAAAGGATGTCCACCATAGGGCGGATATCATCACCGCGCTTGTAATCCTCCATAGCACGAACAGCCGAATAGAGCGATTTCAGCAAAAAGGTCTTGCCGGTGGCATTTTCACCAATGATCAGATTCAACCCGGTAAATTTTTCGCAGTGGAACTCCGGCAGGTTGCCGTAGTTTTTAAGATGAAGCGACTGAATTCTGAAACTCATAGTACTCCCTCATTTCTTCTCTTTCGCCATGATGTTCTTGCTATCCGCCAGCACCTCGTAGAACTTGCCATCGGCGGCGGTCTGGAGCTTGCGGTAGTTCACCTTCACGCCGTCGTCCAAGTCCAGCGCAATGCGGGAAAGCGCCAGATGGCTGATCTTTTCGTCGTAGTCCCGGCACTCCTTCAACTGCTTGGTCAGCTTGTCCTTGCGCTTGGAGGCGGCAGCGGCTTCCCGGGCGTTGGTGGTGTGGTCCATCATATCCTGCATCCGGTTGATCTCGGATTCGTACACACGCTGCATCTTGTGCAGGTAGTCCACACGCAGGGTGCCGATGGTATCCGGGGTGTAGCGGTGGAGGTAGACCAGTGCCTTAAAGCCGTTCTGCTTGCCGCTGTCGAACAGCCAGTAGATGGGCCGCTTGCCGGAGCCAGTGACCGAGTAGGTCTGGCAGTGATCCTTGAAAAAGTCATTCACAAAGTAGTTGCGGATGACCTCCCGGCTGGTGGTGCCCTTATTGCCCAGTGCCTTGGCAATGTAATCCAGGTTTGCTTCCAGCGTATCTGCGCCGTACACCACTTTCAGCCAGTCGCACAGGCGGGCAACGATGTCGTCCTCCAGATACTCCTCGTCGGTAATGGGGATGACGTTATCCACATCCGGGGCAAAAGTGCATCTTTTTACACCATCCTCCGTGCGGATGTATGCATCTCCCCTTGCATAACTGAAATCCGATGAACCTGCAAAGCCCGTACCGGTCAACGGTGCGCTTGCATAGACAAATTTTTCTTCAAAAGGCTGGCCAGCCAACACAAGCCCGGGCACATCCAGCGAGTAGCGGCCAAACATACAGCCCACAGCATAGCTCAGCAGGCTCTTGATATCCCGCTGCAAGTTTGCCTTGCGCACGGTCACATCTCGTTCTTCAACTGCTGCATCAACTTCGCCCCGCATACCGTATGCATCAATAAAGAATTGATTTAATCGTTCCTCATTTTCACGCAGCTCAGTCGAACGCATTTCGCAATCAACCTTCCATCGATTAAAGCACTTCTGAATTGTCATGGTTTTTTCTTTTTCACTTTCTGAAACAAGCGGGTGTTTCTTAAATTCCCATGAGGTCTCAAATGCATTCCAATCATATTCACAAAGTTTAAGATTTGTGTTCGCCATTTCTGTCAGAGAAGAATCCTCCGGCAAAATAATCGGAAAACTCTTTACATCTTTCACTTGAAGGTTGATAGATGGGTTGAATACCCAGAAATAGTACTTAGCAACATTTGTATTTAGCAACGCCAAAATTTCCGGAATGTTCTTTCTCAAGTTAATTGACGGTCCGCCCTTGTCAAAGATACACCCTTCCGGCAAATATCTAAAACCTGTTCCACGGCTTGTAATTGCCGAATAAGTAACTCCCGGCTTGAACCAAAATTCCTCACTTAACAAATTAGATGTTTTATTGTTCGCGTAAAAAAGCCTTGCCGTATCAGACCAGTCTACAACAAATGTCAAGTTCCCATAATACTGGCGATAATCTCCACCTTTAGCATAGAAATGCCATCTTTTTCCTATTTGATAGTTTTCAATTTCCCAGAAGCACTTCAGATATTTCTCATTATCACCTGTAATATTTTGAGAACCTGTTAAGACACCATAATCCTCAATATATTTGGCAGAGTTAAAGTTTTTTATAAATTGACTGCTCACCCAATATGCCAGTGGCATTCCCGGAATTTTTCTGAAATTGGCAACATCCGCCATATAACGATAGTTCCCAGCCAAAAATTCTTGCTCTTTTTCATTATAATTCTTGCAGTCAACAAGTCTTACAAACCGAGAACTGTAACCGTCAATATATTTTCCCTGAATCACAAATGCGCACGTCTGAACAACATCATTTCCAATTTCTTCAAATGCCTTAATTCCAAGATGAACAAGGCTCATAAATCTTTTTTCATATATTTTCTTACGAAGATTTTCGTAGCTATTGATAAACATCCATGCGTGCTGGGTAATCATTGATTGAAATCCACTATCCAAAGTAAACTGGTCGCATCTTTCAATCAATACAGCGAACATATCCGATTTACTGTCGGGAAAGTATTTTTTGATATATGTATTTAATTTTGCGCTCAGATTGCCGGTTCCGGCATACGGCGGATTCGTGACCGTGATCCAATACTTTCGTGCCATGGTCTCGCCAAGGTCGATGAGCTTTGCCAACTCCTCGGCGGTGTGTTCCACACCGGCACTTTCCAGCGAGACCTGCACCTCATCGTCAATGCCATCCACAAACCGGCGCAGCAATGCCCAGTTGTACTCCGGCACATTGAGGATGGAGCCGTACTCCTTGGCATCGGTGAGGATATCCAGCAGACCCTCCAACTGCATTTTGGCGGTGTTCTTTTCCAAGTCCGAAAGGCCCGCCCCAAAAAACTTGAGGTGAGCCCGGTTGATGGGGTTGCTTTCCTGAATGGCGTGGACGTGGCAGGTGTTTTCGCCGTTGAGGATGCGGCGGTTGTACTGCCGTGCCTTCATCATTACGGCAAAGTAGGCAAGCTGATAGGCACGGTCATCAATATCCAGACCGTAGAGGTTGTGTTCCAGAATGCTCTTGGCGGCATCCCGCTGGCTGTAACCCACGCTTTCGTAGATCTGCATCAGCACGTCAAAGGCATAGACCAGAATATGCCCGGAACCCATGCAGGGATCGATAAGGGTCAGGTCTTCCGGGTTCAGGGCGGCGTACTCCTTGCGGATCGTCGCCAGCTTTGCCTGCACCTCCGGCTCCTGCGGGGCTTCGTCCAGATAATACTTCCAGTTTTTCCGCAGGTCGCTGTCCGGGTGGCCCTCTACCCACAGGCGGCCAAGGCTGTTTTCCACCATGTAGCGGACGATCCAGTCCGGGGTGAACAACTGAGTCACCGCCGGGATCTCCTCTTTGGTGATCTTGCCGTTTTTGGCAAAGGCAGCGGCCTTGGGTTCGGTGTTGTAGTACTGATACAGCCAGCCGATGATCTCCACCTGACCGCCCTGCTCGATGTTGAAGTCACTTTCCGGGATGTCGTGGGTCAGCTTGTACACCACGCCCTCCTGATCCACCACCGAAAGGTTCAGCAGGACTTCGGTGTAGTCGGTAGTCTTTTCAAACAGACCGGGCAGGATCTCGTTCAGCGCATTGCACTGCTTGATGAACAAAAAGCGGAACAGCTCGTCCAGCTTGTTGTCCTGCTTCCACTGGATGATCTGGGCTTCTTCCTCGGCGGTAAAGGGCAACTCGGCATCAAAGGGGGTGGTGACCAGATCCGGCTCCACCTTGCCGCTCTCGGAGCTAAGCACCCGCAGGTGGGAGGGTAGATAGTCGTTGACCTCCATGAACCGCACAGCGATCAGGCGATTGAACCATGTATACGCCACTTCCTCCATGATGTACTGGTAGGCGGTGGCGTAATCGGTATCCGCCTCCTTCTCCCGGATGGTGCTCACAAGCTGCCGCCGCTGCTTGATGGCTTCGCCTGCAACCAGATAGGGCTCCGCTGCGCCAATATCGTAGAACTGGGCATCCAGCGTACTCTGGGGCAGAGGGTCTGCAATGCCCTTTTCGGTAATGCCCATCAGTCCGGCACGGTAGCAGATATCTGCGATCAGCTTGTTCCGTGCCCAGATGGCAAAGTTTTTAATGGCTGTTTTGTTCATGGCTACGTCTCCGCTCGTCTTCATCAATATCGTTTTTAATGATTTCTCTGAATTTTAAAAGCTCATATGCTTTAATATAATATCCGAGATTAATCATAGTCTGTGATTGAGCAATTGCATGTTGCTGTGTCGGAATATCAACAATTGTAATTTGTCCATTTATATTCATTGTGGGTCCTGCAAATAGCACACCCAAGAAAATCATACGACTTTCGCCCAAGTAATGGGTTCCTTTCTTGTTCGTATATCCATTTTGGTCAAGGATAAAAATGGGGGATCCAGATGAGCCGGGAAAACAGGCCATATCGACTAAGCCTATCCCGTTTTCATTAAAATCATAGGCCGGGTGACTTGCAGTAAATCCATGCCTAAATATCGGATAGTTATGAAGTCTATCCCATAGTCCAGTTGGATATCCAATCATGGAAACGCTTTCCGCTACGTCCAACTCCTTAAGCCGCTCGCTGCCATAAATCATAGCTTCATCACACGCACGGAAAAATACGTTTTTACCGGTTCGCATTTTAATATTGACGAACAGCGGAATTACATATGTAAAGCAAATATCCTTTTCTGGATGGAATATCCATTTTGTTGAATACTCTACCTGATAGTTATCTTCCATGGTTTCTCCATTGTCATCTATCAAATGAAGAAAGAAACGCATAGTTGCATTCGGATCATAGTTTACCACGTGCTTATTTGTAAGTAGAATCGTAACACGCTTTCCATTAACTGAAAAATTGAAGAAAAAACCTGTTCCTGATGAGCCATCTAACGCTTCCAATCTAACAGTGCTATACAACAACTGTTCCGCAATACTTTCAGGTTTCATAAAATCAACCTCACAGTTCTACATTCAGAATCAAATCATCGGCAATTTCTTTCAAGAGATTTTCACGCAGGGCATCCAGATACTTATCTACATCCGCCGCGCTTTCCAACCTCCAGGATGCAGCCTTTGCCACCGTCTTGATGGACAGGTTCTTGGTATTGCGCACCTTGACGGCAGGCTGCTGGACCTTCGGCTGCGGCACGGTGACGGTCTCGCCACGCTTGCGGGCTTCCTCTGCAAGACGCTTCTGTTCCGCTTCTGCCTGTGCAAGTGCCTGCTGTGCCAAGCGGTTGTCCTCGTCTACCATCTCGTTCAGCAGACGGATCTTCAGCGCATCGGACTTATCCTGATAGCTGCGCAGCACCGACACATTGTTGCAGTGTACAGCACCGTCCAGCAACTCCTCGAACCGCTCCATGTAGCCACTGTGCTTTGCGTCCTTGTAGGGCTTGTCGTTCAGCACCTCCAGCACACGGTTGCGGTCTTCCTTGATGGTTTTTACCACCGGTTCCGACTGCTCTTCCAGAATTTCGTTGTACAGGGTCATGAACTTTTCCCGCAGCTCCGGCAGCTTGGGGATCTCACGGTAGGGTGTTTTCATGCCCACGATGCTGCGCATCTGCCGGACAACATCTTCCAGTGCGGTGTTCACGATATAGGTCTTGCTGTCATCGTAAATGCCCAGCATATCCAGTGCACGGCGGAAGATCTGCTCCTGCTCGCTGTTGGGGCTGAAGAATTTCTGCACCGGCTCAAAGTCCTCGCCAAAATCCAGCAACTCATCCTGCCCGTCGCTGACTTCCTTGAAAAATTCCAACGGAGCATTGATCTGCAGCAGGCTGCTCATCAGCTTTTTGCCCTCGGCAAGGACCTGTCTGCCGGGGTAGGCGTAAAGCTGATACCGGGGCTCCAGACGGTCGATGGAGGTGATGGTGCGCTCGCAGTAGCGCCGGAACTCGCTCATCATGGTGTCCTCGTCCTCTGCCGTGGGCAGCACGTTGAACAGCTCCTTCATAATGGTGCGGACAGCCTTTTTCTGCTTTTCCGGCACCCGGACACGGACCTCCATCAGCAGCTTGTCCACAAACTGCTTTTTGGTGATGTATCCCACAAGCTCTTCCTCGGTGCGATTATTGGCGTTCACACTTTCGCCGTTCACCGTAAAGGCAAGGTCACCCCGTTTGAACAGCCGTGCCACCAGCCACTGCACATCGTCCTCCACAAAGCCGTAGGGGGCTTTCATGAACCGATCCTTGATGGTTTTCATGGAGGTCTTCATGTGCATCCGGGAATTGCCGCCGATAAATTGCAGCACATCGTCCAGTGCATGGACGTTTGCCTCCGAGCTATCCTCCAAGGTGAGGGAGAGCTGGTTGCTGCTGCGGAACAGCTTGCGGATGTCGGTCTCGCCCATGGGGGCGGTAATGTAGGACAGTTTATGGTAGACCGTCTGCACCAGACGACCGATTGCCTCGTTGATGCGGCTGTTCACTTCCTTGCCGGAGGTACGCAGCACATCGCCGTTTACATAGATGGTGGCATCCTTCAGTGCCTCGGTCAGGTAGAGCTTGGCGTTGCTGTTGCGCTCCCGCATCTCCACTCGCTTTGCTTCCTTGATGGCCTCATACTTTGCAAGCTGCACCGAGGTGTTTTTGCGCAGGAAGCGCTCGATCTTCAGGTAGGCGCGCATTTCGGTCAGGAAAGAATCATCGTTGGGCAGTGCCACCAGCACTTCCTTGCCCTGCCCGGAGATCATCCGCAGGGTAGAGTCCTCCACGCCGCCCTCATACCATGGGGTCAGCACACGCAGCCCGATATCGTAGCTTTGATTTGCCTTGTAGGGGCGGTCATCCACCGTCTGGTTGAACGGGAAGGTGTACCGTCCGCCGAATGCCGGATACTGGTACTTTTTGCTGGGGAAGATGTCCTCAAAGATCATCTCAGCGATCTTCGTGAGGACTTCCGGCATCTCCACGTTTTCTTTTTCGATTTCGTTATTGATCTCCTGCTCCTCATCGGTCAGGAACACATAGACGCTGCCGTTTTTCTGGATCAGCATCTGGCGCATCAGCACCTTCAGGGCTTCCTCCACCTCTGCTTTCAGGGCAAGGCGGTCATCGTCGATGTTGGAGATCATCAGGCTGGTGATGTTGTCCACATTTGCCTCGATCTCCACCACATATTTGATCAGGAAAAGGGTCTTCAGCACGTTGATGACAAAGACGTCCTTTTCCTTCTTTTCCGGGTTGATGTAGCTGTTATCATAGGCACGAATGATCACGCTGCTGTGGCTGTGGTCAAGGAAGTTTTCCAGTGCATCGTAGAATTTATGGAACGGCACGATGGCACCGGTTTCTTCGTTCATCAGCTGCATGGCAGACTCTTTGAACAGTGCCAGCATAGAGCGCTCACCCTCGGACAGATGCTTACCGGATGCACCGTGGGTACGGATGCTGGTCAGCACACTTGCCAGAAGGTTGAACTGATAGGGCACAAAGGGGTACACCTCTGCAAAATCCTCCGCATTGGCATACAGCTTTTTCTCCACACCGTCGTTGAAAACAATGAGGTTCTTGATGATGGTGCCCTTCTGGTCGTAGATCAGCCGCAGGCTCTGGGCTGCGGTGTCGGTCTTTTCCAGAATACGCTTTTTGATAACGGCATCCACGTTTGCAGAGGACAGGGACAGACGGGTATCAAAGCGACCTTGGATCTTAGAGAAATCGTTGCCCTTCACCTTAGTGATGGAGTCGATATCCTGCTGAGAGGTCACAATGACCCACGCCTTGCCCTGACATTCCTTGCCCAGTTCCTCGGTCACAGTCTGGAGGTTCAGCATCAGCTTGGAGTCATCGCCGATATACTGACCGATCTCATCCACCAAAAAGACAACATGATGGTTGCTGCCCTTCTTATCCAGATAAGCCTTCACACGCTTGGCAAAGTCTTCGATGCTGATCTGGTAGGGCTCCGTTGCCTTTTCGCACCAGTTGCGGGCGGCGGGCTCGCTCATAAAGCCCATTTCCACCAGAACCTCCACAACGGTGTCCTGAATAAAATCAAAGTCCTGCCGGGAATCCTCCCACGCATCGCCATAGGCATCCTCAAATTTTTCCTTGAACGTAGCAAGCTGGTCTGCCTCAGCAAGGTGGCGTTCCAAATCCGCAAGGTAGGGCATGGAGCCGCAGAACCCCTGCATTTCGTTGAACACCTTCAGGAACACGTTCACGATGGCATCCTTGTTCTCCTTGCTGTTGGATTCGCTTTTGGAGTCGATATTGAACAGGATCACATCCGTTGGCGTGTCTGCTGCCAACTTCATATCTGCCAGAACCATCTGGTCTGTGATTTTTTTATCGTCGATGAAGAAATCCAGTGCGTGCTTGTTGCCCACCTGCTTGTTTTCCAGCAGATAGGACAGGATCTTCAGAAAGTGAGATTTACCGCTTCCAAAGAAACCGGAGATCCATACGCCCATTTTCGGCGTGGTGCCCAGAATACCTTTTTTATAAGCCGCAAAAAAATCCGCAAAGTGCCGCTGCAATTCACGGGTCACCACATACTCTTCCAGTTCCTGTGCAACATTGGTCTCTGCGCCCTGACCGACTACGATAACACCCTGAAGTTCACGGTCGATCTCCTTACGGAACATCTCCTTGATCTGCATAGCTACTGTATCCTCCCTTTATTTCACCAGCCGGAATGCCCGGTAATAGTTATCGTCCTTGATCTCGTTGAACAAAATCAGTTCCTGTTCGTTGTAGGTGCCCGGAAAGAACATTACGACCGGGCAGCGGACAAATGCCTGATGCAGGTTGTTCAGAACCTTATGGGACCGCAAAATCGGATAGCACTTTCCGATACCCGTCAAAAACACGATGGCGTTCTCCGGCGTATGTTCCTTGATATACTGCACGATGAGGCTGTTGTTGTCATTGATCTTCATGGCGTTGGTAACCGCTTTGGTGATCCGCTCCATCCCGTTTTTCTTTTCAAAGTCATAACACTTTTCCAAAAAGTGCTTCTTCTCCAGAAAATCAATGATGACATCGTAGAGATCAAATACCACCAGATCAAAGTCATCATCGCCACGGGCATTTTTGCCTTTCATATACTCGATTCGAGCACGAACTTCCAGCTCTTTTTCCGGTGGATAGTCGAAAACCCAGTAGTTCACCTCGTTGGCTCTGCCGGTTCCCTTGCGGAAGGACGTTTTCCGGATTGCCGCTTCCATCTCATCCAGCCGGTCGCTCAGGCATCCATTCACAGTTTCCATCTTATCTTACCCCCGTAAGCGCATTGACCATAATGGCATATCCATTGTCTTGCAGCCAGCGTTCCAGCGCAATGTCCAAAATCGGGCGCAGGATCTTACGCGAGCTGCCCTTGTTTCCGTCCAGCATTCCTGCCTCATAGAGCTGCGTTTTGTATGCCGCTCCCAGCCGATGCAGCGTGTAGTCCTGAAAGGCTGCTACTTTCTCGCTTTGCGCCTGCTTGTCCTTGAAGAACACCCGAATGTCCGCATCAGTCAGTTCGTCCACTCCAAGGATCATCTTTTCCCGCACAACTTCGTACACAAAGTCAAAGAAAAGCGTATCGTGTGCAAGTGCTGCTACCAGCGCAAACATCTTCTGCGTTGCAATATCGCTGCTCAGGAAAACCGGGTAAAAGCTGGGGTCTAGCATCTTTATGCGTGCCGTGACGGTAGAGTAGATCATCTGCGCCCGCGCCTTTGTGGATGCACTATAAATGTTTTCCTGCTCGTTCAGGAGCTTAATATCCGAAAAGCTCTTGCCCTCTGCCAGCAACTGGACCGTTTTCCGAAACTCAATAAACCAGAATGAAAATTTCACGGCTCCTGCACTATATGGTTTTCTGTTCATCTATATCTTCTCCATTTTCATTCTTCGATTTGATGTATTTTCCGCTCTTGACTCTAGCATCTTTTGGTTTTGAAGCATCTGCCGGAATGATCCATTGATGTCCAACGCGCTGTGCTCCTTTGATACGGCCTTCTGTACATAGGGTTTGCACTCGTCTTGCACAAACGCCCCATTTTTCAGAGATTTGTTTAATTGATACGTATTCCATAGTAACCCTCAACATCGCTCATTCACGGATGTGGCAGTCTATAATAAACCATTTTTATTTTACTCTAACAAACGAACGAAATCAATGCAAAGGTCTTACAAATCTCGGAATGGTTTTTGTATATCAAATACACCTTTCCCACTCGTTCAACAATAAGCGTGGAGTCTCTTTTCAAGGTTCCGCTCCTATTGTTCGAAATATAAATGCTGTTGTTTTCTTCCCGATAACGTTCATGTTTAACTAGAGCTAAAATTGGCTGAATACCGACTGAAAGGATGCATTGTTGTGGCAAACTGCGCAAGGCTGACATCATGCGAGTCGTCACCCTGATCCAAGTGGTAGAGAATCGCAAAGCATATCTCATACCCTCAATCATTGAATATTCTTCTAACGGGCGCTATAATAAAAGAAAACGGTAAGGAAGTGCACCTATGCTCTACCCCGGTCTG
>OGXA01001803.1_pt1 | contig 16916 bp, 12 predicted proteins | sample 1576171 | NCBI WGS metagenome assembly OGXA01 (sample SAMEA3541587, study PRJEB24748) | human gut metagenome | biome: human gut; feature: human-associated habitat; material: faeces | place: China | collected 2012 | reverse complement strand
CTGGATTTCTTTTCATGTCTCTCACATTTTCCAAAATTAACATTAAACGATAATGGCTGCTTCCCTTCGCCATGTACAAGGTTTTCCCTTGCTCGGACTACTACGGAAGCTCTGTTGCCATATGGGTTGCCCCACTTAGGCAATCCCCATTTAGACATATAATAACTATTTGGCTTGATAGATTGTCGGATACGACTTTCGTCCTTTACTATTTATGTAGTTGCTCTGTGACAAGTTCTTTTGCCCAATCGACCTGCAAGGAGAAGTTGGGTGTCACAGCATAACGTCTGTAACTGTCTTCCGTTAAGGCTTAACCATCGAGCCGCTCGGACTATCGTTCAACCAGTATAGGCTTTATCCTCATATCTATCGTTTCACCTCGCCACTCGGTCAAGACTTGACAGTTAGTCCACTCGTGGCTTTGCCGACATGCTACACTCCCCATCGTCTTTCGTTGAATGGATAAGTCGGCTGGTGATAGGTTATTATTTCAAAGAACACGAACCTAATAGCTTGCCAAAGCTATATTTATTATATGCCCTTATGGGCGCACCTGGAGCTGGTCTTGAGCTCCACCTTGCCATGCGTCCATAAAGGGGGAAAGATAGTTTTCGAGGGACGGATAAGAGGTAAGAATCGTGAAGATATCGGCATACGGCTTGTTAAGAAATTCGATTGCATGAGGGAACGTGCAATACTTTCCGTCCTTGTAAATCCGCAAATACCAGATGATTGCGGCAAGCAGGATAATCGGTGACTCCACGAAAAAATCACCCTGTTTCTGTATCCAGGTCTTGTTCAGGTTGAGCATTATCGTGTAAGCTGACTCATAGGCATCCGATATGTCCGCCATGAATCTTGGATTGATGGGATTGCAGCGGTGGCTGCGTCTGGGGTCGTCGAAATTGATGACGTAGAATTCCGGCTTGACCTTGTAATGTTGTCTGTGCTTGAGCAGATGGTTGTAGGCTATCTCCGAGAGGTCCGGAAACTTGTAGTCATAGATATACATGGCAAATGATTTCTCGATCTGCTGTTTGATGTAGTTGTTTACCACGGCATAGCTCTTTCCCGAGCCGGGTGTTCCCAGCACGATAGAGGCCCGGAACGGGTTTACGATATTGATCCAGCCGTCCCATTCCTTGCCCTGATAGACAAATTTCGTGGGCAGGTTGACGGAATACTCGTTCTCCATGAGCCTTGTTTCCTGCATGAAACTTTCGTTGGCGGTGTTGAACACGTCCTCCATGAGGTTATGCTTCAGCATACGGCTGATCCATACTCCCGACATGAGCAGGAGAATGTAGCCTGCGGTGAGCGTCAGCGTATATACGGTAGCGTTCACTGTCGTACTGAACGGCAGATCAAGCATCCACCAGTTCATGAAGAACAGGACGATGCCGCCGAGGAAGGCGGCGTATATTTTCCGCCACGTCATCTTCTGGTTCTTGACACCTTTCGTACCCAGACACGAAAGTCCCAGGAATATGAAGGCGAACACTTTCGTCACAAGCAGGTTGCTGAACAGTCCTGCCGTCCTCTGGAAGTTCAGCAGAATCCTGTCCACGACTCCGATGTTGATGCCCATATCCACGAATGCGCTGTAGCAGAACCAGTAGACATGGATCACAATAAACACGATGGAAATGGCACGCATGAACTCCATGACCTTGGCCAGTCCTCTCAAATCATCTTCTTGTTGCATAACTGTAAAAATTTTGATGGTTGGTAATTGACAATCAGGATATGCCGCGTGAACGGCGTTTCTTCTTTTTCTTACGTTGCAGTCTGCGGGCGAGTGCCTCCTCCTGCGGGTCCGGTCCGTTGATGTCGGGACTGAATATTCCGAAAGCCTGCTCGATGGCGCTTTCCATGTTGTCGGAAAGGCTCTCCCGTGTGGAGGTATATTGTCCGGGGAATTCCGGCTCCGGAAATTCCTGCGGCCTGTTAAAAAGCTGTTCGAAGGCGTTGGCGGAAAACTCCCTGCCCAGACGGGAACCGTTATATACCTCACGATTCCTGTGGTCTATGAAGGTCACGCCGTAGATGCGGCCTTCCTCGTTTTCCCTGAACACCACATCAATGCCCTTTTCCCCGAGCAGCCGGATGAAATCTTCCCGGTTTCCACGGCAGCCGTGCATGGCCAGCGTGACGGCATCATGGATTTTCGGCTGCCACTTCCGGCTTCTGAAATCTCGGACATTGACGGCAATCCTTTTTTCTATCCCTTCGTAGCCGAAGCGCTTGCCGATGAGCGAAGACTTGATGGGCGTACATACCGGCCTGCCCGCATCGTCCGTCAGGGTATATACGATGCCGTTGTAAGGTGAGCCTTCAAATTCTCCCCGAACCTGTCTGGCCTCGATGTTGAAGCATGAGAGCATGGCACTGAACTCCCCGAATGTCTGGAAGCGGTAGGCGGTGAACAAGCTTTTGAGGATATTGCCGACCTGACGTTTCACGTCCCCGTCCCGGTAGTCCGCCTTCTTGAGATACGGTTCCAGCAGTTCGTTCCGCTTGTCAGCCACAGGCTTGAGCCCGAATCTGTTTTCCAGTTCCCGGCAGGCTTTCATCGAACGGTTCCATTCATATGCGTCACTGATTTTTTCGCCGTTCTCCTTCACGCAGGTGGAGACAATATGGACATGCCTGCGGTCGATGTCCTCATGCAGATAGACGATGTAGGGCTGGTCGCCGTAGCCCATCTTCTGCATGTACTCGCGTGCCAGTTCCGCGAACTGCCCGTCCGTGAGGCGGTCGTCCACCGATGGGTTCAGGGAGATATGCAGTACCGGCTTCTCCGTGTTCCTGTTGGCGGCGAGGTAGCTCTCGAAAGCCCACAGTGTCTGCTGCATGATATTGTGGGGATTTCCGGTGAGGTCGGTAATCATGCGGTTGCCCGCGATGATACGGGCGGTTGCCTCGTCCACTTTACGCTGGTTGTAGATGACCGCCCCGTAGAGCGATACCCCCCTGTTGATCTTAGCTACCATTCTGCTGTTCCTCCTTCTTTCTTTTTATAAGGTATTCCTCCTCGAACTCCCGGGTAAGCATGATAACCCGCTTGCTCAGCACCACCAGGTCGATGGTGGCCTTTTCCAGATTGCGGAGCAGGGCGAACGCCCGTTTCTCGCCGAAATTGGACTTGACTGCCTTCACAGTCTGGTTGTAGTTGTTGCCGATGGCCTGGAACTGGTGATAGAAATTTGTAAGTCTGATGTAGTAGTCCATCGCAGCCTTGTCGATTCTGACGACCTTCATTTCACGTCCGAAAATCATCGCCTTGATGAATCTTGCCCGTTGTTTCATCCCGGATTTTTCAAACAGCAGCTCGAAATTTCCGTTCTCTTCCGAAGTCAGTTTGATACCGTAGCGGAATACTGCCGGGTCGGTCTTCGGTTTTCTGCCCGTGCTTCTTCTTGTTCTTCTTTTACTGTTTTCTTCCATACGCATTGAGATTTTCTGTTTCTGATTTTACGTCATGGATTTCCGACTTTGGAGGAAATCCCTCCCGAGCCTTCAGGCGAGTGGCAAGTTTGTTTTGTGCATGGTGACGCCGTAGAGGACGTTGGCGGCCTCCATGGTGCCGCGGCGGTGGGTGATGACGATGAACTGGGTCTTGTCGCTCACCCGGCGCAGGTACTGCGCGAAGCGGACGACGTTGGCGTCATCCAGCGCGGCCTCGATCTCGTCGAGGATGCAGAAGGGCGCGGGGTTGACGGCGAGGATGGCGAAATAGATGCTGATGGCCACCAGCGCCTGCTCGCCGCCGGACAGGGCTTCCAGGTTCTTGATGACCTTGCCCGGCGGGGCCACCCGGATGCCGATGCCGCAGGAGAGCACGTCGCTCTCATCTTCCAGCACAAGGCTGGCCTCGCCGCCGCCGAACAGTTCGGTGAAGACGCGGCCAAAGTTCTCGTTGATGGCCCGGAAGCTGTCGGTGAAGATGTCTTTCATCTGGCCCGACAGGCTGGTGATCATCCTGGTCAGCTCGTTCCTGCTGCCCTCGACGTCCTCCACCTGAGCGCGGAGGGTGTCGTAGCGGGCCTTGACCTCCTGATACTCCTCGATGGCGCTGACATTGACGTTGCCCAGAGCGCGTATCCTGCCCCGCAGGTCGGCCACCTGCGCCCGGAGGACGTTCACGTTCTCGAACTCCACGCAGAGCTCTTCGGCCTGAGAGAGGGTCAGCTGATACTCGTCCCAGAGCTTCGCGGCCATCTGGTCGTATTCGCCCTCGGCGGCGGCTTTCCGCTCCGCCAGACGGGCCATCTCGCGGCCCATCTCTTCCCGCTCATCGGCGGCGGTGCGGCCTTTTGCAAGAGCCTCCGTCTCGTCCTTCTGGCAGAGCAGGCGCTTCTCGGTGGCCTCGCGTATCTCGGCCTCTTTTGCCGCGATGAGCGCGGTGCTGTCGGTCTTGGCCCGGCGGATGGCCTCTATCTCTTCCTGACAGGCCCCGCTGCGGGCGGCGAGAGCCGTGAGGCTCTCTTCCAGCGCGGCGCGGCGGCTCTCAGCGTCTCTGGCCTGTTTTTCCAGCGCTTCGATCTGGCTGCGGGCCAGCTCGGCGTCCTTCTGACGGGCCAGCTGCTCCATCCGCTTGGCGCTCAGACGCTCGGCGAGGCTCCGCTGCTGTGCAAGGAAGGCGTCGTCGCCCTCGGCGATGCGTTCCAGCTCGGCCGTCCGCGTCTCGATGTCGGCGGCAAGGGCTTCTTCCTGCTTTGCGGCGTCTTCGGCACGGGCGCGGGCGGCGTCCAACTGGGCTTTCCGCCGCTCCATCTCATCCTGACGCCCGGCGAGCGCCGCTTCCGACTGCTCCACAGCCGCCTCGAGACGTTTCTGTTCGGCCTCGGCGCGGATGCGGTCATTGGCCGCCGTAATGATCTCGCTCTCGGTGGCGGTCAGCTCTGCGGCCAGCGCATCCACCTGCGTTTTCAGCTCGTCGGTGCGGTCCTGCGCCGCGAGGCAGTCCTTCTGGAGTTTAGCGGCCCTGACGCGCAGCTCTTCCATCTCCTGCTTGCGGGTAAAGAGGCCCGCCGACCGCTGGACGCTGCCGCCGGTGAAGCTGCCGCCCGCGTTGATGACCTGACCGTCCAGCGTGACCACCTTGTTGTGGTAGCCCAGCTCCCGGGCCACACGGGAGGCTTCGTTGATGTCATCCACCACCACGATGCGGCCCAGCAGATTCGACACGATGTTCGCATAGCGGGGGTCGGCCTTGACGAGGCTGGACGCCAGCCGGGCCGAACCGGAAAGACTCCCCCGGAAAAAGCCGGGCTGAACGGTGTCCAGCGGCAGAAAGGTGGCGCGGCCCGCGTTCTCGCTGCGGAGCAGGGCGATGCCGGCCTTGGCAGCGGCTTCGTTCTCCACCACGATGTTCTGCAGCGCGCCGCCCAATGCCGTTTCGATGGCGACTTCCCGCCCCGGCTCGACGCTCAAAATCGACGACACCGGCCCGATGATGCCCCGCAGACGGCGGGCCGACGCGGCCCGCATGACCGTCTTGACCGAGTTCTGGTAGCCGTCCATGTTCTTTTCCAGCTCTTTCAGCACGCCGAGGCGCTGGCGGGCGGCGTCCAGTTCACGGCCAAGCTTCTGCTCGGCGGCATCGGCCTCATTGAGGGCGGCGCGACGGCCTTTCAGCTTGAGCTCCACGCCGGCCTTCACATTTGCCAGCTGCTTTTCGTTCTCGGCCAGCATCTTCCGGTACTCGATGGTATCGGCAAGGTCCTGCTTTGCCTCGTCCCGCTGGGCCTCGAGGGCCTCAGTGTTCTCGGCGAGGGTGGGCAGTTGCTCCTGCGCGGCCTGAGCGGCGGCTTCGGCGGCGGCTTTCGCCACCTGTGCCTCGGTACGCTTCGCCGTCAGGTCGGCCACCTCAGCCCGCAGGATGTCCCGGCGGGCGCCGTTGGCGTTGTTCTCGCTGGTCAGACGCAGGAGTTCCGCGTCCAGCTCGGCCAGCTCTGCGGCCAGCTTCTCCCCTGTCGCTGCCATGGACCGGGCCACGGCGCGGTGGCGTTCCAGCGCGGCGGCAGCCTCGGTGCTGTCCTGCTCGCCTGCGGCGATGTCCTCCCGCAGTGCGGCGGCGCTCTCCTCGTTGCGGGCGATGTCGTTTTCCAGCACGGCGATTCGGCTGTCGCTGCCGGAAAGCTCTTCTGTGATGCTGCGAATATCCCCATTCAGGCGCTCGACGGCAATGGTCAGCTGCTGTGCCTGCATACGGATCTTCTCAGCCTCGGCCTCGGCGGCTCTGGCCTCCCGGTCAAACCGCTCATACTCGGCCTGAGCGGTCTCATAGTCCCGCACCTGACGGCGGACGGCCTCCCGGGCGCGGTGGACGCCGTCGGTCCAGAGGGTGACTTCCAGCGTCTTCCGCCGGGCGCTGAGCTCGAGGAAACGCCGGGCCTTCTCGCTCTCTTTTTCCAGCGGGCCGATCCGGGCTTCCAGCTCGTCGAGGATGTCCCGCAGACGCTCGAGGTTCTCTGCCGCCGCGGCCAGACGCCGCTCCGCCTCGTTTTTGCGGTAGCGGTACTTGGCGATGCCGCAGGCTTCCTCGAAAATTTCGCGGCGCTCGCTGCTTTTTGCGGCGACGATCTCCGCGATGCGGCCCTGTCCGATGACAGAGTAGCCGTCCCGGCCGATGCCGGTGTCCAGCAGCAGCTCGTAGATGTCCTTGAGGCGGCAGAGCTGGCCGTTGATGGTGTACTCGCTCTCGCCGGAGCGGTAGTATTTGCGGCCGATGACGGCTTCGTCGGCGTCGATGTCCAGCGTGTGGGCGCTGTTATCCAGCGTCAGGCGCACCATGGCAAAGCCCATGGCTCCCCGGCGGCGGGTGCCGCCGAAGATGACGTCCTCCATCTTTCCGGCAGCGCGAAGCTGGCGGGAGCTGGTCTCGCCCAGCACCCACCGCACCGCGTCCGACAGATTGGACTTACCCGAGCCGTTGGGGCCGACGACGCCGGTGACGCCCTCGTCGAAGCGTATTCTGACCTTATCGGGGAAACTCTTGAAACCTTGAATTTCTAGTTCCTTGAACACCATGTTACTTTTCCTTGATGACGCCCAACAGCTTCAGGGCCTCGCGGGCGGCATGCTGCTCCGCCATTTTCTTGCTGCGGCCCTCGCCCCGGGCCACGCAGTCCGAGTTGAACCGGACGGCCACCACAAAGTGCTTGTTGTGGTCGGGGCCGGTCTCCTGCTCCACCACATAGCTCAGCTTCTCTTCGGGGTTCTGCTGGACGATCTCCTGCAGGCGGGTCTTGTAGTCAGCCTCGGCGTACTTGCCCTCGGTGATAAAGGGCAGGATGAAGTTCTTTGCCACCTCCATGCCGCCGTCAAGGTAGAGGGCGGCGATGAGGGCTTCAAAGGCGTCCGACACGACGCTGGGGCGGGTGCGGCCCCCGCAGTGCTCTTCGCCCCGGCCCAGACGCAGGTAATCGCCGAGATTGATCTCCTGAGCGAACTGGAACAGTGCGCCCTCGCTGACGAGGCTGGAGCGGATGCGGGTCAGATCGCCCTCAGGGCGGTCAGCATAGGCGTGGAACAGATAGTCCGCCGAGACGATCTGCAGCACGCTGTCGCCCAGAAACTCAAGCCGCTCGTTGTGTTTGACGGGCGGGCGGGTCTCGTTGGCGTAGCTGGTGTGGGTGAGCGCCGTTTCCAGCAGCTCCGGGTGCTTGAACTTGTAACCAATAATTGTTTCGAGTTGATGGCTCATTGATGTTATATCTCCCTTATGTCATTGCTTTTTTATGCCGTTCTTTTTATGAAAAACGTCTTGCAATTATAAGACTCAAAACCGTTTTGCCAAAGGCTCCCCCCTTGGGGGAGCTGGCCGACTTCAGTCGGCCTGAGAGGGCTTCAGTTCGTCCAGCGCAGCCTGCATGGCTCTTGACATTGAGATATTGCTTTATTATAATGAAGACATCATAAAGATATATGTAAAAGTAATGCGAAAGACATGATTGAAGAATTATATGTTTACAGAGAGAGAAGTCGAGGCTGGAAACTTCTTAAGCATACTCTTTGATTACCACTTTCAAACTGCAAAGCTGAACTATAAATTTAGATTTATTTATTAAGTTTTGCCGGAGAAATTCCGTTATCATTTTTGAGTTGGTCATATTTTATGGCAAACAGGGTGGAACCGCGAACTACAAGCCTCGTCCCTAGTTTTGGGATGGAGGCTTTTTATTTTTTTAGGAGGTTAATAAAATGGCAAATATCACATTAAAAGATGGTGCTGTTCGTGAAGTAGCTGAAGGCACTACTGTTCTTGATTTTGTAAAATCCTTTAGTAATTCTTTAGCAAAAAAAGCTTTAGCTTGCAAAATTGATGGAGAAACTAAAGATTTAATGACTGTTATAGATGGAGATCATCAAGTAGAAATTTTAACTTTTGAAGATGAAGATGGTCGTTGGGCACTTCGTCATAGTGCTTCTCATATTTTAGCTCAAGCTGTAAAACGTCTTTATGGCGATAAAAATGTAAAACTTGCAATTGGTCCTGCAATTGACAATGGTTTTTACTATGATTTTGATATGGATCATCAGCTTAGCACTGAAGATTTAGCAAAAATCGAAAAAGAAATGAAAAAAATTGTTAAAGAAAATTTAGCAATTGTACGTAAAGAAGTTACTCGTCAGGAAGCACTTGATTTCTTCAATGCTGAAGGCGAAAGCTATAAAGTAGAATTAATCAATGATTTACCAGAAGATGCAATGATCACTATGTATAGCCAAGGTGAATTCACTGACCTTTGTGCAGGTCCACACGTAGTATCTACAGGTAAAGTAAAAGCTATTAAATTACAATCTGTTGCTGGTGCTTATTGGCGCGGTAGCGAAAAAAATAAAATGCTTCAACGTGTATATGGTACAGCATTTGAAAAACAAGCTGATTTAGATGCTTACTTAAAAATGCTTGAAGAAGCTGCTAAACGTGATCACCGTAAACTCGGTAAAGAACTCGATTTATTCAGCTTACATGAAGAAGGCCCAGGCTTCCCATTCTTCCATCCAAATGGTATGGTAATCAGAAATGAACTCATCAACTACTGGCGTGAAGTTCATCGTCAATTTGGTTATCAGGAAATCAAAACTCCAATGATTATGAACCGTAAACTTTGGGAAACTTCTGGTCACTGGGATCATTATAAAGAAAATATGTACTTTACAAAAATTGATGGTGAAGATTATGCAATTAAACCAATGAACTGCCCAGGTGGTATGCTTGTTTATTTAACACAGCAACACAGCTATCGTGATTTACCACTTCGCCTTGGTGAACTTGGTCTTGTACATCGTCATGAATTATCTGGTGCATTACATGGTTTAATGCGTGTACGTAACTTCACTCAAGATGATGCTCATATCTTTATGTTACCTAGCCAGATTGAAGATGAAATCCAAAGAGTTATTGACTTATTTGATAAAGTTTATAGCACATTTGGTTTAACTTATCATGCAGAACTCAGCACACGTCCTGAAGACTCCATGGGTTCTGATGAAGTTTGGGAAACTGCAACTAATGCACTCAGAAATGCACTTGAACATCGTGGTCTTAAATATGTTATTAACGAAGGCGATGGCGCTTTCTATGGTCCAAAAATCGACTTCCATTTAACTGATTCTATTGGTCGTACTTGGCAGTGTGGTACAATTCAGCTTGACATGTTAATGCCTGAAAAATTCGACCTCACTTATATCGGTGAAGATGGTCAGAAACATCGTCCAGTAATGATTCACCGTGTAGTATACGGAAGTATCGAACGCTTTATCGGTATTTTAATTGAAAACTATGCTGGTGCATTCCCAGTATGGCTCGCTCCTGTACAGGTTAAAATCTTACCTATCAGTGATAAATATGTTGATTATGCTTATGAAATCAAACGCAAAATGTTTGACCTCGGCATTCGTGTAGAAGTTGATGACCGCAATGAAAAAATCGGTTACAAAATCCGTGAAGCTCAAGTTAAAAAAGTTCCATACAGCATTATCGTAGGTGAATCCGAATTAGAAAATAAAAATATTTCTGTTCGTAAACGTCGTGAAAAAGATACTGTTACTATGGATACTGATGAATTTATCAACAATCTTCTTGAAGAAATTAAAACAAAAGCTCAGTAATCAATAAAAATAAAAGCTCTTAATAGTTTTTGCTATTAAGAGCTTTTTTATTTAAAATTTAATTATTTTATCCATTTACCACAAGCTTTATCTTGGCAGATTTTATTATTATCCACAACTAATTGACCGCGTAAAAATGTTTTGATAGGCCAGCCTTTGATTTTTCTACCAGCAAAAGCAGTTAGCGGTTGTTTACTGTGAAGTTTTTCATTTTCAATAGTATCGACTTTATTCATATCAACAACTACAATATCAGCATCTTTACCGATTTCTAAATTACCTTTATTTGGTAAATTATAGATATCAGCTACATTTTTAGCCATGACTTTCACTAAGAAAGGCAAAGTGATATGACCATTATTTACTTCATTGAGCATTAATGGAAGCATAGTTTCTACACCGCACATGCCAGCAGGAATGGAGAATAAATCACCTTGTTTTTCACTGATGATATGTGGTGCATGGTCAGAAGCGATAAAATCTATAGTGCCATTTTTCAATCCTTGCCAAAGTGCAAGTCTATCTTCTTCATGTTTGATGACAGGATATACTTTCATCATTGGCCCTACACTATCATAATCTTTAGCAGATAAAAATAGATATTGTGGGCAAGTTTCAGCAGTTATATTTACACCATTAGCCTTTGCTTGAGCGACTGCTTCCATTCCCATTTTAGAAGTCAAATGAAGAATATGAAGTCTAGCACCAGTGGCTTTAGCAAGTAGACTAGCTGTTTGGATAGTTAAAGCTTCTGCTAGAGCTGGTCGAGATTGGATTAAAGCTTCGTAATCTTTTTTACCAGATTGTTGAAGACGTTTAGTTAAAGTTTGAATTAATTCAATATTTTCAGCATGAATGGCGATTATTTTTCCTGTTTTTGCCATTTGTTCAAAAATTTCATAGACTTCACCATCGCCAAGAGGTGGGATAATATCTTCATCTTTAGGATTATAATTATAAATTAAAGCTTTTGTTTTGGCATTTATAGCATATCCCCAGAAGAATTTTACAGCACTAGCACCAGCTTCACAAAGTCTAGGTAAATCGCCAAGGTTAATTTCACCTAAAGAAAGACCCCAAATACCATAATCAGCAAAAGCTTTAGGAGCAAAATAATTTGCTTTTTGTAATAAATCTTGCTCATTTAAAACAGAAGGATTTGTATTGGGCATATCAAATACAGTAGTTACGCCACCGGCAATAGCAGCTTGTGTGCCAGTTGTAAAATCTTCCTTAGCAGTAGCTCCAGGGTCACGAAAATGACAATGCGTATCAATACAGCCAGGTAAAAGATACTTACCAGAAACATCATAAACCTCAGTAGCAGGCTTATCCGCTAATGAAATTTCAACAATCTTTTCATCTTGTATATAAATATTTCCTAGATAGATTTCATTTTCATTAACAATAAAACCATTTTTTAAAGCCAAATCATACATAAAAAAATTATCCCTCCTAAGAATTATAAAATACATTTTTCTTTTGTATAAAAAATAGATTAAATAACAATAAATTAAAGTGTTAAAAATCCTAAGAACTATATTAAAAGTATTACAGATAAGATTTTAGAATGTGGAAAATAAATATTACATATTATTTTATATTTATTAAAGTAAAATCAATATCGTAGGATTTTTATTTTTGCTTCGTTTTTCTTTTGTATAAAAGAAAAGTAATAATAATTTATTATAGCATAGTGGCAAGTATTAGAATATATTTTATGTTTAATCTCGTTATAGGGATATGTTATAATGATGACTTAGGTTTTAGTTAAATGGAGATGTTATTTTGAAAAATAAAGCTTATGTGTTGTTGTCTTTGGCTGGAATTTTATGGGGTTTTCAGCCTGTAGTGGTGAAATTCATTGTAGCGGAGATGAACCCACCTACTTTAGTATCTTTCCGATATTTACTACTTAGTGCTACTTTATTTTTATTGATGAAAATTACACATAAAAAAGATTTTATACCGCCTAAAAGTTGTTGGTTGCCACTTATAATTATGGGGATAACAGGCGTTAGTTTGAATAATGGTTCACAATTTACAGGGCTACAATATTCTACAGTAGCTAATGCCACTTTGATTGCTGCTATGACGCCAGCTGTTACATCTTTATTAGCTTTTGTATTTTTGCGTGAAAGGCTGGCTTTATTGCAATGGATTGGAATTATAATTTCAATATCAGGAACATTGTATTTAATCAGCAATGGAAATCTAGATATTATTTTACATATTTCATTTAATTTAGGAGATATATTATTTTTTGTAGCTCAATTAAGTTGGGCAATTTATTGTTTAATCAGCATTCGCGTGATGAAGAAGATGTCTGTATTATCTGTTACAGCATGGGCAGGAGTATTTGGTGCGATTTTTATTGCAATCTATGGTCATTTTACTTGTGGTTTATTTATACCAGATTTATCTATGAAAGCTATGGCTTCATTTGCATATATTGTATGGCTCGGTGGTGTAGGAGCAATGATATTTTGGAATATTGGTGTAAAAAATGTAGGTGCAAGTACAGCTTCTATATTTTTAAATATCATGCCTATTGTGGGGATTGTTACAGCCTCAATAACATTAAATGAAATAATTACTATGGAAGAATGTTTAGGCGCAGTAGTTATTTTATTAGGTGTATATATAACAACACATACAAAGCAAATTTTAGAAAAATTAAATTGGAAAAAGTAAAATAAATTTAAAATAGATTAATGAAAATAAAATTATTTTTAGCTGAGAAATTTTGCGAAAAAATTAGTTATATAGTATTATGATTATAAAGTATAATGTGTAAAAAGTAGGAGGGTTTCTTTTGAAAAAGCTTGTAGTAACAGGAACAATTTTGCTCAACAAAGCAGTAAATGAAAATGTAAAACACATGGTTATCAAAGCTCCAGAAATTGCAAATCTTGCTGAACCTGGTCAGTTTGTTCATGTGAAGACTTTGCATAGTGAAAACTTTTTGCGTCGTCCATTCAGTATTGCAGATGTAGATAAAAACGAAGGTACAATCACTTTAATTTATCGTATTGTCGGTAAAGGCACAGCTGAATATTCTAGATTAAAAGAAGGCGAAGAATTTAGTATTTTAGGCCCTATCGGTAATGGCTTCAAATTAAAAGAAGGTCGTCCATTGCTCGTAGGCGGTGGTGTAGGTATTGCACCACTTATCTATTTATCTCGCTTGCTCAAAGACCAAAAACCTATTTTACTTATCGGTGGTAAAAATAAAGATGAAGTATTCTGGGAAGAATATTTAAAAGAATATGCTGATAAAATTTATATTACAACAGATGATGGCTCTGTAGGATTTAAAGGTTTCACTATTCAATTAATGCCTGAAATCTTAAAAGAAAATAATATTGACGCTATTTATACTTGTGGTCCAAATATCATGATGGAAGGCGTGGCAAAACTTGCTTATGAACATGATATTGATTGCCAAGTATCATTAGAAAAACGTATGGCTTGCGGTATTGGCGTATGTCTTGGCTGTACTTTTGAAGGTAAACTCACTAAAAAACGTCGTAAAGTTTGCACAGAAGGCCCAGTTTTTGAAGCTAAGGAGGTATTTTAATGAATTTATCTGTAAAGATTGGTAATCTTGAATTAAAAAATCCTGTAATGGGAGCTTCAGGAACATTCGGATTTGGTAGAGAATATGAAGATTTTCTTGATGTAAATGAAATCGGTGCAATCGTTACTAAAGGCGTTACACCAAAACCTCGTGCTGGTAATCCAGGTGTTAGAATAGCAGAAACTCCTTCTGGTATGCTCAACTGTATCGGTCTTGAAAATCCAGGGGTAGATGCTTTTATTTATGATATCTTACCAAAAATTAAAAAATATAATACTGCTGTTATCGTAAATATTTCCGCAGGTTCTGTAGAAGAATATGCTGAAATGGCATGGCGTTTGGATATTGACGGCGTAGATGCTGTAGAAGTAAATATTTCTTGTCCAAATGTAAAAGAAGGCGGTATCGTTTTTGGTACAGACCCAAAAGCAGCAGCAGCAGTAACTCATGCAGTAAAAACTCATACTAAAAAAACTGTAATTGTAAAACTTTCTCCAAATGTAACAGATATTGTGCAGATGGCAAAAGCAGTAGAAGAAGCTGGTGCAGATGCTATTTCTATGATTAATACATTGACTGGTATGGCAATAGATATCAATACAAGAAAACCATTACTTGGCAATATCACAGGTGGTCTTTCTGGCCCTGCTGTAAAACCTGTAGCACTTCGTATGGTATGGCAAGTAGCAAAAGCTGTAAACATTCCAATTATTGGTATGGGCGGTATTGCAAGTGCAGAAGATGCTATTGAATTTTTGCTTGCAGGTGCAACAGCAGTCGCAGTGGGAGCACATAACTTCATTGATCCATCAGCATTAAAAGTAATTGCAGATGGTATCGCTGAATATATGCAAAAACATAATATTGAAGATGTAAATGAACTTGTAGGAGCATTACAAGCTTAAATAAAAAATTACCAAGTGAATTTTTACTAAATAACCTATAAAGCTAAGAAATATAAGCTTTATAGGCTATTTTTTTATATAACTAATAAAAGTCAAAATCAGCTGGTAAAATTTTTTTATATCCTTGAATAGCAAGATTTTAGAGACTATAATAAAAAAAGAAATATTAATAAATATAGGGATTAATAGAAACAAGAGTTGTATTTGAATAGTTTTGCAGAGAGTTCGGTATCCCAATACGAACTGGATTAATAGAAACAAGAGTTGTATTTGAATTTGTCTGTTGCTGTATATCCTATTTTCTTTCGGCTGATTAATAGAAACAAGAGTTGTATTTGAATACTCTAAAAACTCCATTTTACTCACCCCTTAAAACTTAGATTAATAGAAACAAGAGTTGTATTTGAATAAGATTACAAATAGACAATCATCAACACCGATATAATGATTAATAGAAACAAGAGTTGTATTTGAATAAGATGGTTTATCCATTAACGAAGCAAAAGTGAGTGGATTAATAGAAACAAGAGTTGTATTTGAATGCAACAACTTTACCAACAAACCAAATTTCATCATCTGATTAATAGAAACAAGAGTTGTATTTGAATACTGGACATGTCGGAGTGTTTAAACGCTATAAAAGATTAATAGAAACAAGAGTTGTATTTGAATATTTTTTTGATGTTGTTTTTAATTCTTTTACTCTAGATTAATAGAAACAAGAGTTGTATTTGAATTTGATAAAAAAGCTTGCTATATCTCGTACACCCCGATTAATAGAAACAAGAGTTGTATTTGAATTAAAAATTAAGACTTATACCCTCTTTGTTAGCTAAGATTAATAGAAACAAGAGTTGTATTTGAATGTGTATCTCTTTCCACTCTTGCTTGTGCTCCTGGAGATTAATAGAAACAAGAGTTGTATTTGAATTTAGATGCAAATGTAGATATGTATAAGGCTATTAGGATTAATAGAAACAAGAGTTGTATTTGAATGACTTTAATTACTCCACAAGGTAGAGAGGCATTTAGATTAATAGAAACAAGAGTTGTATTTGAATGATGCAGTGCCTGGAAAAGCACTATAAATTAGGTGCGATTAATAGAAACAAGAGTTGTATTTGAATAGCCAATATAGGTAGAAATAATACTTCTTCTAAACGGATTAATAGAAACAAGAGTTGTATTTGAATGCAGTGAATAATACACCTTTTTCACCCGTTAATTTAGATTAATAGAAACAAGAGTTGTATTTGAATTTGCCAATTTCTTCGATGACTCTTTTTAAACATTGTGATTAATAGAAACAAGAGTTGTATTTGAATGTTAAAAATAATTTAAAGGAGGATATTATAAAACATGATTAATAGAAACAAGAGTTGTATTTGAATGTCCAACCTTTTGTAACTTTAACAATCCAAGGTTGATTAATAGAAACAAGAGTTGTATTTGAATTATGGTTGATACTTTAAATTCTTTATTGTCTTCTGATGATTAATAGAAACAAGAGTTGTATTTGAATTATTGTATGCACGAAATAGAAGAGGGCTTGTTTTTTGATTAATAGCAATATATTTGAATTTTGTAATTAGTTGTGTTAAAATTTTTTGACGTTGAAGATTAATAGCCACATAAAATATATTTGAATGATAAAAGGAGGTAATATATATTGGTCGATATATGGGAAGTATTATTTTGGGGGTTAATTTTAGCTTTTATTCCTGCCTTGATTGCTAGTAATAAAGGTCGTTCATTTGTTTTATGGTATATTTATGGATTTTTTGTTTTTATAGTTGCTCTTGTACATTCTCTTTGTATTAGTAAAAAAGATGATGTATTAGTAAAAAAAGATGATAGTTTGAAAAAATGCCCTTATTGTGCAGAAGTAATAAAAAAAGAAGCGATAGTTTGTAGATATTGCGGAAGAGATTTACCACCTATAAAAGAGGAAAAAAATGAGGATGATTATGAACCGTCTGATTATATTAAAAGTATAATAGCAAGTAGAGAAAAATATAAATAATTTATATTTTGATAGTTTTTTTATTAAGGTACCGTTTAATATCATCTTGGATTAATTAATAGAAACAAGAGTTGTATTTATAAAAAAACTTATTGACAGTGGATATAGTTTGTGATATATTAAGTTACGTTGTATTTGAGATGCAACGTATTCCACAAGAAGAAGTCACCACTTCTCACCTTATGGCGTGCTAGTCACTAGGGTTACTAATTAAAACAAAAACGTTTAACGTATATTTTAATTTGTAATATCAGAGGGTGACGTGCGTCATCCTCTTTTTTGTGTA
>OGXA01001792.1_pt1 | contig 16965 bp, 15 predicted proteins | sample 1576171 | NCBI WGS metagenome assembly OGXA01 (sample SAMEA3541587, study PRJEB24748) | human gut metagenome | biome: human gut; feature: human-associated habitat; material: faeces | place: China | collected 2012 | reverse complement strand
TTTTTGGGAAATTTTAAATACGAATCTAAAGAATAAATACGGGGTCGCTCCTGTACACAACCTTAATGAAATTCTTTTATTACAATCCAGATTCCCTAAAAATATTAAATTATATATTGCGTATAAAGGTGAACAGCCACTTGGTGGAACAGTTCTATTCATAACTAAGCGTGTTATACATACTCAATATATATCTGCTAGTTTAGAAGGAAAAGAACTTGGAGTGCTTGATTTACTTTTCGATCATCTCATTAATCATGAATATACGAATTACCCCATCTTTGATTTCGGCCAATCGACTGAAAATATGGGCCAAATACTTAATGAATCCTTAATATTTCAAAAGGAAGGCTTTGGAGGTAGAGGAATGATGTATGATATTTATGAATACAACTTATAAAACACATGAAAAACATATTGTATAACAACACCATAATAGAGCCTAGTATAGAACTAGTTCCATGTATTCGAATATCGCCTTTTTCAACTAACTGTATATATTCATTTAACAATAATAATACTCAAGTAAAAAGATATTTTGATTCCAGATTAAGTCACTATATTTTTACTCCAAAAGGAAGAGATGCAATCTCGCTAGCTTTAACAGATCTAAAATTACAGCCTAATGATATTGTAACAATCCTAACAACGTCTAATAATTTTTATATAAGTAGTTGTGTTACAAAAGAAATTGAAAAACACTGTAAATGGTCTAGAAAAATAACACCTCAAACAAAAGTCATATTCGTAAATCATGAGTTTGGCTATGCATATCCTCAGTTATCAGAATTAAAAAAATACAATCTTCCTATTATTGAAGATTGTGCACACAGTTTTTTTACTCAATATAATGATATCGGAAATGTAGGGGATTACGTTATTTATAGTTTGCCCAAAGCTTTTCCTATTCAACTTGGTGGAATATTAAAAACGAAACGTCCTATAACACTCTCCCATTCTTTAGAATTGGAATCATATATTTGTAATCATTTATATAAATATATTCCAGAAATAGAAACCATAAAAGAGAAACGAATAGAGAATTTTACACTTTTAGAAAAAGAATTAGCCCCCCTTGGTATTATTCCTTATTTCACAGCAAATAAAAATAATATTCCTGGTGTATTCTTATTTAAATGGCTCAAAAATATTGATTATGCTAAACTTAAAATATTTATGCAAGCCAATGGAATCGAATCAAGCGTTTTTTATGGAGAAAGCGCTTTCTTTATTCCTGTACATCAAGGACTTAGCGATGATAACATTAAATACATGTGTGAATTATTAAAATACTTCTACAACTATGATTAAATTTTTAGACCTACAAAAAATTACAGCTAAATATGCTGATGAAATACATGAAGCAGTAAATCGAGTCGTTGACTCTGGATGGTATTTACAAGGTAAAGAAAATGATAAATTTGAGTCTGATTACTCCACATATATTGGAACAAAATATACAATAGGTTGTGCAAATGGCTTGGATGCATTGATTTGGATATATCGAGCTTACATTGAAATGGGAATAATGAAACCAGGAGATGAAGTTATCGTACCAGCCAATACTTATATTGCCTCCATTCTGGCAATCTCCGAGAATGGGCTTGTTCCAGTTTTAGTAGAGCCTTCAATCGAAACCTATCAGATTGATGATAGTAAAATAGAAGAGGCTATTACAGAACGCACCAAAGCCATTTGCATAGTACACTTATATGGGCAATGTGCCTACACAGATAAAATCGGAGAATTATGCTTGAAATACAATCTAAAACTAATTGAAGACAATGCACAGGCTCACGGTTGTATGTTTAAAGGGCGTAAAACTGGTGCTTTGGGAGATGCTGCTGGCCATAGTTTCTATCCTGGTAAAAATCTAGGAGCATTCGGAGACGCTGGTGCCATAACAACTAACGATGAAGAACTAGCAAAAGTAGTACGTGCCGTAGCAAACTATGGTTCTACCCGCAAGTATGTATTCAAATACATAGGTCGTAACAGTCGTTTAGATGAAATTCAAGCAGCCATATTGGATGTCAAACTTAAGCATCTTGATGAAGATATTGCTATTCGTAAAAGAATCGCAAAGCATTACATAGACAACATAATAAATCCAGAAATTATAACTCCTATTGTTAAAGACTGGGATGCTCATGTGTTCCATATCTTTACTATCAGATGTAAAAGACGTGACGAACTTCAAAAGTACCTAACGGAACACGATATTCAAACAATCATTCACTACCCTATACCTCCTCACAAGCAGGAATGTTACAAGGAGTGGAACAATTATTCTTTCCCTATTACAGAACAAATTCATAATGAAGAGTTAAGTATTCCGATGAGTCCTGTTATGACAATGGATGAGGTTAAAATGGTTACTCAAATTATCAATTCATTTAAATAAATGTCAAGCACCTCATCAAACTACAAACAAACTCTTAAAGCAACCTCTCTATTTGGTGGCATACAAATATTTACAATTATTGTAAATGTAATAAGATCTAAATTTATAGCTATCCTGTTAGGACCTGAAGGTATGGGAATCTCAGGATTGTTAACTTCAACCACAGGATTAATAACATCATTAACAAATTGTGGACTTAGTTCTAGCGCAGTTAGAAACATAGCCGTTGCCAATGCAACCAATAACATAGAACAAATATCAAAAACAATTAAAATATTTAGGAGATTTGTCCTTGTAACAGGTTGCATTGGTTTATTAACATGCTTACTACTTTCTCCTTACTTAAGTTTGTTAACATTTGGAAATAAGGATTATACGCAAGCCTTTATATTATTATCTGTAACTCTATTATTTACACAAATCACTAGTGGACAAACGACTTTATTACAAGGATTACAGAAATATGGATATATGGCAAAAGCAACATTAATAGGTAATATCATTGGATTATTCATTACTATACCACTATATTATTGGAAGGGTATCAATGCTATTGTACCTGTCATTATTATTGCAAGCCTGACTTCACTAATTATCTCCAGTCTATTTAGTCGGAAAATAAAGTTGAAAAATGTCCAACTAAAATATAGTGACTATCGTACAGAAGGTGGAAACATGCTAAAAATGGGATTATTGCTAAGCATAAAAGGAATATTCTCTATTTTAGCTGCATATATTCTTAAGATTTTTATAAGTCAATATGGAAACATTTCAGATGTAGGATTATATAACGCAGGATTTGTGATTATAGACACATATGTTGGATTAGTTTTCAATGCTATGGCTACAGATTATTATCCAAGATTATCCCGTACACCTAATAATCAGTTCAATTCACTCATAAATCAACAAGTAGAAATTAGTATTTTACTTCTTGCCCCCATTATCACATGCTTTATTATCTTTATACATGAAGTTATTATAATTTTATACTCAAATCGTTTTATCCCAATTGAAATAATGCTATATTGGGCTATATATGCTATCTTTTTTAAAGCTCCCAGCTGGTGTATAGCGTATAGCTTTTTAGCAAAAGGTGATACGAAAACTTTTTTTTGGAATGAGATTCCCTCTTCTATATATTCACTCATATTCAATATTCTTGGATATTACTGGGGAGGACTTACTGGTTTAGGAATATCTTATTGCGCTATTTATATTGTTTATCTATTACAAGTATATATCGTAGCACAAAAAAAATATCAATTCAGATTAACTAAAACAATTAATAAATTATTTTTAATACAAATATGTCTAGCAAGTATTTGCATTATACTTATAAGTATAAACAAAGAATGGATCAAATTTACTTTAGGACTTCCTGTTATTCTTATTTCAACATATGTTTCATACATATATCTAAATAAAAGAATAGACATTAAATCTACAATATTACATAAAATCAGAAAAACATCATGAATGAACTAGTATCTTTATGTATCTTTACTTATAATCAAGAAGATTTTATAAAAGAAACTATAGAAAGTGCATTTTCACAAACATATGAGAACTTAGAAATTATTATTTCTGATGACTGCTCCCAAGATAATACTTATAATATAATAAGAGAATGCATTGCGAATTATACAGGCAAACATAAAATTACTCTGCTACAAAATGATCATAATTTAGGGTTAGTACCACACATAAATAAAATCCTATTTAAATATGCCAAAGGGAAATATATAGATTTGGCTGCTGGAGATGATGTTCTAATGCCTCAAAAAATATCTTCTGCTATTAAAATATTTCATCAATACAATGTAAGTGGAATAGCTTTCCCTTATATAAAAATCAATCAGAATAGTCAAATTATAGGGAAAGAAGAAGTGACTTCTAAAGTACGCTTATTTAAGCTTGGAGGCGATTATATAAAATCCACTAGTTTTATGACTCCTGGTGCTGGACTTATTATAGACAGAGAAATATTATCTTTTGGTGAGTTAAATAATAATTGTGCAACAGAAGATAGTACCTTGCGTTTTAGATGCATGCTATTAAATGGCATATATTATGCAGAAGATGATGGATTATATTATAGAATTCATGAAAACAATATATCATCACCCAAAAGTATATTTAAGTTGAAAACGATGAATATTGCAGCACAATATGATGTTGATTTAAAATATGCATTAGACAATCAATTAATATGTGATGATACCTACATTTCGTTGAGAAAAAAAATAATAAGATATCAAGTCTCTAGAGCATATCAAGAATCAAATTCATTAACCAATAATAAATTGGTTAAAATATTCAACCTCTTAAGAAAGATTGCCCAAAAAAATATCTTATATTCTAAATTGTGGTTAACTCCGAATATCTTTATTTATTCACTTTACCGTTACTTGTATATAATAAAATATTTTATCTTAGAATTATTTACTTCATCCTTAGTTTTAAAAGGATTCTACCCACTGAACAAGAAATATCAAATTGGTCATTACAATTTAGGAGATGATTTAAATCTATATCTCATAAAACTTATTTCTCATAAAAATATTATACCCTATAAATACTCTATTATATCAAGAATATATAAAAATAAAACCATTTATTCATGTATAGGTAGTATTTTATCATCAGCTGATGCTAGAACAATAGTTTGGGGTAGCGGAGCTATTGAAAACAAATTACCTATAAACTTTAAATGTAAAGCTATATATTCTACAAGAGGGCCACTTAGTTATCAGCTTCTGAAAGAACTTAATATTAATTCCCCTCAAATATATGGTGATCCAGTTCTTCTTATTTCTCAATTTTACAAACCCGTAACGAATAAAAAATATAAAATTGGTATTATACCACATTATATTGATGAAAAAGATCCACTTTTAAATGAATATACCAATAACTCAAACATAAAAATAATTAGCATGCACAATTATTCCTCTTGGAAAAATACTATAAAGACAATCAATGAATGTGAATTCATCATTTCAAGTTCCTTACATGGAATAATAATTGCAGATAGTTATAACATCCCTAATATTTGGTGCAAATTTTCAGATAAAGTATATGGTAAAGACTTTAAATTTTTTGACTATTTTGAATCTGTCAATAGATTTGACGAACATCCCTTTACATTCACAAAATATCACACCTTGGAAGAATTAATGAATCTCAGACAACTATACAAAAAGCCATCAATAAATTTTGATAAAATTATAAGTTCATGCCCTTTTTTACATAAAAAATGAATATTCTATTTATTAATACATTTAATGTAAGTCCACACCTAGGTGGAACAGAAAGAATTACAGATACGCTCTGTACAGAATTTCAAAAGACTTACCATCATAATTGTTTTTTGGCCTATTATAATGACATTCCAAATAAATATAAGCAAACACAATTTGCTAAAAAGATTCATCTAAAAAATCATAGACAATATAAGAACTTATTTAAATTTATAGATGATAACAAAATTAACTTTATCATACTTCAAGGACAATTTAGAATCGCCAAACATATTAAAATTAAATATCAAGATAAAATCAAAATCGTTTTTGCTCATCATCTATTTCCTGGTGTTGAAAAATCTGCCTTTAAATTCTCATACATAAAACCTCATAAAATACGACTCAATAATGTTTTACCTACATTTATTAAAATAATACTCTTTCCTATAATCAAGATATATCAACAAATTAAACTACCGAAGTATTACAATGAAACATATAAATATGCAGATCAAATCGTTTTATTATCACATCACTTGATTCAACCATTCATGCAATTTGGCAGAATAACAGATGACAAAAAATTTACTATTATTCATAATGCTTTATCATTCAAAGAGTTCTATCCAGTAGAAAAATTATACGAAAAGAAAAAAAATATATTAATTGTTTCTAGATTGGTAGAAAATCCTAAAAGAATTTTATTCGCGATCAAAGCTTGGGAATACATCTGTAAAAATAGCTCATCATCAGACTGGAGTATGACCATCGTCGGGACAGGAACAGATGAAGCATTATATAAAAAGTATTGTCAAAAGCAACAAATAAGAAATATTTCATTTGAAGGGAATAGAGATCCTAAATCTTATTATAAAACTGCCTCTATTTTCCTAATGACATCACAACTAGAGAGTTGGGGACTAACAATCACTGAAGCTCAACAATTTGGAGTAGTACCAATTGCGCTTAACAGCTATCCATCTTTATCAGAAATTATAACAAACAATAAGGATGGTATAATAACTCCTAATAATGATTTACAAGCATATGCAAATGCTATAAAAGAGTTGATGATTAATACATCTTTACGTCATAAACTTGCAACAAATGCTATAGAATCTGCAAAAAGATTTCAAATAGATACAATCCTTCAACAATGGATTAATTTAATAAAACAATAAAAATATGATACCTAAAATTATACACTACTGCTGGTTAAGCAATGACCCAATTCCCGAGAAACTTCAAAGCTGCATGAATAGCTGGAAAAAACAACTACCTGATTATGAATTTAAGCTTTGGAATTTTAGTAGTTTTGATATTAATTCATCACAATGGGTAAAAGAAGCTTTTAACGCTAAGAAATATGCATTCGCAGCAGATTATATAAGATTATATGCTGTATATAATTATGGCGGAATCTATATGGATATGGATATAGAAGTCATTAAAAGCTTTAATCCTTTATTAGATAGAGAATATATATTAGGATATGAAACGCAAACAGGTATTGAAGCTGGAGTATTTGGAGCTCCTCCTAAAGCCTATTGGGTGAAATTAATATTAGAGTATTATAATAATAAATCATTTTATAATACAGATGGCACGCAACAAACTACACCCTTACCTAAAATTATGTTTAATATCTTAACAAAAAACATGCTACTTCAATCTTCTATAAAACCATTCCCTTCAGAATTTCTGACAGCAAAATCTTATCAAACAGGTAAGATACATATAACTCCTAATACCTATACAATACATCATTTTGCAGGATCTTGGCATGGTCCAAAAGAAAGATTATACAAACTCGTCAAAAATTTATTGGGAGAACCCTTTGCAAAATTCTGTTCTTCACTTTACAAACAATTAAAGAAATGATTTTCTTTGGAAATCTAATTTACTCTGTAACAATTAGTTACCTTTTTGGAAAAAGGTATAAAGAAGTACAACTATCCGATAGTGCTTTTTTCCTCCTATTCCTTCATTTTGGCATTATTTGGCTAATTATAACAGGCGGACAATATTATGTAGGCACAGACTATCCTACTTATATGAGTTTATTTGATGGATATGGTCTAGAACTTTATCAAAGAAAAGGAGAATTATTTTTTTATTATATTATTAGCTTATGTAACAATATAGGTATCCATGGTCAACATTTATATTTCATCTTTTATACTATAAATATATCCTTATTATTTTTAATACTAAAACGCTTCAATTCTTCATATCTCTTTATTTTTATACTACTTTATATTGGCTATACTAACATATTCAATAATCAATTAAATATGTTAAGGCAATCAATTGCTATTCATTGTGGTACATATGCTTGTATTTTATATTGTGAATCAAAAATAAGAACAAGCCTTATGTGGATATGTGCCGCTTTCTTTTTTCATGTGTCCAGTATTATATTATTACTAATTTATACTTACCCCTTGATAAAAAGGCTCAGTGTAAAATGGTTAGAGATAATCCTAATAATATCTTTCATAGGTAGTTTTTTTCTAAGTCTTCGTACATTTGCTTTCCTAACCGATTATCTTCCTCCTGCATATGCAATGCACCTTGAAAAAGAAGATGCCGGTTCTTCCATTATAACATCTCTAACTAAATACATATTTATTCCTCTTTTTTATCTGGGGCTCAATCTGTTAAAAAAAGAAATGCTCACAGATTTTGAAAAGAAATTATTCTATATAGGATATTTAGGATTCTGTTTTAAGTTATTTCTTCTAAAATTACCTGTAGTTAACCGACTAGCTGACTATTTTATTATAATCTCAGCATTTCCCATTTTTTTCTACTTGATTGATTTAAATAAAAATCATAAAACTATATTACTAGGGAGCATATGTATGGCAATTACTGCTTTTTATGGATTAAAAACCATACTACTTCCTAAAGCTGAATATATATATAACTCTATATATTTTATTATATGAAACTAGAAGTCCTAATCTCTTGTATGCATCAACAAGATGACAATATAATTTACAGAAGTCATCTACAGAGTGACGCTATTATTATAAATCAATGTGATATTAATAAAGTTGAAAACATCACCTATAAAAACACATTCAATGAAACATGTAAAGTTCGTTTAATTAGTACAACAGATCGGGGATTATCAAATAGTAGAAATATGGCAATAGCCAATGCAAACGGAGATTTTTGTTTGATATGTGATGACGATGAGAGATTCTTTCCTACCTACGTACAAGATATTATCAAAGCTTTTCAGGATCTCCCACAAGCTGATGTTATAGCCTTTCAGGTACAAAGAAGTCCTTCCAAATTGTACCATGAACGGATAAAAAAACTTAATTTCCTTGACTGTTTAAAGATTTCAAGTGTAGAAATCGCATTTCGTTTAGCAAAAATAAAAGAAAAAAATATTTCTTTTAATAGAAATATTGGATCGGGTATGACAAAAGCTGGAGGAGAAGAAAATATCTTTTTACACGATTGTCTTCGTAATAAACTTTCTATTTATTACGTACCCAAGACAATAGCTCAACTTCTTCCAGGGGATTCTCAATGGAGTTCCACTAAGTTTTCAAAAGAATATTTTATTGATAGAGGGAAATTTACAAAAAAACTAATTGGAGGAAATTTTTTTGCAATACTTTATGCTTTCTATTTCAGTATAGCTAAATATAATCTCTACAAAAGTAAGATGAGTATGCTACAAGCGCTGAAATATATGTTATATGGTATATTAAAGATAAAATCATGAATATAAAGAATCTTGTAAAAAGTCAATCAGTACGTCATATTATCCTAAAATCTTTATTTTGGATACCAGATAAAACCATGCTCTCACTACAATACAGAGCTATTTTACATCGTAGACTTAATTGGAGAAATCCTCAAAGATTTACAGAAAAAATACAGCTCTATAAAGCGCTATATAGAAATCCTTTAATGCTTGAATGTACCGATAAATATAAGGTAAGAAATTATGTAGTAAATAAATTAGGTACAGATAAATATCTCAATGAATTATACCAAGTATGCTCTAATGCTAATGAACTTAACTTTTCTCAATTTCCCAACCAATTTGTAATTAAAACAACAGATGGAGGTAATGGAGATAATGTTTTCATTTGTAAAGATAAGACTCAAATTGATATACCAACAATTCAAAGAAAAATCAATAAATGGAGACATCGGAACTATCCTGTAGTTTCTAGAGAATGGGCATATACAGGAGCAAAAGCATCGCAAATTATAGTAGAAAAGTTTTTATATTCTCCAGAATCTGAGAATATGGCCTTATATGATTATAAATTTTCATGCTTTAATGGGAAGTTTAAATATTTATGGGTTGATATAGACAGATATACAAATCATAGAAGAGCCTACTGGGATGAAAACCTGCAACGAACTAATGTCTTTATAGATTATCCTCCTACCCAAGAGGATTTTCAATTACCTAATAACATACAAGAAATGATCCAGATCGCGGAAAAGTTATCAGAAGATTTTCCTTTTGCAAGGATTGATTTATATAATATCTCAGGAAAAATTATTTTCGGAGAAATCACATTTTATCCAGCAAGTGGATATTCAATAATGAAACCAGATACCTTGGACTTTGATTTAGGAAACCTATTCAATATAAATTTTTAAGTTATGAATATAGCAATAGTAGGAACCGGCTATGTTGGCCTTGTTTCAGGAACATGTTTTGCCGAATTAGGGGCAAATGTAACCTGTATAGATGTAAATGAAGAAAAAATTAATAACCTCAAAAATGGAGTTATACCAATATACGAACCAGGTCTTGATAGTATGGTGATACGAAATGTCAAAGCTGGGAGACTTCATTTTTCTACAGATTTGGCCTCTGTACTTGATCACGTAGAAATTGTATTCAGTGCAGTTGGTACACCACCTGATGAAGATGGTAGTGCAGATCTTAGATATGTACTTGAAGTTGCTAAAACAATTGGAGCAAACATGAATAAATATTTAGTTATAGTAACTAAAAGTACCGTTCCTGTAGGAACTGCTAAAAAAGTCAAAGCGACTATACAAAAAGAATTAGACAAACGCAATCTCAATATAACTTTTGATGTAGCTAGTAACCCTGAATTTCTTAAAGAAGGTAATGCTATTGAAGACTTTATGAAACCTGATCGAGTTGTTGTCGGAGTTGAATCAGATAGAGCTCGTGAATTAATGACACAATTGTATAGACCTATGCAATTAAATAACTTTAGAGTTATTTTCATGGATATTCCTTCTGCTGAAATGACAAAATATGCAGCCAATTCTATGCTGGCAACCCGAATCAGCTTTATGAATGATATCGCAAATTTATGTGAGCTAGTTGGTGCAGATGTAAATATGGTGCGCAAAGGTATAGGAAGTGATAGTAGAATAGGATCTAAATTCTTATATCCAGGGTGTGGATATGGTGGTTCATGCTTCCCCAAAGATGTTAAGGCTCTAATTAGAACTGCTGAAGAATATCAATACAACATGCAGGTATTAAATGCAGTAGAATCTGTTAATGAAAAACAAAAGAACATTCTATTTGAAAAATTTGCTCGCTTTTACAATAATAATATTAGAGGGAAAAAAGTTGCTTTATGGGGATTATCCTTTAAACCAGAAACTGATGACATGCGAGAAGCACCTGCACTTGTATTAATTAAAAGTTTACTTGATGCCGGATGTGAAATTACAGCATACGATCCAGTTGCTATTCCAGAATGTAAAAGACGCATTGGCAATATCATTAATTATGCCTCTAATCTCTACGAAGCAACACTTGACGCAGATGCTATATTCCATATTACAGAATGGAAAGAATTTAGAATGCCAACTTGGGCTGTAATTAAGAAATCAATGCATGAAAATCCAATACTTCTTGACGGAAGAAATGTCTTTGACAAACAAGAACTTGAAAAAGCAGGTTTTACTTATATCAGAATTGGATAATATATGAAAAATATTGGTCTTGTATCAATAATCACTCCTTCCTACAACTCAGCACGCTTTATTGCTGAAACTATTGAATCAATTATCAACCAAAGTTATCCATATTGGGAGTTATTGATTACAGATGATTGCTCAACCGACAATACAATTGAAATTATACAACACTTTATGAAAACAGATTCACGTATAAAATTGTATCGTCTAGAGCAGAATAGTGGTGCTGGAATATGCAGGAATAAATCAATCGAAAACGCGAAAGGACGCTTTATTGCTTTTTGTGACAGTGACGATTGTTGGATGCCTAGAAAATTAGAGAAGCAACTAATGTTTATGCAAGAAAAAGACTGTGCACTTTCATATACTTCATATATGGTTTGTGATGAAAATAGCAAAACCACAGGAATTGTAGTTTGTGATAAAGTAATCACCTATTCAGATATGAAGCATGATGATGGCATTGGATGCTTAACAGCAATCTATGATTGTCAGAAATTAGGGAAAATATATTTACCCGATCTACGAAAAAGACAAGATTGGGGATTATGGCTTAAGGTCTTAAAAGTGTGTAAGGTTTCTTATGGTATGAAAGAGCCATTAGCAATTTACAGAATTCGAAAGTCATCCATTTCAAGAAAAAAAACATCCTTAATAAAATACAATATAAGAGTATACCACAAAGTATTAAATTATCCTATCATTAAAGCTTATTTCTATTTTTTCTTTATATTTATGCCAACCCACCTAAAGAAAAAAATTAAAATAAGATTAATAAACCAATAAAGCATGAACCTATGGCCACTAACAATATAAATGAAATAAATATCTTTGATTTGTTATACAAATTATGGAATAATAAAAAGCTAATCTTTAAAGCCCTATTTATATGCTTCATATTAGGTCTAATTATAGGATTTAGTATGCCTAAATTATATAAGGCAACAGTCACGTTATCTCCAGAATCTGGACAAAATGGGAATAGCGGTGGTAGTTTATCCGGAATGGCTTCAATGTTAGGAATAAGTGGATTCTCTAATGCAAGTCAGGATGCTGTTAACTCTTCTATGTTTCCAGATATAATCAATACTACTCCCTTCATATTAGAAATGTATAATATTCAAGTTAAACCTCAACATAGTGAAGTTTCTCTTGCACTATCAGAATATATAACACACCAAAAAGCTCCTTGGTGGAACTATATATTAGGATTTCCAGGCATGATCATTAGCCAAATATCATCTTTATTTTCTTCTAATGAAGTTCCTCAAAATGTAGATACAACTATTAATCCATTTAGATTAACAAAAGAACAAAATGGTAAAATAGCAGCTATTAAAGGAGCTTTGTCAGCAACATTAGATAGCAAAAGTAACATGACAATAGTTTCTGCAACTTTCCAAGATCCAGAAGTAGCCGCTATTGTTGCAGACAGTGCTGTAACTAAATTACAAGAATATATCATTGATTATCGTACACGTAAAGCTCAAGAGGATTGTAACTATCTAGAGAAGTTGTGTAAGGAACGTAAAAAAGAATACCATCAAGCACAGAAAGCTTACGCTGATTTTATGGATGCTAACCGCAATGTTGTATTACAACGTACACAAGCTGAAGGAACTCGTCTACAGAATGATATGAGTATTGCGTTTCAAATTTATAGCCAGGTAGAAACCCAATTACAAGTTGCACGAGCAAAAGTTCAGGAAGCAAAACCGGTATTTGCCATTGTGGAGCCAGCAACAGTTCCTCTACGGGCTTCCTCTCCTAACAAACCTCTCATTTTAATTGGATTAATGCTTTTAGGATTTATAGGTAGTTCTGCATGGATTCTCTTTGGAAAAGATTTATGGGATAGTTTAAAACGAGCCAAAACAGATAAATAAATTATTTACTCTTAGGCCTATATCAAACTTATGAAAACATCATTCAAACGCAACATCCTGACCACCGGTGGTGCCGGATTTATCGGCAGCCATGTGGTAAGACTTTTCGTGAACAAATATCCGGAGTATCATATCATCAATCTGGACAAGCTGACCTATGCGGGCAACCTGGCCAATCTGAAGGATATTGAGAACAAGGAAAACTATACTTTCGTCAAGGCAGACATCTGTGATTATGACAAGATGCTGGGACTGATGCAGCAGTATCATATTGATGGAATCATCCACCTGGCTGCGGAAAGTCATGTAGACCGCAGCATCAAGGATCCGTTTACCTTTGCACGGACAAATGTGATGGGAACGCTTTCGCTGCTGCAGGCTGCCAAGGTATACTGGGAAGGGCTGCCGGAAGGTTATGAAGGCAAACGTTTCTATCATATCTCTACAGATGAAGTATACGGAGCTCTGGAGATGACGCATCCGGAAGGAATCGAACCGCCGTTTACCACTACGGCTTCTTCAGCTGAACATCATCTGGCGTACGGAAAGGATTTCTTCTATGAGGATACGAAGTATAATCCGCACAGTCCGTATTCTGCCAGCAAAGCCAGCAGTGACCACTTTGTACGTGCCTTTCACGATACATACGGCATGCCGACCATTGTAACCAACTGTTCCAACAACTATGGCCCTTACCAGTTCCCGGAAAAACTGATTCCGCTGTTCATCAACAATATCCGTCACCGTAAACCGTTGCCGGTATATGGCAAGGGAGAAAATGTACGCGACTGGCTGTATGTTGTGGATCATGCACGGGCTATTGACGTGATTTTCCACAAAGGCAAAATTGCGGATACATACAACATCGGCGGATTCAACGAATGGAAGAACATTGATATCATCAAGACAGTGATCAAGACTGTAGACCGCCTGCTGGGACGTCCCGAAGGAGCTGACATGGATCTGATCACTTACGTGACTGACCGGAAGGGACATGACATGCGTTATGCCATTGACTCGACAAAACTGCAGCGGGAGCTGGGATGGGTACCGAGCCTGCAGTTTGAGGAAGGTATTGAGGAAACCGTGAAATGGTATCTGGACAACCAGGAATGGATGGACAACGTAACCAGCGGGGACTATCAGAAGTATTACGAAAGTATGTATCAGAACCGATAATCGCACACAACTATGAAAGGTATTATTTTGGCAGGGGGAAGCGGAACACGCCTCTACCCCATCACGAAAGGTGTCAGCAAGCAATTATTGCCGGTGTTTGACAAACCGATGATTTATTATCCCCTCTCCGTCCTCATGCTGGCCGGAATCAGGGAGATCCTGATCATTTCCACTCCAAACGACCTGCCGGCTTTCCGGCGTCTGCTGGGAGACGGAAGTGATTTTGGTATCAGACTGGAATATGCAGAACAGCCTTCACCGGACGGACTGGCACAGGCATTCATTATCGGAGAGAAATTCATAGGAAACGATGCAGCCTGCCTCGTACTGGGTGACAACATCTTCCACGGAAATGGTTTTACTGCCATGCTTCGCGAAGCTGTACGCACGGCAGAGGAAGAAGGAAAGGCTACTGTATTCGGATATTGGGTAAGCGATCCGGAACGTTACGGAGTGGCAGACTTTGACAAGGATGGCAACTGTCTGAGCATTGAGGAAAAGCCGCAGCATCCGAAATCAAACTATGCAGTGGTAGGTCTGTATTTCTATCCTAACAAAGTAGTGGAAGTGGCTAAGAACATCAAGCCTTCCGCCCGTGGAGAACTGGAAATCACGACTGTGAACCAACGCTTCCTGGAAGACGGAGAACTGAAAGTGCAGACACTGGGCAGAGGTTTTGCCTGGCTGGACACCGGCACCCACGATTCACTGGCAGAGGCTTCTACTTACATTGAAGTAATTGAGAAGAGACAGGGACTGAAAGTGGCTTGTCTGGAAGGCATTGCTTACCGGAAAGGATGGATTACTGCCGACAAGTTACGGGAAGTAGCGAAGCCTATGCTGAAGAACCAGTATGGCCAATATTTGTTGAAAGTTATTGACGAGCTGGAACGGACAGGAAAGGATAATCTGGAATAATTTCCTTCGCATCTGATCTGATATCATTCAGGCCTTCTTCTCCGAAACTTTTTTGGGAAGAGGGCCTGAACTGTATTTGTTCCGCAATTTTGTTCCGCACCATTTTCTGCTGATCAGAAATGTCCTCAAGCAAATAATTATCAACGGTTTACAATCACCAGAGCGAGTCCTGTCTCCGAATTTCTGCCAGCTTTGCCAGGCTTCTTTTAAACTATTATAGTTAGTGCGGACAAAAATAGTTACATTTCTGTCCGCACTTTCCCTTATAAGTTTATATATAGGGTGGCAAAGCTGGCAGAAAACGATATAACTTGCTCATTATTTGTCTGTTTCATCTAAAAAACTTATCTTTGTACTATTCCTTTAAATTCACAAGATTATGAGTAATTACATCCGTTTTGACTGGGCTATGAAACGCCTGCTGAGAAACAAGGCTAACTTTGCCGTACTGGAAGGTTTTCTGACGACACTGCTCCGTGACCGGATCAAAATACAGAAGCTGCTTGAAAGCGAAAGCAATCAGGAAGAGGAATTTGACAAGTATAACCGGGTGGATCTGCTGGCCGAGGACTCCAAAGGGACTCTGCTGCTGATTGAAATCCAGAACAACAATGAATATGCTTACTTTCAGCGTATGCTCTTCGGCACTTCAAAACTGGTGACTGAATATATCAACCGGGGAGAAGGCTACGACAAGGTAAGAAAAGTGTATAGTATCAACATTGTCTATTTCTCATTAGGACATGGAAAGGATATTGTGTATCACGGAAAAACAGAATTCCGGGGAATACACCAGAACGATATACTGGAATTATCTCCATTCCAGCGCCAGACGTTTAAGGTCGACACAGTCAGCCAGTTATATCCGGAATATTATATCCTGAAAGTGAACGATTTCAATCAGGTTGCCCAAACACCGCTGGAAGAATGGATCTATTATCTCAATACCGGAGAAATTCCGGATCAGGCACAGGCTCCGGGACTGAATGCTGCACGTGAAAGGCTGAAACTGGACCGTATGAGCAAGGATGAACTGAAAGCTTATTACCGCCATCTGGATAATATTGTGATCCTGAGAGACAATATCAATACGGAACGTGCGGAAGGCAGAGCAGAAGGCAGAGCAGAAGGCAGAGCGGAAGGAAGAGCAGAAGGAAGAGCAGAAGGAAGAGCGGAAGGCCTGGAAGCAGGAAGGCAGGAAGAGCGCCGGCAAAATGCAATCCGGATGAAAGCAAAGGGATTCCCTACTCAGGACATTGCAGACATCACCGGACTGTCTCCGGAAGAAATTGACCGCCTGTAAATGGGGACATTCGCATCTGATCTGTAAGCATCCGATAAAGTACACATTGTAGATTCATAAAACAACAAACTCTTCTTA
>OGXA01001785.1_pt1 | contig 16990 bp, 9 predicted proteins | sample 1576171 | NCBI WGS metagenome assembly OGXA01 (sample SAMEA3541587, study PRJEB24748) | human gut metagenome | biome: human gut; feature: human-associated habitat; material: faeces | place: China | collected 2012 | reverse complement strand
GTTGCTCAGGTACTTAAAAAAAATATTTTATAATAGTGTTGCGGAATTAAGGTTTGACATCTTCAATGAAGACATGTCGCTGGAGGAACGGGAAGCCATGATGTTCCTGTATGCCTACATGACTCCGGGCGATATTTCCGACTATTCCGGAGAATTCTACCTGAAAAATGTACGTCTGGCACTTCAGAACCGAAAAGAGACTTCATGGGGAGCCGGAATTCCCGACATGATATTCCGCCACTTTGTACTCCCTGTCAGAGTAAACAACGAAAACCTGGATAATGCACGCGAAGTGTTCCGCCAGGAACTGATGCCGCGTGTGGAAAAACTATCCATGTACGATGCCGTGCTGGAAGTAAACCACTGGTGCCATGAAAAAGTAATCTATACCCCGACCGACATCCGTACCAGTGCCCCGATGGCTACTGTGAAAACGGCTTACGGACGTTGCGGTGAAGAATCGACCTTCCTGGTAGTCGCTCTCCGTGCCGTAGGTATCCCTGCCCGTCAGGTGTACACCCCGCGCTGGGCACATACTGACGACAACCATGCCTGGGTAGAAGCCTGGGTGGACGGCAAATGGTACTTCCTTGGTGCCTGCGAACCGGAACCGGTACTGAACTTAGGATGGTTCAATGCTCCTGCCAGCAGAGGTATGCTGATGCACACCAAAGTATTCGGTGCATACGACGGACCGGAAGAAGTGATGAAAACCACTGCCAACTATACGGAAATCAACATCATCGACAACTACGGACAGAGTGCCCCCGTCACTGTCACGGTGGTAGATGCTCAGGGTAAGGCCGTAGAAGGTGCACACGTAGAGTTCAAGATTTACAATTACGCTGAATTCTTCACCGTAGCCAACAAAACGACCGACGCACAAGGAAAAGCATCACTTTCTGCCGGATTGGGCGACATGGTAGTCTACGCTTCGGCAAATGACCACTTCGGCTTGCAGAAAGTTTCTTTCGGAAAAGATAAAGAAGTCACATTAACGCTTTCTCACCGTCCGGGAGATGTATTTACCGATACCTTGCACATTGTGCCACCGGCTGAAAAAGCCAACTTCCCGGAAGTGACCGATGCACAGCGTAAGGAAAACAACCGGCGTATGGCTCAGGAAGATTCTATCCGCAATGCTTACGTAGCCAGCTTCCCCACCGAAGAAAAGGCCAAGGCTTTTGCAGAAGGACTGAAACTGGATGTGAACCAAACAAGCACATACATTCTGAAATCCAGAGGAAACCATGCGGACATCATGCAGTTCCTGTCGAATGCTGCGGAAAAGGGACAGGGTGCCCGTGCATTGGAATTGCTCAGCACACTGGCTGATAAAGACCTGCGCGACACACCTTGCAGCATTCTGGAAGACCATTTGTATGCTACCGATGCGAAAGCTGACGTAAAAGAAGTGCTTGCACCGCGTATTGCCACTGAAATGCTGACTCCTTACCGTACCTACCTGCAGAAAGCCTTGTCTGCCGAACTAGCCGCACAAATCAAAGCTGACCCGCAAGTGCTCGTGAAATGGTGTAAGGACAGCCTGTCTATCCGCAACGACCTGAGTACGATATTCACCATTACCTCACCCGAAGGTGTATGGCGCAGCCGTGTAACCGACTCACAGTCCAGAGACATTTTCTTCGTAGCTGCTGCCCGTAGCTTAGGTATCCCCGCCTGGAAGGATGAAGTAAACGGTAACATCTGCTACCGCCTCAACGGAAAACCGGTATTGGTGGACTTTGAAAGTTCAGAAGGTGGAAGTCTGTCGGAAGGTGTATTGAAAGCTACTTACCAGGCTATTCCTCGACTGGACAATCCGAAATATTACACTCACTTCACCCTGTCGAAGTATGACAACGGCACATTCCAGTTGCAGAACCATCCGGAAGATGTCAGCTGGGCTTCTCTGCTGAAAAACGGAAGCAGCATGTCGACCGGTTATTATATGATGGTAACGGGTAGCCGTATGGCCAACGGAGGCGTATTGATCCAGGTTTCATTCTTCTCTGTCGACAAAGGAAAGACCACGGTGACTCCTCTCTGCATGCGCAACAATACGGAAGAAGTACGTGTCATCGGCAGCTTCAATTCCGAAGCACTCTACACCCGTCCGGGCACCGATGAACAAGTATCTGTCCTCAACACTACCGGAAGAGGATATTACATTGTCGGCGTATTGGGCGTAGGTCAGGAACCGACCAATCATGCCCTGAAAGACATCGAAGTAAAGAAAGCGGAATTTGAGAAATGGGGACGTACGATTGTACTGCTTTTCACTGACGAAGCAGCCTATAAGAAATTCGACCGCAAGGAATTCCCCAACCTTCCGTCGAACGTAGTGTTCGGTATAGACAAAGACGGAAGCATTCTGAAAATGATTGCTGAAAATATGAAGCTGGGCAGCAAACCCACCCTGCCGGTGATTATCCTGGGCGATACGTTCAACCGTGTAGTCTTCGAATCACACGGATACACCATCGGCATGGGCGAGCAACTGCTCCATGTTATCCACGGACTGTAAGCGCCTCAATGGTGCGACGCACCTTTTCGGGAGTCGTGACCGGATGAGCATATTCATCCATATCCGTACCTCCCATCGACAAAGCCGGATTGCGAAGAAGCATCCGGCTTTCTTTTTGTTCGCGTGCCGAAAAATGGAACTCACCGGCTCCCGTCACACGGGCCAGTTCCGCAATGTTATGTTCGTTCACTCCGCAGCCCGGCATGATGATAATGCGGTCGCCCGCCTGCTTCACCAGTTCAGCCAGCAAAGGTGCCCCTTCCATGGCCGTAGGCATCTGGCCAGAAGTCAGCACACGGTTCACCCCCATGCCTATCAGTTCTTCAAGTGCCTCACGGGGAGATTTGACATAATCAAATGCACGGTGGAAAGTCACCGAAAGTCCTTTGGAAGCTTCCATCAGACGCTGCATGGCCGGCTTGTCCAGCTCGCCTTCCGGTGTAAGGCAACCGAACACCACTCCATCAGCTCCCGCCTGACGGGCAGCCCGAATATCTTCTTCCATAATCTCCAGTTCAGAAGGCGTGTACAGAAAATCTCCTCCACGCGGACGGATAATGACATGCAGACGGATGTCAATCAACTTACGGGCCACTTTTATCTCGCCCAACGACGGAGTAGTTCCACCTTCCGGCATGCCGGCACACAATTCTACCCGATGAGCACCTCCCTGCTGGGCAGCCACGCAACTCTCTGCAGAGTTCGCACAAATTTCAAACATGTAGTTTTTCATCTCTCAGTCAACTTTAAACAGTGATTTTTTTCACCCTCAGAAAAGGCCTTTGCATTTACCGGAAAACGCTTTGACGCTTCAATCAAAACGCAAGTACGTTTTACTTAAAACACAAGTGCGTTTTACATGAAACGCAAGTACGTTTTATATCAAACGCAAAGGCGTTTTAGCACAAACGTAGGAGCGTTTTTTCCGAAAGTACAAATCGCGATGTCTGAAGGCTGGTATCTATAAACAAAAAAGCTTATTAAACCGTTCTTTTTCAGTCTAATAAGCTTTATGTACGCCCGTGGGGAGTCGAACCCCAATCGAAGGAACCGGAATCCTTTATTCTATCCATTGAACTACGGGCGCAAATATCAATAAGCACACTTTCCAACGTCCTTTTTTGAGAAAGGATATTTCGAAAGCGTGACAAAAATACAATTATTCGGTCTTTTCTCCTAATTTTTTCCTGAAAAAATAGGGAGTGAAAACTAAAATAGTTTTACTCTTACACGCCTATACGACCTCACACATCAGAACTGGAAGTAGATAAACGGCTGAATATCGCTGCTTTTCACCTGAATGACCAGATAAATCAGCGCAATCATTATCAGTGCCTGGGCTATGAGCGGCATACGCACCATGCCCCGGCTGCACGCATTCTGCCAGCTGTCGGGACAGAAATGAAGCAAGAAGCCTACTCCCATCAATGCAAACACTTTCCAGTAGCCCGTCAAAAGCTGCTCCAGCAATTCCGGATGGAAGGCTGTAAATATCTGGCGAATCATGGTCACCGAAGCCTCAAACGTGGAGTTTCGGAAGAATATCCAGCAGAAGCATACAAAATGGAAAGTCAATACCACAGCAAAGAATTTACGTATTCCTCGGCTGCGATATTGTTTGGGCCGACCCAATAGGTTACGGAAAAACTTATGTAAGGCCAATGCCACTCCGTGCAATCCGCCCCACACCACAAAGTTCCACGAAGCACCGTGCCACAAACCACCTAAAAGCATGGTCAGTATCAGGTTGATGTAGGTACGGATTTTTCCCTTTCGGTTACCGCCCAGGGAAATATACAGATAGTCGCGCAACCAGGTAGACAAGGAGATGTGCCAGCGATGCCAGAAATCGGTCACACTGTCCGCCTTATAAGGCGAATCAAAGTTGGGAGGGAAATGGAATCCCAGCAGCAGGGCAAGTCCGATAGCCATGTCACTGTAGCCCGAAAAGTCACAGTATATCTGCAAGGCATATCCGTAAATCCCAAACAGGTTTTCCAGTCCGGAATACAATCCCGGATTGTCGAAAATACGCTCCACGAAGTTCACGCTGATGTAGTCCGAAATCACCGCCTTCTTGAACAAACCGCTCACGATAAAGAAGATGCCCTGACCGAACATCTCGGACGTGACGGACAAGGGCCGGCGGATTTGCGGAATGAAATCGCGGGCACGCACGATAGGTCCTGCCACCAGCTGCGGGAAGAAAGACACATAGAAAGCATAATCCAGCAGACTGGACAAGGGTTTCAAATCACGCCGGTACACGTCGATGGTATAGCTCAGCGACTGGAAGGTAAAGAAAGAAATCCCTACCGGAAGGAATATGTCCAGCGGCTCGAACCGTCCGTTCCACAACGGAGCCAGCATTTCGTAAAAGAAATTGGTGTACTTGAAATAACATAGCAGCCCGAGGTTGATACACAAGCTGCACACCACCAGCATCTTCCGCTTCCAGTGCTCCACCGTCATCTCCATCCTGCGCGCCAGCAGGAAGTCGGACACCGTGACAATGCCCAGCAGGAAGAAATAGGTTCCGCTGCTTTTATAATAGAAATAATAAGAAAACAAGGTGACAAACAGCAGGCGTGCCGTAGTCCGTTTCTGCAAAAGCAGATACACCAGGCTGAATCCGAGAAAAAGAAGCAGGAAGAAGCCGCTGCTGAAAATCATCGGCTGCGCCGCATCGTATGTCAATACCTCTTTCAGTCTGTCCAAGTCAATTCCAAGTTCCGTCCAGTTGAGTTTCCACATAATTGTTGTATGATTTGATAATCGCTTCGTGTAATAATAGTCCCTGCAAAATATATCCTTCCTGCGTGAAATGAATCTTGTCACGCTGGAAATAGTTTCCATTACTCCAGTTCAGACAAGCATAACGTTCACCTCCTACCACGTGATACATATCCCATATAGCGAGTTTCCGCGAAGCCGCATAATCCAGTTCTGTCTTTACCACTAATTTCGTACGAGGATTGATTACTCTTGCGCCCCGTCGGCCATTGCGGACATACGCTCCGGGAGGAGTGGTCAGCAGATATACCGCCTGCGGACATCCTTTCTTCAATTCTTCTAACAGATTATCCATCTGTGCCAAGTGCTCCGCCGAAAAATAACGGCGACCATGCGCTTCATTGGTGCCGAACGAAAGAATAACCAGGTCCGGATTCAGTTCGATAATCTGACGAATATTCTCAGGTGTAGCAAAAGAAGCACAAGTCGCTCCGTTTACTCCTACTATGTGATACACAATTCCTGCGGCCCCCGTTTCCTGCGCCAGTCCCGAAGTACGGTAACTCACCTGCATATCGAGCACGGCCTCCCGTCCGAAATCGTCTTCCAGCTGACGCCGTACAATATAAGGATACACATGCCCCCGCACATGAGAATCGCCGATGTGCACGATACGTAACGGACGGTCGAGCACGGAAAGCTTCTGCCAGAAAGGCTCCAGTTCATGCGTAGGGTCTGTAATCGTATTCTCAGTTGTTCCCTTAAAGCCGGCAGGCATCGGATTGCTGACTTCCACAAAGCGCATCAGCTGCTGCATGGCCTCGCTGTCGGACACATGACCGGAATGACGGTCCGGACGCGACTTCTCCGGCAACACATCCTGCGCTAAAAGCGGCAATGCCCCCAAAAGGAATCCGAAGAATATCCTCCAAAAACGTATCTCACTCCATTTCATAAGCTTTTCGTTTTTCGTACTGTTCCTTGCCGTACATCAACGTTTCAAACAAAAGTCCGGCAATGTGCTTTCCTCCCCTGAAATTGATGTGAGTATAGTCATAATTGGCCATCTGAGGCTTGTGGTTCACCATCTCTACCATACTACCTTCTCCTCCCATGGCTTCGAACATATTCCAGAATGCCACACCCGTTTCTGCCGCAAGTGCCTGCTGGTAACGAATCAGGCGCTTCACCCCCGGCATGGTACGCAATTCGCCGTTTTCATCCTTGTTTTCTCTATCTCCCACCCCGACAATCAGGACAGAAGCCTCCGGAAAGGCCGTCTTCAAACGCTCCACTATCGGTTTCATCGCATCCTTGTAATAGGTATAGTTCATTACCTTGTCTGAAGCTACATTCAGCCCGTACTGCAACACAATCAAATCGTATGTACGCAGACGGTTATACTGACGAAGTATCGACATCGGAATATTACCCAACTGCTGTCCGCTGCTTCCACGGGTACTGAAATTATCGACTACCACACCTTGACGCGGATCCATCGTCACGGCATAGAACAAAGCTGTAGAATCCAGCTGCTCCACTTTCCAGCGCACAGATCCGATACGTCCGTTCACAGACACAGACTGCAACTCTTCTTTTCCACCCACAGAAAATGGCTGTGCCTCTCCTCCATTGACAGATGCAGCCAACCGCAAAGAATCGGAAGTCAGGAAATAACAGGTAGACACTTCGCAGGTATCAATATGCGACAAGAAGCGTTTCTCACCTTTCAGGCTGACATAAGCTCCCGAAGAAGGAATAAAATAATGATTGGAAATGTCCTGACGGGAACGGTCAAAATAGGTGGAATCTGTAATGGAGTGACTGCCCCATCCACCAAACGAATGGTGTACCGTAGGACGGAAACCAGCTATTTTCGTTGTGATGGGCACATATCCCACCCCACATCCGCCAAAACGCTTCTGCAACATTTCGCGCAAATCACCGGTCAGAATATCGGCCTCAATAAATGAATCTCCGAAATAGGCAATACGTACCGGGCGGTCCAAAGAAGACACCTTTCCCAAAGCTTCATAGAAATACTCCATTCCACGCCCTGCAGAATCAGCATATTCTTCAATGCAGACCATTCCACTCTTGCAGGTATCCACAAAAGCAGGCTTTACAGGAGGCGGCAACACCAAGGTATCAGAATCCATAGGTTCTGCTATTTCCTTCTTTATACGAATGTCTGAAAGCAAATCAACCCTTCTCAAAGGTTCGCCACGAAAAGAAACAGACGGCAAAAAATGCATGGCAAACAAGCCTGCCACCACCAGAAGGGTGAACAGAAAAGTGTATAATAATTTATTTTTCATGAACTTTCCTCTAAAACCGGGTGCAAAGATAGCGAAAGGTGAGTGCAATACCAAACCAAAAGCTTGCTTTTGAGTGCAAGTATTGCCGAACCGCATCCTATCTTCGAGAAATCAAAGATAGAGGAGTTTAAGTACAAAATTATCTGGTATGTTTCTCTCGAATATTCTTCAAGAAATCATCGACCATGCGGTAACCTTTTTCCGTGGTAATCCCCCGCATGTGTAGAATAGTGATTTCACTATAGATTTCGGCCAGCGGATAATGGTCTGTAATGTCTGAATAAATCAATAAGTCCATCTGCATGGCCATGGCCTGATTAATAATCTGAAAATTGATGTCACTACGAAAAATACCTTGCTCTACCCCTTTTTGAAAATAGGCCAGTGCATCAGCATCTCCCCTGCGACGGTCATCATGTATATAGTCCAACACCTTGGAATATTTGCGCAAGTCACGAAAGAACAGAGGGTTTACCGAACACAACTCATTGAACTTACGCTCATAAAATGTAAGGATTACTTCCAGCACATTATTCGCGCTGGAAGCAATCTCTTGCATATACTCATTCATACAATGACGATAAAAACGGAAAACTTCCAGCAGAAGTTCTTCTTTATCTCCAAACAGTTCATAAAGCGTACGCTTGGATATAGAAAGCGAACTTGCTATATCGTCCATGTGGACAGCCTTAATCCCCAAAGTCATAAAAGATTTGGAGGCTGTTTCCACCACACGCAACTTTAACTCTTCACGGTCGTTTTCCTTTCTTCGCCCTGCCATTATCTACATCAATGAATAATTCCTAATTTTGAAGTTTCCACAAACTGGATAATGTTTTCAATTTCCGGTCCGTTAGGAATCTGTTCACGAATACGTCCCAATGCATCATGCAATGAAGTATTTGCCTTATAAAGGATACGGTATGCCTGTGCAATGTGTTTGATAATGGTTTCAGAAAAACCGGTATGCTCCAGCACCTTTGTATTAATGCTATAGAATGCAATCGGTTCATGGGCTGCTACAATATATGGAGGAATGTCCTTAATGAAACGGCATCCGCCCTGCACTACTGAGAAGCTTCCCAGACGTGTATTTCCCTGCATCAGCACATTGGAAGTAAGGATGGCATTGTCATAGATGATACAGTTGCCCGAAACCTGTGAACCGTTACCGATAATGCAACGGTTACCCACTTCCACGTCATGAGAAAGACGGGCTCCACTCATGATGAAGTTGCCATCACCCACTTTTGTAGCATGTGAAGCATGTGTACCGCGAATAATCACGGCATTTTCACGAATCACATTGTTATTGCCGATAATAGCCAGTGTTTCTTCACCTGTAAAGGCAAAATCCTGGGGAACTGCTGCCACAACAGCTCCCTGATAAACTGTATTTCCATTTCCCATACGTGTGCCGCTCATCAGACTGGCATAAGGCATAATCACGTTGTCATCACCTATCTCTACATTCTTGTCGATATAGGCAAATGGATGAACCGTCACGTTCTTACCCAATTTGGCTGACGGATCTACATAAGCTAAAGGACTTATCATAGTTTTCTCATTTTAAGGTTAATCAATTTCTTCCTCCTCCCAACGCACTGTACAAGTTGATCACAGCTTGCATACGCTGGAAATTATCAGCTACCTCTGACAACTGTGCACTCAGCAGATTCTGCTGTGCGGTCAGGATTTCCAGATAAGTGGCATCTCCGCTCTGGAACAAGGCCTTGGTATAAGTCACTGCCTTATCCAACTGCTCTACCTGTCCACGGTCTTCCACCAGTTTCTTATTCTGTGTATCGAACAGATACAGAGCATCGCTCACTTCCTTTCCAGCTTCCAGAATAGTCTGCTGATAATTCATCTGAGCAATCTTTTCTTCTGCCTTTGAAACCTTCAGGTTGGCAATCAGCTTACCGTTATTGAAAATAGGCTGAGCCAATGAAGCCAAAGCCTGCAGCATAAATTCACCCGGATTAGCCACTGTAATACCTGAACCGTTTGTCCATCCTGCCAGACCAGTAATGTTCAAGCCCGGATAGAAAGCTGCACGTGCAGAGTTGGTGGTATAATAAGCAGCCGCAAGCGTCATTTCAGCCATCTTCACGTCCGGACGGTTTTCCAATAACTGCATCGGTACACCCGCTGCCAGTTCTTCCGGCATAACCTGTTCGTCCAATGTACTGCGTTCGATGGTCTGAGGAGCCTTAGCCAACAGTACAGCAAGTGAATTTTCTGTTTCACGCACCTGACGTTTCAAATCCATCAACGAAGCCTCTACCTGATGGCTGGCAGCACGCATCTGTGCTACAGCAGCTTCGGTTGTCATACCGGCAATTTTCATGGCTTCCATTACTCGTACGTTTTCTTTATAGATAGCAGCCGTTTCAGTCGTAATTTCTACCTGACGGTCGAGCATCAGCAAAGAATAGTACACATTAGCTATACCACAAATAATCTGTGAACGTACAGCCTGTTCTGCATACTGGCTCTGTTCGTAGGCTACTTTCTGCCCACGTTTGGTATTCAAAATCTTTCCGAACAAGTCAATTTCCCAACTGGCAGACACTGGAAGCTGGTATGCCTTTACATAGTTTCCACCTCCCATGCTGGTTGTAGAACCTTGCGGAGCCAGATTAATAGAAGGCAAATAAGACAATTTAGCGGCAGTCAGCATCACTTTCGCTTCCTGTACACGGAGAGCAGCCGCCTGCATATCTACATTGTTAGCCAGTCCTTCTTCAATCAAGGCCTGCAGTTTGGCATCACGGAAAATCTCTTTCCAAGGCAAGTTTCCCATATTGGCCGTATCGGCAGCCAGTGTATCGGTTGCCGAAGCCGGGTCACGATAGACACCTGAGGCATCTATCGTTTCCGGACGGTCATAAGCTTTGTAAATGTGGCAACTGCTCATCATAGCAGCCAGACACATCATTCCTATTATCTGTTTTTTCATTATCAATCTTATTTATGCGTATTAGGAGAATACTGTTCAATTTCAGCTTCCACTTCACTTTCATCGAGGCTATCCCATTCCATTGGTTTCACTTTTTCTTGCAACCACTGGAATACCACGAACAATACCGGAACGATGAAAATCTGGAAAATCATACCGATTAACATACCACCAATAGCCGAAGCACCCAATGTACGGTTACCGTGAGCTCCTACACCCATAGCCAACATCAACGGAATCAAACCGACAATCATGGCCAATGAAGTCATCAAAATCGGACGAAGACGGGCTGCAGCACCCAATACGGCTGCCCAGGAAATACTCATACCTTGTTTACGACGGTCAAGAGCAAACTCTACAATCAAGATGGCATTCTTAGCCAACAGACCCATCAACATAATCAAGGCAATCTGCATGTAAATATCATTTGACATGGTTCCCAAAATCATCTTCAATGCAGGAATGCTTCCCAATGCACTAAATCCGTTGACGAAGATGAAGCTACCCATCAAACCGAACGGAACAGAAAGCAATACGGCCAACGGCAGGATGTAACTTTCATACTGGGCACTCAGCAGCAAGTAAACGAAGACGAAGCAAAGTACGAAGATAATACCTGTTGTACTGCCACTTGTCTGTGCTTCCTCACGTGCCATACCTCCCAATTCGTAACCGAATCCCATCGGAAGATTTTCCTTAGCCACTTCAGCAATAGCCTGCAATGCCTGACCTGAAGTATAACCAGAAGCAGGAGCCACCATCACCTTCATTGAAGTATACAGGTTGAAACGGTTGATAATATCCGGGCCGTATACTTTCTTCATGCTTACGAACTGTGTGATAGGAGCCATTTCTCCATTGCTACCACGTACTTTCACTCCGTTCAACGATTCCATGTTTTTAGTAGCATCCGGTTCAGCCTGAATCATTACACGATACATCTTACCGAAACGGTTGAAGTTAGAAGCATACAAACCTCCAAAATATCCCTGCATAGTAGAAAGAATATCGCTCGGGCTGATACCTGCCTTTTTACAAGCTGCCGCATCAATGTCAAGCTGATACTGCGGGAAGCTCGGGTTGAAGGTAGTCTTCGCAGAGTTGATTTCCGGACGTGCTTCCAGTGCAGCTGTATAGCTTTTTACCACTTCAAAGAAGTGATCCAGCGTACCACCGGTCTTATCCTGCATGTTCAACTCAATATCACTTGATACTGAATAACCCGGAATCATCGGAGGAGCAAAGAACAATACCTGTGCATCCTTAATGACTTTCTGTGCACGCAAGAACAAAGTAGAATAGATAATATCTGAATTCTGCATCATGGAACGTTCTTCCCAGTCTTTCAGCTTGATGATGACAGAACCGTAAGAAGGTCCTTGACCACCAATAAAGCTATATCCAGAAATGATAGTACGAGACTGAACGGCAGGTTCTGCAGCTACCAGGCTATCTACCTTGGCCAACACTTCCATAGCGCGTTCCTGAGAAGTACCAGGAGGCAATGTCACAGCACCCATGATAGTACCGGTATCTTCATTCGGCACCATACCAGTCGGAGTGGTTTTCATAAAGAACATCAACAATACGATAGATGCAGCCACCAGTCCGAATGAAAGCCATTTCTTATGAATAAAGAATACGACACGCTTCTTATAGCTCTTCAGCAATGAATCGTATGCAGCATTGAAAGAGGTATGGAAACGATCGACCATACTCATCTTCTTCTGCTTGTGTTCTGAATCATGCGGTTTCAGGAAAATAGCACACAATGCCGGAGAAAGTGTCAACGCGTTCAACGCAGAGAATGCGATAGAAATCGCCATCGTAATACCGAACTGACGATAGAATGTACCGGCCGTACCTCCCATGAAACTTACCGGGATAAACACGGACATCATGACCAATGTAATAGAAACCAGTGCACCACCGAGTTCGCTCATGGCATCGATAGAAGCCTCACGAGATGATTTGTATCCCTGGTCCAACTTGGCATGTACACCTTCCACCACCACAATGGCATCGTCGACCACAATCGCAATGGCAAGCACCATCGCCGAAAGTGTCAGCAAGTTCACACTAAATCCAATCAGTTTCAATACGAAGAAAGTAGCAATCAAGGCTACCGGAATGGCAATGGCCGGAATCAATGTAGAACGCATATCCTGCAAGAACACATATACTACGATGAACACCAGCACAAACGCCTCAATCAAAGTCTTGATAACTTCGTGAATAGACGCATACAAGAAGTCATTGGCATTCTGAGCCACGTTAATCTTCAATCCGGCAGGCAAGCTTTCTTCAGCCTTACTAATAACATCCAACAAGTTGTTGATTGTTTCTGTCGCATTGGTTCCTGCCATCTGGAATACGATACAAGTTACAGCCTTATGACCGTTTACTGTATTATTAAAGGTATAAGCCAGACGTCCCAGTTCGATACGGGCTACATCTCCCAAACGGAGTACTTCACCGTTAGGCAGAGCCTTCACTACAATATCTTCAAATTCTTCAGTCTGCTGCAAACGACCTTTGTAACGAATGGTGTACTGGAAAGTCTGATTACCACGTTCACCAAACTGTCCAGGTGCAGCTTCAATATTCTGTTCTGCCAATACACCAGAGATATCAGACGGAACCAAATTGTACTGCGCCATCACATCCGGCTTCAACCAAATACGCATAGAGTAGTCCTGACCCATCACGTTGGCATCACCCACACCTTTTACACGCTGTACTTCCGGAATCAAGTTGATCTTCGCATAGTTTTCGATAAACTCGATGTTGTACTTATCTTCCGCATCGTACAAAGAGAAGATCAGCAACATAGAGTTCTGACGTTTCTGAGTAGTCACACCGACTTTGGTAACCTCGGCCGGCAACAGACCCTGCGCCATTGACACACGGTTCTGCACGTTCACCGCAGCCATATCCGGGTCGGTACCCTGGTTAAAGTAAATACTGATATCCGCCGAACCACTGTTGGAAGCAGTAGACTGAATATACATCATATTTTCCACACCATTGATCTGGTCTTCCAGCGGTGCCACTACTGAGTTCAAAACGGTCTGCGCATTGGCTCCCGTATAGGTAGCTCTTACCGATACGGTAGGAGGCGCAATGTCCGGATACTGTGTTACCGGCAGGGTGGCCAGACCGATAATACCCAGGATAACTATCAAGATAGAAATTACCGTTGACAGTACCGGACGGTTAATAAATTTATCTAGTTTCATTCTATTCCCTCAAAATAATATTATACGATATAGTTTTCACGCTGCACATCAATTGAACGCAGTCTGAATGTTTCCGTCACGCTGGTCCTGCAAAGCCTTCTGATACTTAGCCTCTTTCTGAGCCACAGTGATCGGAGTAATCTTCTGTCCGTCCTGCAAAGTCTGAACACCTTCCACTACAATCTTGTCGCCGGCCTTCAGTCCGCCAGTCACGATATAGTTCTTGCCGTCGTTCAGATTTGACACCTGGATTTCAGTATGTTTCAGTGTGCTGTCTGCCTGCAGTACGTATACGAATTTCTTGTCCTGGATTTCCTGAGTAGCCGACTGAGGAAGCAGGATGATATCATTCATGGCATAAGGGAATACCACATTGGCCATACCTCCGCTTCGCAGGATATTCTGCTTGTTCGGGAAGATAGCACGCATACTTACAGAACCTGTAGTCTGGTCGATGACACCACTTACGGCATCAATCTTACCTTCCGCATCATACAGGGTTCCGTCAGACAACTGCAGTTTCACTGCCGGCATCTTTTCCAGCTGTTCCTTCAGTGTACCTCCAGCCTTTGTCATGGCCAGCAACTGCTTTTCAGTCATTGAGAAATACACATACATATCGCCGATCTGAGAAACGGTAGTCAACGGTTCAGCCACCGAAGGACTCACCAGCGCACCTACACGGTAAGGGAACGTACCGATGACTCCGTCCGAAGGACTGGTTACCGTACAGAATCCCAGGTTCTGTTCAGCCGCTGCATAAGCCGCCTTTGCCTGAGCCAGGTTTGCCTTGGCAGTCAACAGGTTGTTTACTGCTGTCTGATATTCAAAGTCACTGATGATTTTCTGTTCGTGCAACATCTTCTTGTTGGCCTCTGTTTCAGTCACCGTCTTCAGGTTTGCCTTAGCCGAAGCCACACTGGCCTTCGCCTGGTCATAGGCTGCCTTGTATTGAGTCGGATCAATCTGGAACAATGCCTGTCCCTTGCGTACCGTAGCTCCTTCATCCACACACAATTTCACGATAAAGCCAGATACCTGAGGACGAATCTCAATGTCCTGAAAACCCTTTATCACAGCCGGATACTGAGTCGTCTGGTTGCTGGAAGTCATCGTAACCTCCTGTACAGCAAACTCATTATCGCCTATTTTCATACCGCCTTGGCCACCGCCGCAGGCTGTCAAGACCGATACTCCCAAAGCCATTAATGAGATCCGGCCAAAAGAAAAACACTTGTTCCTTTTCATGCACATATTCATATTCTTATCATTAAATATTTATTCCCCTTTATAGAAAACTTTTTATATACTCTTAGTTTTTAGCTCGACAAAGATAGTAAAAAAGCGAAGAAACCTTTGTGCATTTAACTAAGAATAACCATAAAAAAAGAAAGTTATGCCATAATATATTTCAAATTTTCCATTTTATATACTTTTTGGCACAGTGAATTCTTCAAATACGTTAATCCGTAGTTTTTTATGTGAAAAAATCTTCTTTTTATCATTTTATTCATACATTTGCGATATACTTTCTAAACAGTGAATAACCTAAAATAAAATTATAACACTATGGCTAAAATAACCAAAGAAGCGGCTTTGCTTTACCACTCACAAGGTAAACCGGGAAAAATAGAAGTAGTTCCCACAAAGCCTTATCAAACACAAAGAGACCTTTCACTTGCATACTCTCCGGGCGTAGCAGAGCCCTGTCTGGAAATACAGAAAGACCCTAAAACAGCTTATGACTATACGGCCAAGGGAAACCTGGTAGCCGTAATCTCCAACGGTACAGCGGTTTTGGGACTGGGCGATATCGGTGCGATGAGCGGAAAGCCTGTCATGGAGGGAAAAGGATTGCTTTTCAAGATCTATGCAGGCATCGACGTATTCGACATTGAAGTCAACGAAAAAGACCCGGACAAGTTCATCGAAGCGGTAAAAGCCATTGCTCCTACCTTCGGAGGTATCAACCTCGAAGACATCAAGGCGCCGGAGTGCTTCAAGATTGAACAGCGCCTGAAAGAAGAGCTCGACATACCGGTGATGCACGACGACCAGCACGGTACGGCCATCATTTCCAGTGCCGGTTTGCTGAACGCCCTGGAAGTAGCCGGAAAGAAGATTGAGGAAGTCAAGATCGTAGTCAACGGTGCCGGAGCTTCTGCCGTATCATGTACCAAGTTGTACGTATCACTGGGAGCCCGTCTGGAAAACATCGTCATGCTCGACAGCAAGGGAGTGATTTCGAAAGAACGTACCGACCTGAACGAACAGAAGAAGTACTTTGCCACCAGCCGTACCGACATCCACACACTGGCCGAAGCCATTCAGGGTGCCGATGTATTCCTGGGACTTTCCAAAGGCAACGTGCTGACACAGGACATGGTACGCAGCATGGCCGACCATCCGATTGTGTTCGCACTGGCCAACCCGACTCCCGAAATTTCGTACGAAGATGCAATGGCTTCACGCCCCGACGTACTGATGGCTACCGGACGTTCGGACTATCCTAACCAGATCAACAACGTAATCGGATTCCCGTATATCTTCCGCGGTGCCCTCGACACACAGGCCACTGCCATCAACGAAGAGATGAAACTGGCTGCCGTAAGAGCCATCGCCGGACTGGCCAAACAGCCGGTGCCGGATGTGGTGAATGAGGCTTACCACGTAAACAACCTGAGTTTCGGTGCCGAATACTTCATTCCGAAACCGGTCGACCCGCGTCTGATTACCGAAGTGTCCATGGCCGTAGCCAAGGCTGCCATGGAATCGGGAGTGGCACGCAAGCAGATTACCGACTGGGAGGCTTACAAGAACCACCTGCGCGAACTGATGGGACAGGAAAACAAACTCACCCGACAGTTGTACGATACAGCCCGCCGCTGCCCGCAGCGCGTGGTATTCGCCGAAGGTACACACCCCAACATGCTGAAAGCAGCCGTGGAAGCCAAGGCAGAAGGTATCTGTACGCCTATCATTCTGGGAAATGAAGAACGTATCACCAAACTGGCCAAAGAGCTCGACCTGAACCTGGAGGGTATCGAAATCGTCAACCTGCGCCACGACCGCGAATCGGAACGCCGCGAGAGATACGCACGCATCCTGTGCGAAAAGCGTGCCCGCGAAGGAGCCAACTATCAGGAAGCCATCGACAAGATGTTCGAACGCAACTATTTCGGTTTTGTTGAGAATGCACTTACGGTTGCAA
>OGXA01001779.1_pt1 | contig 17044 bp, 14 predicted proteins | sample 1576171 | NCBI WGS metagenome assembly OGXA01 (sample SAMEA3541587, study PRJEB24748) | human gut metagenome | biome: human gut; feature: human-associated habitat; material: faeces | place: China | collected 2012 | reverse complement strand
TATAAGTATATTCAGCTGTTTTCTTGTATATAAAACCTTTGCCGTCTGCTCCACGATTGCCTTTAACCGAGGCAGCACTTACGGAAAACGAACCAACAGACAATGAGCCGATAATTACAGTCAAGCATAAGAAAACCGACAATATTTTTTTAATTAACTTCATTCAAATTTTTCTCTCCTTTCATCTAAATATTGAAAAAGAAAAACTACTGTATTCTTTTATGGGTGATGCACGAATCATATTTACCTCCGTAAATTTATATTATTAACCACCTTAGTGGGGATTGTAGGGATGCATCGGACAAATTAATGCCCGATGCAAAAGAAGAATAACAATGAAAACTTAAAAAGTCTTGCTGTCAAGTGAACAGTGAGAGTCATAAAACAGAAAGTTGTAATCAACTTCCAATGTTTTCGCTAATTCTCTGATATATGCAAAAGTCGGTTCATAATTATCGTTTTCCCATTTGGTATAGGCTGACCGTTCTATATGCACGGCTTCTGCAACTTGTTTCTGTGTCATATGCTTGTTTTTTCGAGCAATAAGCAACTGCTTTCCAAACGACAATTATTTCACCTTCTCAAAAAGTTGTTATCAATTTAAAATGTTAAGGTCATATATGTAGTTAAGGTCAACATTTGTTGATATGCCGTTAATTCTACCGTTATCTGAATACTGCCACACATCACAAGTGATTGACGGCTTTATATACCATTCTGCGTTCCAAATGGAAATGCCGTTATTTTTTAAGGTTTTGCGATTGAGCAGATAGTCATAAACACTTGCTGAGGAATACACACCCGATTTAAAGCCGTTGCTTTTGAGTTTGTTACAGAAATTGACTGCCATTTTTGTATAATTGCTGTTGCTTGTACTCATTGCAGGCTGATATTCCATATCGTAGTAAACAGGAAGTTCAAACTTTTTACCCTTGATACAACTAAGGCAAGCATCTGCTTCTGCTGTTGCCGTTGACGGTGACATTGCATAGCTGAACCAATATGCTCCGACTTTAAGACCGGCGGATTTTGCCTTTTTGTAGTTTGTTTCAAACATATTGTCTTTTTGGCTTTTTTCTTTACCGTAGCCTGCACGGATAATCACATAGTCATAACCGGCTGATTTTACCTTGTTAAAATCTATTGAGCCTTGCCAAGTTGATACATCAATACACTTTGCGACACTTCCCGAAACAGTCAGCTTGCACGATGCGGTTTTTCCGTTGTAGGTTTTGTATGTGATTGTTGCTGTTCCTTGAGATTTAGCGGAGATTTTTCCGGTTGAATTAACCGTTGCAACATATGTATTACTGCTTGTCCAAGTACTGCGATAACTGTATGCATTATTGTTGAGCGTAGCTTTAAGCATTTTACTCTGTCCGACTTTAAGGGTTGCAGATTTATCAGAAACAGTAACCCTTGAAGGTGCAGATCTGACTGTTACCTTACAAATCGCTTCCTTGCCATTGCTGAGCTTACATCTTATCGTAGTAGTGCCGGCTGTTTTTGCAGTAACAAGACCGCCTGCCTTTTGGACGGGAGCAATTGCGGTGTTATTCGAGTAATAAAGTCTGTAGTAGGCTGCTGTATTGTTCGGAATACTGCTGTTCAAGTCATACTGTTCACCAACACCTAAAGTAATACTTGTTTTATTAAGTGTGATACTGTCAGCAAGTTTTTTGACTGTTACGGTACAGCTTGCAGTCTTGCCGTTATATGTTTTGGCTGTAATCTTTGACGTGCCGACACCGACAGCAGTTATTTTTCCGTTATTGTCAATACCTGCAACCTTACTGTTGTCAGTTGTAAACGACACCTGTGACAGCGTTCCGTTTTCAACCGTAGTTTTTAATGTGTAGGTTTCAGTTGTGCCAAGTGTGATACTTGACTTGTCAAGTTTTACACTTTTAGGTACAGTAGTAGGCTTTGGAACAGTTGTAGGTTCTGTAACTGCTTCCGTTGTAGGCTCTGTCGTTGATTCTGCTGTTGTCGGTTGTTCTTCTGTTGGCTCTTTAATCAGACCTACGATAATCTTCTGTACAAGTGTTGAATCAACAACGGTAATCACACCGTCTTTATTAAGGTCGTACAGCTTAATTTGTTTTTCATCAAATGTTGTCATACCTACAACATTCTTCTGAATAAGCGTTGCATCTTCGATCGAAAACTTTTGCTCTGTGCTTACTGCTCCTGCACCGAAAGCACAAAGGCTCACAAGAGTAGTCGCAGTAAGTAAGCCCGAAATAATCTTATTTTTCAGTTTCATAAACTCCTCCTTAAAGGGTTCTATATATTCCGCAAAATTTGCGGTTTGTCACCCTAAAAATCAAAAAATTTTAAAAGTTTTTTAAAAATAAAAACCTTCTCATATATATTCCGTAAAAATCGGGTTTTCGCACCCCCAAAAATGAAAAAAATTTTAAAATTTTTAAATTTTTTTTGAAATTTCTTTAAAATTATTCTCAAAAAGAAAAAATGCTCCGTTCAGGAGCATAAAAAGAGCATAAAAAAACAGAGCCGTAGCTCTGTCTGAAATTTGTTATGTAATTTTACAAAAAATAAAGGGACGGAAAAACCGCCCCTTTACACATTAAGGTTTCTAATTTTATAAACAGAAAAAATCAAGTGCGAAATCGCTCAAATTGTCACCGATATTTTCTAAGAAGTCTGCAATTGAATCGCCCAAATTAAACAGAATGTTAAATCCCATAGCAAACAGCCATAATATGCCGATTACAACGCAGCCTTCAAGTAATTGAAATGAGCCTTGCTGTATCCATCCCACAACAACTATAGTTCCGCAGATAGCAAATATTGTAGTGAAAAAACCAACTATCAAATGAATGACTCCGCAAAAATCGGCAATGAAGGTTAATATGTAGGCTAATATGTAAAGTATGCCTTTTAATAGGTAAGCAATAATCAGAAATATTAGTTTTAAGGGGAATAACAGTATTTTTTTCATATTGTTCACCTCTCGTTAAAATCAATTATACTCAACTTTACCGCAAACTGTACACTTTCTGCCGACAACTTCGGTTTTGGTTTCGTAGTGCGATTTTTCGGGTACAGTTACCGTCTTTGTGCCAACTTGAATATCTCGCCACTCATTGTGATAGTTACTGTTACATTCAAAAATGTGTTCAAGATTGTCTGTAATATCCGCACCGCATCTATTACAAATAGTTCTATCGTGTTTCTCGTAAATTGGCTCTTCATAAGTGTAAGCTTTCTTATCCACAACCTTTACTTGTGTTTCTTTGGTAATATTCTGCCAAGTGTGGGTATGCTCCGCAGGAGCTGATAAAGTAGTTACGGTAAAGCCCTTTGAATTATATCCGCTTGTGAATTTGTTTGCTGATGAATTGATACATCTCACGGTGTATGTATATTCTGTATCGGCATAAAGGTTTGTGTCCGTGAATGTGGTACTTGTTGTATCAAACAACCTTGTCCAACCTTTTTCGCCCCTGCGATATACACGATACTTTTCGGCACCGTTCACTTTGTCCCAATTTAAATTTACACTGTTATATGTTGCCTCAGTTTTTGAAATCTTAGGAGCAGATACATATTTAATTGACTTGCCTGTGCTGTTGTAACCGCTTGTGAATTTGTTCTTGCTCTTATTAAGACATCTGACTGTGTAGGTGTAATTTTTGCCTGATGAAACATCCTTATCAATATATGAGGTTGAAGTTGTGTCGACCATTCGTGTCCAACCTTTACGGCCCTTGTAGTAAACTCTGTACTGCTCTGCACCGCTTGATTTGTTCCAACTGATTTTTACACCGCCGTCTACGCTCTCGGCTTTGGTAATCTTCGGAGCTGAAATATATTTTACGGATTTGCCCTTTGAATCATATCCGCTTGTGAACTTAGTTGCAGATGAGTTGATACATCTTACAGTATAGGTGTAATTCCTGCCCGATGAAACATCCTTGTCGATATATGATGTTGAAGTTGTATCGACCATTCTTGTCCAACCTTTACTGCCCTTGTAGTAAACTCTGTACTTTTCTGCACCTTTTACCTTGCTCCAAGTCAGCTTTACACCGCCGTTGACATTCTCTGTCTTTGAAATCTTCGGAGTTGCAAGATTAGAGCTGACTGCTCCGACAACCGTAGATGATACTGCTGTTGCCGACAGAGAAATTACTGCCGCCATAGCTACTGATAATAATGCCTTTTTCATTGATAATCCTCCTTAAAAAATTTTGTTATTTCTTCTTCTTTTTTACAGCCATAACACCGACCGTTCCGAATCCGATGACAATCAGACCTCCGATAATTGACAATACAACTATCTGTCCTGTACTCATTCCGTTGTCATCTGATGTAGCTTCGGCTTCGGCTTCTGCCGTTGTCGGCTGTGTTTCTGCATTTGCTTTAGTCTCTTCTCCGATAACATCAGAGCTTTGTTCGGCTACCGCTTTTTCATAGTAGGTTTTATCCTGTTTCTGTGTAGCTGATTCTGTTGTAACGGGAGCTTCGGTTGTGAGATTTTTTTCATAATCAGGATGATACCTGTCATACGATTCAATTACTTTGCCGTCAGAATCTGTTCTTGTAAACTTATCTGTTTCGGCATCATAAGTCCACAGATATTTACTGCCGTCTGTATATGTTTCATAGATTTTTCCGTCATCGCCGTAATCTATGGTATCAACACCTTCAAGCTCTTTCTTCATATACTCAATAAATTCATTGGCTACATTGGCAATGGATACACCGTGATTTAAAGGAGTATAGTCCTCAAGATAATTTTTAAGATAAAACTTATCACGAGAAGCAATAACCGCAGTAATGTCATCTAACGGTTTACTGTGGTCGTGACCGTTTAAAAGCTGTAAATCAGCGTAAACATTCCACACCTCGTTGTAAAGCTCGTCTTTGGTACATTCGTATGCTTTTTTGTATGGATGTGACGTTGCGGAAACAACAAAGGTTGAAATTACCGCAAGCATTACCGCAACAGCGATAACGCAAATTCTTTTTTTGTTTTTCATTTGCTGCCATCCCTTTCATTTTTAAGGATTCTTAAACCCTTTCTGATTATATTATACATCATTTAGGGGTAAAGTCAAGTATTTTTGGAATTTTTTCAAAAAAAGTTTTATTTTTTCTGCCAACGGTCAAAGAAGAGTACATTTTCATATTGCAAGATAAAGCTTTGTGTTGAATGAAAATTACCGGGTGTGCTGTCATAATAATCCTTTGTACACATATAAAACAGCCTGTGCCTGACCGCAAGATTGTTATCATCGAATATGTATTTGACAGCATTAACTGCGTTCTGCGAACGGTTGGCAGTTGAGCCGACATATCCCATACCTTTAATTACAGCCGATACGGAAGTATAGCCGTCATATACGATTGCACACTTGATTGACTGAGCAATAAGGCAAGAGCCTATATAACTGCCGCCAAATTCGCCCGTAACAATTCGTTCAAGCATATCCCTGTCCTTATCCGACAGCTTTACCATAGGTAATTTAAAGTCTTTGTTATCATATTTTGTTTTGACAAGATAACTTGTCTTGTTATTATAAGATTTATTGATAATATCAATATTCCTGTTACCTTTAACTATAATCTTATCTGTCGGATATGTCAATACTTGTTGCTTAATACATTTATGTGATATAATTTCGCCGTTTACATACTTATCTTTATATATATACTCTGTACTTCCCGGTTTGCCTTTTTGGAGCATTTTGGTTTGTCCGACAAAAAGTTTGTCCGACTCCTGTTCAACAGTTTTGTATGGGATAGATTTGTATATCGGATAGTAAGCATAATTAACACGGTCAATTTTAATCTCTTGACCGAGATAGACCGTGTCTGATAAATCAGCATTTAATATATCATCATCCGAGAGTGATATATTAAGATAATTTAGTGCATTGCTAACTGTCCCCATAGGCACATAATAATCTTTGCTTACATCATCTACGGTTATATGTATTCCTATTTCGGGATTTATAAGTCTGTTATCAACAACAGACTGCCCATTATGAGCAGTCTGTGTTGTTGCACCTGCTATGGGTGCTGTATTGAGTAACGCTGTCATAGATATTATGACAGACAAAAAGGAGAGCTTAATTGTTATATGTATAAATTTGTTCATAATCCACCTAACTGTTATTATTCCTTGTTATGTTTTCCGGTTGCTGACGGTCATATTGTTTTGATTTATCGTTGTCGGCAATTGTTCGTGCATTTTGAAGAATTTGATTTCTGCTCAATAAGTATGACCGTTTGTTTTTTCGTTCCGTGACTTCGGTTTGCCGTAACTCATTGTCAACGGCAGTATTGTCCTGTTGCTTTTCAACCTCTTTGATACCCACCTCATCAATATCAAGATTGACTATACCGTTCAGAGCTTCGGCAACATCATCCTTGCCAAGCTCACAATTGTTGATGTAAGCCTGACAAAGGATCTGTTTCATATCGTATGGGTACTGCTCAAGCTGAGAGATAGATATATTAAGAGCTTCTGCTATTTGTGGATACAGCTTGTCGGTGTCGGCAGTCTGTTCCTGTCTTGAGCGTTCTCGTTCCATAGTTTACTTCCTGTAAGATTTTTTAGATTTTGAAGAGCTTGAAAAAACAAACTCTGTTTTAAAATCTGAGTTAAGTTTAATAGCTGCATCAAAGGATTCGCCTAATTTGGACTTCAAGCCCTTGAGCGTATCCGTTTTGCCTTTGGTAAGGAGCTTTACAACCTGTGTCACTGAAAGGTTCTTGCCGCGGACATTTTTCCAAACGACAAAATCACACTCTTTGTTTTCACAAGAATATGATTTCGGATATGACAATACTTTCTGTCCGCATTTAGGGCAAATGCCGACTGTTTCCCAACGGGTAAAATGTTTACTGTTGTCAACTTCGCTGTATGTATCAACAAGATACTTTACGCTGTCCTCAATCTGATTCATAAATTCATCGGCACTTGAAGCACCTTTTTCAATGTGTTGCAAAGCGGTTTCCCATACAGCCGTCATTTTCGGAGATTTGACATCATCGGGAACACAGTCTATGAGCTGAATGCCTTTTTCGGTCGGCAGAATTTTCTTACCATCACGCTGTATGTATTGTCGCTTAACAAGGTTTTCGATAATGCCTGCACGGGTTGCAGGAGTACCGAGTCCTTTTTTTTCAACATTGCTATCTTCAACATAATCGGTATTTCCGGCTGTTTCCATAGCTGATAGCAGGGTTGCATCTGTATATTGTTTAGGTGGTGAAGTGAAGTGTTCTGATACGCTTGCAGGTACGGAGCAATATTTACTGTTACGCTGTATTTTATCAGGCACTTCATCTCCGCAACACAACTTATCTACTTCGTTTTTATCTTTTTCTTTAGCAGATATGTCAATAAATTTCCAACCGAGATTAACGGGATATGTTGCTTTGGAAACAAATGGTTTATCGCTGTTATTAGATTTTAATTCACAAGTGAATGTACGATATACATAATCATCACCTGTTGCAACACAAAGTCTGACAGCAAGCATAAACAATATATTGTATTCTGCTGTCGGCAATGACGATAAGTCATAGCTTGTTATCTGTTCAGTTGGCAGTAATGCGTGGTGGTCTGATACCTTTGCGTTGTTGATAACTTTTGTAACATCAGTGGGTGTCTGTGGTATTTTTTCATATACACCGTAAACGCTTTCAATAAGATTTTTTGCTGTAGATTCCATATCATCAGTAATATAGTTACTGTCCGTGCGAGGATATGTAGCAAGCTTCTTTTCGTAAAGCGACTGCAAATAATCAAGCGTTTGCTGTGCGGTATAACCGTAAATGCTGTTTGCATCACGCTGCAAAGCAGTTAAATCATAGAGTTTTGGCGGAGCAACAGACTTTTGTTGCTCCGTTAAATCAACAACCGTAAAATCCGACTTATCAACACATTCAGCAAGCTTGTCAGCTTCATACTCCGACTTAAAGTCATCAACGCTTGTTGCCTTAAAATCACCGCAATCAATATCAACCTTGTAAAACGGCTCTTTCACAAAGTTTTTAACCTTGTTGTTTCGGTCAACAATCATTGCAAGGGTGGGTGTTTGTACTCTGCCAATGTTGAGCAACAAACCGTACCGTACAGAAAACAGCCTTGTGGCATTCATCCCAACAAGCCAATCGGCTTTATTTCGTGCAAGTCCTGCCTGATATAAATTGTCGTATTCAGAATCATCCTTCATTTCTGAAAACGCTTTTTTAATTGCTTTTTCCTCAAGTGAAGAAGTCCATAACCTTTTAACCGGCTTTTGGCAACCTGTTTTGTTATATACATAACGAAAGATACATTCGCCTTCCCGACCTGCATCAGTTGCACAGATTATTTCATCGACATCATCACGCTCCATCAGACTTTTAAGCACATAATATTGAGATTTTGTTGAACCGGCAATTGAAAACCTCCACTTTTCAGGGATAATAGGTAGGTTCTCAAATTTCCACGGCTTTTCAGCAAACCTATCCCCGTAGGCAACCGGGTCATCAAGCTTGACAAGATGACCCAAACACCACGATACGATATACCGGTCATTGTATAAATAGTTTACACCTTTTTTATTTGCACCGAGGACAGTCGCAACAGTATTTGCAACTGATGGCTTTTCGGCAATAACCAATACTGACATAATTATTTACTCTCCGATTCTTCATCTTCGTTGATTTCAGGCTGATAATCAAAATCTTCGTCCGTGTATTCGGATTCATTGTTTGACGATTTTTTACCGCCTTTGCCTTTAAGCTTATAAAAAGCAAAGCCAATACCGCCGAGAATTACGATGCCGATTACAAGATAAATCATATACTGATTGTTGCTTGATGATGAAGTATCGGTATTATCGGTAGTCTGTGCTTTTTCATCGGGAGCGGTTGTAGGCTCTGAAGTATCCTCACCTCCGCTTGATACATTGCTGTCATCTTGTGCAAGCTTATCAAGGTCGGCTGTATCAACCTCGTTCAGAAAGTAAACATTGTTTTCAGTTTTTGTCTTATCAATAATGACATAAAACACATCATCATCTCTTGTTGTTACGGCAATAAGCTGATATGTACCGTTTTCCATCACGATTGTTTCATCTGCGGCAAGATTTGCATTGCCTGTTGTATTCTTCGACCAATCGTAATTTGTTTTGTTGTCATCTGAGCTTGAACTGCTGTCGCTGTTGTCTGATGATGAATTGTTTGCATTATCAGACTTGTCGGAATTATCCGATGTATTACTGCTGTCGGAAGCAGATGATTCTTCGCCTTTAGTTGTTTGTGCGGCAGAAACCGATGCCATACTGCACAATGACATAGATAGGCACATAGCTGCCGTCATAAGGACAGCAAGTAATCTTTTATACGGTTTGCGTTTCTTTTTCAACATTTGAACCTCCTAATTCTCTGATAATATCAATAATATCCTGTTCGGTGAGATTATTCTCTTTGAGGAGCTTAATTATTTTTAAATCCTCATTTAAGGTTGATACCGTACAGTTATTAGCTTTGATAATTGTCATAAATTCTTTTTCTTCCAATTCGCTGATTTGCTTTTCAAGGGATTTCTTTTTTGCAATCAATGAATTGATTTTTTCAGTAAGTGCATTTAGACTTTGCCTAAGTGTATCAAGCTTTTGAACGCTGTTTACAGGCATTTTGTTTTCTCCTTCCAACTTATGCCCCGTTGGGGCATAAGTTAATTTTATTTGTTTTCACGGTAAATTAAAAATTGCGGGTCAACATCGTGCCATATCAAGCTGTATTTTATTTGCACACCGAGGTGCAGATAATTTTGATTAGCTTTAGTATCATTACCGTCACAATGCTTGTAGTCATCAACTTTACCGATATATTCACCAAGTTTAACTTTGCTGTCTTTTTTTAAACCTGATTTAGGTGTGATATTGCCGTATGTAAGTTTAAAAGTTCGGGCAGTATCGTTTTCATACCATATGTTTCTGTCCTTTTCCGTGATTATAACAACGGTATGGTTTGAGGTGTCAATGCTTTCCACCTTACCGTCCATCAGAGAGTAAACATTAGTACCCTTACTTGCCGAAAAGTCTGTACCGTAGTGCATAGTATTTTGACAATGGCGATTATACCAACTTACTACATCGTAACCGAAGTTGTTATATATTTGGGCATTGTCAAAATTGCCGGGCAGGGGATTACACTCAAAGGACTGGTGCAAGCCGTATGTTGTGGCTGTATTACCGTCATCGTCCTTTTCCTGACAGGATAATATTTGATAATACTGCTTACGCTGTGCATAATCCTCTTTGATTTTTGTTTGAGAAGAATACAGACTCTGACTTTTGGAGTTTAAGACTGCATAAATTGCGTCATCAAAGCTTCTGACTTGTTTGACATTAGTGTAAAGACTGCAATCGGTAATATAGGTATCACGCTTATAAAATCTAACAGCTTGCTTACCATTTTCGCCAAATCTCGTTTTAACATCATCTGAAGATATTGCCCAATTAAAATCTTGACCATTGATAGTAAGCTGCGTTTTGCGATACACCTTTGTGCCTGAACCTCGCCAACCCCAAAATTTTTCATTATTTTTTTTGATGAGACTATAAAAAGAAGGAATGATGCCACCCATAGAATCCACAACTTGCTGATTACAATTTTGAAAATAGTATCCGGTTTTAGCATAGCTTTTATTGACATTGAGTATTTCGCCGGTTGATAAATTAAAATACACTTTTTTACTTTTGTGGTAAGAAGTTAATGCTGACGGTACTCCACAAGAACCAAAATCAATATAACCATAGGTTTTACCATTGTCGGTGATAGAGCCGGAACTTTTACTGTAATAGTATTCGTCCGATGCGTAACCGGGATAAGCGTCGTAGCTACCCAATTCCTGCCAAAAAGAACCATTGACATACTTGTATTGAAAGCTGTATTCCTTATCAAAAAGGTCTTGCAGAATATCATCAAACTTGTCATAATCATAACTCCAACTTTGCTCTTTATCGTCCGCATCGGTAAAATCATAAGTATAGGCACACATAAAAGCAATTAGTTTGTTTGCATCAAAGTCATACACAGGTTCGTAGTTCTGAACGATATTTTTGCCGTAATAATATTTAGTTGGTGTATCGTCCATACTGTCCGTATTGACTTTAAGGCTTTTAAGCCCCTGACGCCATTCGTTTTTGCTTTTGCAACGAATGAGGTTGCTATTATACTCATAAGCAATATTAGTGTACGATTCAATTGCTCTCGACATATCGTAATCATTGCAGTAATAAGTGCCGAGAATGGCAGAGTTTTTTGAAGCTCCTCCGCCGAAAATCATCAAAATTAAAGTAAAGAAAAAAATCACAATCAACAGAGGAGCTGCAACCGCCGCAAAAAACTTAAATATGAAGCCTACAAACTTCTTCGCAATTTCAGCTATCTTTTGAGAGGTTTTAGGCTTTGTTTTTGGTTTAGGCTTTTTGTTGCGTTTTTTGATTTGTTGCTGTCTTTGCAGTTTAGTCTGCCGTTGCCTGAGCTTATTTTGCCTTTGATTTAGCTTTGGTGTGCGTTTTTGGGATTTATTGATTTTATGGGCTTTAACAGATTTTTTTACCTGATTACCCTGTTTTGCCATATTGACAACTTTTTGTCCGGCTTTGACAAAATCGTTATCCTGAGCTTCCTGAGCAATTCGATTGCTGAAACGGTATATTCCGCCTTTAACCATACCGCCCACCGCCATACGCACAAGGCTTTTCGGCTTTGTCAGCTTTTTGAGCTTTTTATTATTTTTAAACTGCTTTTTCGGAATTTTACTGAGCTTTTTATTTAGCTTTAATTCTTTTTTTAACAGTTTTTTCCTTTTGCCGACCTTACGGGTAATCTTGACTTTTTTCTTAATAACAATGAATTTGCCTGATGATTTACCTTTGATAACCGTTGTACGCTTAAAGCTTCGTGAAACTTTTTTCAGCTTTAGTTTTCGAGCCGAAACAGCTGATTTATAATCCTTTTTCTGAGTCTTAAATTTACGCTTAGCGGATTTATATTTCAGCTTATTCGACTTTGCGGCAAGCTTATATCCCTTGAATTCCTTTTTTTGAGTATGGTGGGATATTAGAGTCTTACGAATATTGTTAAGCGTTCTTACTGTGGTTACGGAAGCAAGAACAGCCTTGCCGGTATCAATCGTATCCGCATTGTACCTTAATTTTTGCTCAAATTTATTCTGAGCTAAATCCTTAGCGGTCAGAGCAACTGTTTCAGAAGCAAGTGCCGTTCTCCACGCAGCTGATGTAGTGAATTTACGGGCTTTATTTACAGCCTTTAAGGAAACCTTTGCACTCTTGCCGAATGTACTTTTCGGACGCATATTGTTAATGCGTTTTGTAATCAGAGGAGGTTTGTCACCCTCAATTCTTCGAGGTAAATCATCAATTTTATGCAACAATCCACGCTGTTTGAACGCAGGAGCATCAGCTCTGACTATTTTAAGATGAGTATGATGTGTTTTGATTAAGCGACCGGGCTTTCGCTCAAGTTTTAAATGAAATTCTTTACCGGTCAAGCCCATACCATCACCTCACTATTTCGTCTTTTCCTTAGGCGGTTTTAATGCCTTTTTTCGCTTGGTTGGATCTGTGTTCAGCAATTGGAACATAAGGGTATCTTCCGGGAATTCGTCCTCAAACGGAAGAATTGTATCTCCGTAGAACACAAGACCGTGACCGGGCTTCGAGCCTTTAACATACTTGATTTGTGCATTCGATATTTCAAGCTTATTCTGTAAAATCTGACGGTCACCGTCAGATTGATTGAGCATATAAATAAAGTCGGAGTTATCAAGAATGTTTTCTATTTCTGCCGATGACAACAAGTCCTTAACATTTTGTGTAATGCCTGTCGGCACTCCGCCCCATTTTCGAAATCGCTTCCACATTTCTACTGAATATCTTGCTGTCTGTTCTTCTCTCAAAAGCAAATGAAATTCATCTATGTAGTAGCGTGTGGTCTTTTTGTTGCGGTTCAGAGCAACTCTGCTCCAAACTTGGTCTTGAATAATGAGCATTGCAATCTTCTTGAGCTGACTGCCGAGCTCTTTAATGTCAAAGCAGACAAGTCTGTTACTGATGTCAATGTTGGTGCGGTATGAAAATACATTATGAGAACCCGTTACATACATTTCGAGCGAGTTATGTACCCTGCTTAACACATTTATAACATCGGGTGCAGTAAATTCCTTGTTAAGGTCTGCGAGTGTCGGCATATTTTCCTTTGTCGGATTATTCATTAGATAATTGTCGTACAATCGCCTTGTACATTTATCAATCGCCGAACGCTCCTCCGAGGTTAATCCGTACTTATCAGCCACAACAAGCTCACACAGAGAAATGAGAAAATCCGATTTTGTGGAGATTGGATTTTCTCCCTCCATATCGTCAATCAGATTGATGTCAAGCGGATTTATGTGATGAGGACTGTTGGTAGATATTTTTACAACCTGACCGTCAAGATGTTCAACAAGGGGATAATACTCACCTTCAGGGTCGGTAATGAGAATATCGTCATTCCTTGTCAGGAATATATCTGTAATTTCACGCTTAACCGAGAACGATTTACCTGAACCCGGTGTACCGAGAAACAGACCGTTAGGGTTTTTAAGTTTGAGCCTGTCGGCTAAAATCATATTTTTTGTGACTTGATTAAGTCCGTAATAACAGCCTCCCTGTTGAAAAATCTCCTGTGTAGAGAATGGAATGAAAACGGCAACCGAGCTTGTAGGAAGGTCACGCACAATCGGTACAGCATTATAACCGAGCGGCAGAGATGAAGCTAATGCCTGTTCCTGAAGATAATCAAGAGATATGAGCTTGCAGTTATTTTTTTGCGTTATTCTTGACAGAGTTTCAAGTTGTAACGAAGCTTGATTTTTGGTCATTGAATAATTACGAATTGTGACTGTAATCTCAAAAAGTCGTTCGTTCTTGCTGTTAAGCTCTTCAAGCATTCCCTGTAATTCTTCAAGATATATCTGTATGCTTTCGGGCAAAATATCAGAATCGTAGCCGCTTTGAAAAGCCTTTTTTTGTTCATCAATTTTCATTTTTTGAACATCAGACAGTTTTCCACGAATGTATTTTAACGCCTTTAATTGGTCAAAAGGCTTGATATGAAAATTTAGAGAAGCAAGACCCTCGGTGTTATCGAGAAAGTCTGAGATAATACCGTCAGATAATTCGCCGGCAAGAATGTTAATTGATGTAACGCAACCGTAAGCGTTGTTAATTTCAAACTTGTTTTTTCCGGTGAACTTAACGGATGCAGGGGCAATAAAGTCTTTGGTGTTATATCCTTTTTTAACAAGCTCCCAATCGAACAAAAACGGCTGAGTTGTAAACGGGTTGAGTGATTGGTACATTGATTCCAATCGTTGCTCTCCGTTCAGCTTTTTTGAGCGTACCTTCATATCGCCAAACAATCTTATAATTTCCTGTGATACCGTACTTAATTTTGCTCTTGCTTCACGAATATTTTTCGCTTCGGTTGTAAAAGTCAGATATTTCTTTACGCTTCTGCCGTTTTTACCGCCGAGCAAATTATTAACTCTAATATCCGAATATTCCTTACGAACATCGTTAAAATCATCGTCAACGGAATCAATCTGCACATACTGAATCATTGACTCCTTGTCTATAACCTGATTTTCATAGGTGTTCTGAAATTCAATAGTTTCATCGAAATAATTCAGAATATCACACCAAGCCGAAAATTTACTGTCCTTTTCTTCATATGTTGCAAGCTGATAATTGGTATCATAAAACTCAACTGTCTGCGAATATTTTTGACCGCCGATGTGACAGGTGCCGTCAGGAAACATTGTTTTGTACGGCAGAATAGCCTGAGTAGATGAGGAATCTTCTTCATTTTCTTTTTTAAGCCTTGCCATCCGTGCCTTAATCGACTGTATTTCTTCCTTTGTTAAGGTGTTTTTTTGATTTTTACTGTTTTTTGATTTTGAGTTTGTCAATAATGCTCACCTTCTTCGTATTATTAAACTCTGATATATCAACCTCGGCGGCAATGAGTTTGCGTTTTAATCGGCTGTATTCGATTTGGTTCAGAATCATTTCCATCGGAGATTTACTCTGATATGTTCTGACTCTCGGTTTTCTCATAAACGAGATAAGCAACTTGAGATACTCCTCCAAAAACATACCGTTTTTGGTGAACAAACCGCAGGCAATGCCCGGAAAAGCAAAGATTCCGAGAGCTACAACAGCTACGGTAATGTTGCTTGTTACCGCCTTGATTATGAAAAATGCAGGAATACCCATTGCAAGACCGATACCAAAGCAAATTGCCTGTCGTTTTGTCAAACCAAAAATGAATTTTTGCTTGATTAAAGACAAATCCTTCGGTATCTTAACGAAATTTTGTTGCATAAAAAACTCCTTTTAACTTGTGCCCCGATGGGGCACAAGTTAGTGAATTTGGATTAGTGTGCCGCAAAGGCAGACTTTGAAATGCTTGATGTTCTGAACATTGTGAAGATAAATGCAACAACAAAGCCGAGCAAGGTAGCCATTGTCATTACAACATCCTGTCCGCTCATCATGTTATTCAGCGTATTGTTGAATAAAGTCTTGAAAATCGCAAGTGCGACAACGATAAAGAATCCCTGAAAAGCAAGAGCAAGTAGATTTCTTAGCCAATTCTTGCCTATATCGCCCCAATCCTTGTTCATCATCGTCGCCATAGGAATAGGTGATATTGAGAGCATCATATACACATCAATAATCCTTGATGCAAGCACAATTACAATTGCCGCCAACAGAACAAACGAAACGATGATGATAACAAAAGCAATAATCAGCGTAGTTATCAGCGTGCCTATATCCTGCGACATCAAAGCCTGATGAAAACCGGACGAATTAACAACATCAGCCGAAATAAATTTGCCTGTGCCAAACAGCGTATTAAGTCCCGAATTGACGGCATCCGTGCCGAAAACAAAAATACCGGTTGCTATGTAAAAGACATTGCTTACAAGCAGAATTCCACAGAACGATTTTAAAATCCAACGAATGAAAATTGAATCGTCAAAATCTCTGAAATTATTGCCCTCAACAACCATTGAAAAAAGCTCATAGCACACAACAATCATCAACATAAACGCACCTATCGGTACGATTACATCGTTCGACAGCTTTTCAATCGTTGTCCAAAGGCTTGTACCGCCCGAACCGGTAGTACCTGTAAAGGTTGTCGGGTCACCGAGAAACTGCGAAAAAATTCCGTTTAATCCGGTCTTATCACTGTTATTGAGTGCACCTGACAACATATCGTTGACTGTATTAAGACAGCCTTCTATTGCTCCCGAAAGAATTTCCTTGAACCAATTTTCGAGAGCGTTCATAAAGTCCTCAACAATCCAGATAATCGCCCTCTTTCCGACTTATGCCCCAACGGGGCACAAGTTTATTTTTGCTTGCTCTCATTATTTACTCTGAGCCTGATTCATCATCTGACCGAGTACCGGCACGAGAAGTACGCCGGCAGCAATAAGTGCAATACCTGCCATAAGCTGCTTCATACCCTGTGATTTTGCTCCGGGGTTATCGTTGCCGTAGCCTTCAAGCAAATTAATAATGCCCCATACGGCAAGACCGGCACCGATAAGACAGATAACGGCTGTGAGAACAGTCTGAGCCGTGCTGATAAAAGATGACGCATTTACTGCGGCAAAGCAGGACATACAGCTCATTGCGGCAATTGATGCGATTGCTGTAAGCACAGCAACAGCCTTTTTTGATTTCTTACATCTTCTTGAGAGCTTGTTAGGCTCTGTTTTTGATAAAAAGTTCATAGGTTTAGCTCCTTTATGTATTTATTTACCGATATTCGGTATATTGTGTGTTTTGTAAAACAGCAGCATTTTTTTGACGGCTCTTAACAAACCTTGCAACATCAAAATAATTTTTCTTGTCGCTGTCAAACAGCTTGCCGTAATTCTTGTGTTTTGTTATGTCAAATTTCTTTGACATAAACGGGTGCAAAC
>OGXA01001747.1_pt1 | contig 17236 bp, 12 predicted proteins | sample 1576171 | NCBI WGS metagenome assembly OGXA01 (sample SAMEA3541587, study PRJEB24748) | human gut metagenome | biome: human gut; feature: human-associated habitat; material: faeces | place: China | collected 2012 | reverse complement strand
CAGGAGTTTCCACCTGTCGTATTTCTATTTTGCGGGGAGCCGGCACAATGACTCGTCGGCGTCTGCACTTTCGGATGTCGCTGCCGACAGCTCCGTCAATTCAGCGCATTCCGGTTTCACTTCCTGTGCGCAGGCTGTCAATAAGGACAGCATCGCAAGCATTACGATCCATTTTTTCATCTTGATAACTCCTTGCGGGGGGCCATCTCTGACCCGGTTGCTTCTTCTTTCATTCATCTTAAAACCTTCTACCTTTCTTGTCCACGCTGTCGATTGTCCGAACGACACTGTTGCTCTTCGTCCGGCACGGTATCCAGCACAATATCTTTTTCGTTCAGGTTCAAAAGCGCCTCCAGCTCGGCAAGGCGCTTGCTTTTTTCAGCCAGCTCGTCCGCCTGGGCAAAGGGCTGCGCAAGCTGTTCCTTGGCGTTTTCCAGCTGTTTTTGCAGCTGCACCAATTTGGATTCAAGGTCGGTCACGCTCTGCGGCAGGTTGTGCAGGCAGTTGTCCAGACGCACGGTGTTGCCGACCGCATCCGCACCCAGCTGCACCGGGTTGATGCCGCTGCCCACAAGATACGCCAGATACATTTTGTCCATTGCAAAATAAGCGATCTGCAAATCAAAGCCCTTGTACCGCCCAATGGAAACCGGCTCGGTGCGGTTCATCGCCATACCCAGCAGCCCCAGCAGGGCTTTGCCCGCGTCCTCGCGCTTGGTATAAACTGTGTCCATCAAGGTAATGGTAAAAATATCCTTGCCGTCCGCATCACGCTTGGTGTTCTGCTGTAGCAGCGCTGTGTCCGCTTTGGCGTTTTCCAGCTGCTGGGCGGTCTTGCGCATTTCTGCGGGAAACCCTTGTGTAATGGCATCTTCCAGCCTGTAATGCTCGTTGTTGTAGGCGGTTTTCAGCGTTTTGAGCCGCGCCACCTGAATATCCAGGTCCATTTTTTCTTTGATCATCGGATTGCCTGCCGCCAGCGCCTTGACCTCGGCATAAGACAACGCTGCATCGTCCAAATCATCCGCGCTGCGGGCAGGGCTTTTGCTCGTCATAATTTGCCCGATGAACTTCTGTTTGGTTTCCAAAAGCTGCCACATATAGCTGTCGAAGGAAGATTCTGTGACATAACGGTATTCATACACCTCGGCATTGGTGTTGCCTTGGCGAATCATACGCCCGTTGCGCTGCTCAATGTCAGAGGGCTTCCACCCGCAGTCCAGATGATGCGTGGCCACCAGCAGCCGCTGCACATTGGTGCCTGCGCCCATCTTGCCGGTGCTGCCCATCAGCACGCGCACATCACCGCTGCGCACCTTGGCAAACAGCTCGGCTTTTTTCACCTCGGTGTTGGCGCTGTGGATGAACTGCACCTCGTTTTCCGGGATGCCCATAGTAATCAGCAGATTGCGCAAATCATCGTACACATTAAAGCCGTCTGGTTTCGGGGTGGATAAGTCACAAAACACTAACTGTGTCAATCTCTTGTCTTTCGTTTCACTCCAGATACGGTACACATTCTCGGCGCAGGCGTGGACTTTATCGTTGGGGTTTTCGGGCAGATTGGGGTCGATCAACCGCTGGTCCAGCGCCAGCTTTCTGCCGTCGTTGGTCACCTTGAGCATATTGTCCTCGGTGGGGTCTACATTTCCCGCGCGAATTTCCTCGGCGCGGTCGGCAAGGTCTGCCACCATCTGTTTTTGCTGGGGGCTTGGCGGCAGCGCCACATTGATGGGCTTGCCGCCCACTAATTTGGGCACCGGCAGGTTGAGCATATCCGCCGTCTGCACATCTGCCACCTGCTTGAACATACTCATCAATTCCGGCAGATTATAGAATTTGGAGAATCTTGTTTTTGTGCGGTAGCCTGTACCTTCCGGCGCAAGCTCCACGGCTGTCACGGTTTCCCCAAAGGTGGATGCCCACGCATCAAAGGAGGAAAGCCCGTGCTGCTCCAAGGTTTCCCGCTGCAGATACCGCTGCATGGTGAACAGCTCCGCCATAGAGTTGCTGATGGGCGTACCTGTGGCAAACACCACGCCGCGGCTGCCGGTGATTTCGTCAAGGTAGCGGCATTTCATATATAGGTCGCTGGCGCGCTGGCTCTCGGTTTGAGATATACCCGCCACATTGCGCATTTTGGAAAGCACTGCAAGGTTCTTGAATGCGTGGGCTTCGTCCACCATCAGGCTGTCCACGCCAAGCTGTTCAAAGGTCACCACATCATCCTTGCGGGACTGGTCGTTGAGCTTATCCAGCTTTTTCTCCAGCTGCTTGCGCATACGCTCCATCTGTTTGACGGTGAAATTCTCGGCGCGTTCTTCTTTCAGCTGTGCCACTTGGTTAATTACATCATGAATTTGGCTTTGCAGGTATTCGACCTGCCGTTCCTGCGACAGCGGGATGCGCTCAAACTGGCTGTGCCCGATTATGATGATGTCATAATTGCCGGTCGCAATTTTGGCGCAGAACCGTTTGCGGTTGGCTTTTTCAAAATCCGTCTTGCGGGCTACAAGAATATTCGCATTGGGGTACAGCTGCAAAGCCTCTCCGGCAAGCTGTTCGGTCAGGTGGTTGGGCACACAGATCAGGGTCTTGGAGCAAAGCCCAAGGCGTTTCTTTTCCATCGCTGCAGCGACCATTTCGTAGGTTTTTCCGGCGCCCACCACGTGCGCCAGCAGCGTATTGCCGCCATACAGAATGTGCGCAATGGCGTTTTTCTGGTGGGGGCGCAACGTGATTTCAGGTGACATACCGTGGAACAGAATATGGCTGCCGTCATATTCGCGGGGGCGCAGGGAGTTGAACCGTTCGTTGTATTCCTTTACCAGCATCTGGCGGCGGGTCGGGTCTTTCCAGATCCAGTCCTTGAAAGCATCCTCAATCTGCTGCTGTTTCATCTGGGCTTCCTGCGTGGCAGCGGCGTTCAGAACGCGGATTTTGTTGCCTTGCATATCCTCTTTGGTGTCGAAGATGCGCACATCCCGCAGGTTCAGGCTTTCCTCCAAGATGTGGTAGAAGTTGGCTCGCTGTGTGCCGTAGGTCACGGTGGCTTTAATGTTGCCGCCCGTATAGCTCTTGTTGGTCACATTCCAAACGCCGGTCAGCGGAATGTACAGCACCTTCACGCGGTCCCGCACATAGTAGGGCGCGTCCACCAGTTCATCGGCAAACTGCTTGATGAGTTCAGGTGCCAGCCAAGTGGCACCCAGACGCACGGCGATTTCGCTGGCCTCCAAGTCCTTCGGCTGCACGGTTTCCAGTGCCTGCACATTCACAGCAAAAGCGGGGTTGTTCTGTGCAGCCAGCTTTGCTACTTGCAATTTGTGGCGGACATCGCCGGAAAGATATTCATCAGCGGTATAGTAGCGCGGTTCACCATCAGAATTTTTTTCCAAGGGGTCGGCAAAGATAACGCCCTGCAGGTCGTTCACCAATGTATCTTTGTCCTTGCCGGTCAGCTGCTGCATATACCCAAAGTCGATGCCCGCGCGCTCACCGACACTCAGCGCCAGCGCCTCGCTGGCGGTTTCCACGCGCTCGGCAGGGCGGGCGGCGCGGATGGTGCGCTTTGAAAACATATCCGACTTGCCGATGAAGTTGCCCTCGCTGTCGAGATTTTCCAAGGAGCACAGCAGAAAATATCCGCTGTCATCCCGCATATCCAGCGATGCGCCACGGCTGTTGATGAGCCCAAACTTATTGTGGTAGTGGTCATACTGGCGGTTGAGTTTTCCTTGCAGCTCCGTGATGACTTCATCCGGCATATCTTCCAGCTGGGCTTGGATCAGCTCCCGTGTGGTGTCCCGCAGTTCGATCAGCAGCCGCATACGCGCTGCGGAGGTGGCACCAAGGGAAACCTCGCGCATAATGGCGTTCTCGCGGTAATAGAATTTGCTGTTACGGATACAAAAGCTGAAGTTGCGTACATCGGGTTCGGCGGGGATGCTGGCTTCGACAGTGCCGGATTCCTGCTCATCAATGTCCTGAAAGTGAAATTCAGCGTGCAGGTGGGACATCGCCTCTTGCAGCACATTGGCAAGGGGCTTATCGGCAAACGCTTCGCAGGTCAGGGTAGGACCATACGGACCGCTGACGGTTTTCAGTGTGCCGCAGACCATTTCGGGGTGTTCGGCAAAATAGCTATTTAGGGAAAGTCCATCCTCTCTCTGGGTGGTGTGCAGCCAGCTTGCGTCCTGCTCCAGAATGCGGTCACGCTTTTGCAGGAAGATAATGTCCGCCATAGCCTTGGTTCCGGCTGACTTAAAGGTAGAATCCGGCAGGCGCACGGCACCGATAAAGTCGCATCGGGCATTGATGTACTTGCGCACATCCTCGCTCTTTTTGTCCAGCGTACCGCTGGTGATGATAAAGGCGATGATGCCGCCCGTGCGCAGTTTGTCGATGGATTTGGCTATAAAATAATCGTGGATCTTGAAGTGCAGCCGGTTATACTGCGGGTCAACCACGCTGTAATCCCCAAACGGCACATTGCCGATAACCACATCAAAAAAGCTGTCGGGCAGGTCGGCTTTCTCAAAGCCTGTGATTTGGATGTTTGCTTTCTGGTACAGCTGGCGGGCAATTCTGCCGGTCAGACTGTCCAGCTCCACGCCGAAAAGGCGGGTGGTCGGCTCATACAAATAGCTGTGGCTTTGCCCAAAAAACGCGCCTACCCCCATACTGGGTTCCAGAATCGTACCGGCACCCACACCCATTTTGCGCAGGGCGGTGTACATTGCGTCAATGACTTCGGGCGGGGTGTAAAAGGCGGTCAGGGTGCTGCTGCGGGCAGCGGCGTATTCTTCCTCTGTCAGCAGGCTTTTTAGCTCGGTATATTCGCTGTGCCAGCTGTCCTTGTTGGGCTCAAAGGCATCGGACAAACCGCCCCAGCCGGAGTATTGCGCAAGAATTTCCTGCTCCTCGCCGTTTGCGTGGGGGCCGCCGTCCGCCATACGCTTCTCGATGGATTTCAAAGTGCGAATCGCGGTGATGTTGGCGGCAAACTTTTCGCGCGGTGTGCGCGGGGGTGCAGGGTCCTGCGGCGGGATGTAGTTGTTCGGCAAATAGGCTTCCTTGAGGGCAATGAGCTCCGCAGCCTGCAAGACCTGCTCACCAAAACCAGACGAGGTTTCTTCTGCGGGTTCTTCTGACGGTTCTTCCGGTGTGTCTGTTTCCTCAATGACCTGCCCCTCAACCACCGTGTCGGGTGCCGCCAGTGCATTGTTTTTAGGGTTCGCCGCCAGCAGCCTTGCGAATTCCGCACGGTTGATGGCGCGCCCGATCAGCGGGAAACCCTCATCGCGTAGATGCACATCGAAGATGCCGATTTCCTCTACCGTAAAGGGGTGGTCGTTTTCCAGATAGACGGTATCCCCGGCCGCCAGCGGGCGTTTTTCCACGGGCTTGGGCTTGTAGCGTTCCTGATATGCTTCATACGCTGCTTCCGCATCGTCAATAAACTGCGAAAACTCAACGTCCTCAATGCCTTCCTTGGCAAGCGCCCTTGTGTTGTCGAAGCGCGCACTGTCCACAAAAGAGCCGTCAACCAGATACACAATCTCATTGCGCAAAAAGTTGGCGTACACCTGAATTTCGTGTTCACCGTCCCCGGTGGTGGAATAGGCAAGGTCGATGTGCGTAAGGTTCGAAAAATCCGGTTCGCCCAGCCCTTCTCGTTCACAAAAGTCCGCGATGGTTTTCTCCGCATAGTCTATCTCGGCTTGACGGGCGTTGCGTTTGGCTTGCTGTTCCGCTTCCCATTTTTCATATCCCTGCTTGTTGTTTTCATCCAGATATTGGTCGTTGTGGACCAGCAGGTGCAAACGGCGGGCAACCTCGTTCCACGGCAGCAAGCGGAAATAATCCGGGGCGTTATCGGATGCATAGCGCTTGATTCTCAGCCCCTTGGCATCATAATCCAGAAATCCTCTTTCGCCATCTCGGAAATCCCAAGTGCGCCCGCCGATACCGTATTCTTTTTTCAGCCAGTTGGCTTGCTCCTTTACTGTAGGCAATACTGTGGCAGAGAAAAATTCCTGTATGCGAAAACGCCCCTCACAAAAACCGCTGCCCATGACAAGAACATCGACAATGTCCTGCTCATCGATATGGGTGCCGTCATCCTTGATGGGCTGCTGCCAGCTTGCGCGGGGCTGTAATTGGCGGATGGTTTCCTGCTGCTGTTCAGGTGCGGGCAGACCGATGGCGGCGGCAGTTTCCTCGGCAAGGTTGCCGCGCCCCACGCTTTCCGGCAGGTCCTGCGCATCGGAAACAGAAACAGCGGAGGGCGATGACTCGCTCTCCGCTGCTTGGGGTTCGGTATTTACAGGCTCGTCACGATGGGCATCGCCAGTTCCGCTGCCTGCGCTTGCAGACTGTTCATGTGCGCCGTCCAGCCAAACGGGTCGTTGTTCTTGTCCGGTGCCGGGTTGCTGACCAGCAGCTTCGTGATGGTCTGCTCCACCTGCTCCCAATAGCGCTGCTCGGTCTGTTTCAGGTCGCTGTACAGCGTCCCGTCCAGCAGCATCTTGTCGTACAGCAGGGAGTGGTTCTCTTGCAGGAACTTCTCCCGCTGCAGACCGATTCTCCCGACCGGCGGTCTGTGCGTTTCCTTCATTGCCATCTTGGGTACCAGATACCCGTTCAGATTCGTCATATCCATGATCCTGCACCTCCTGTTGGTTCGTCTTGCTTACATTCACATCATACTGTTTCGGCTGGGTCTTTGCAACACTGTCGATGCTCTGGACGACAGCGCCGATTTCGGCAAACATCTGCCGCCCCGCGCGGTTGACGGCATTGCCCAGCGCCAAAACCGCGGATTCGGTATCAAAGCGGTCAATCTCCGCAAAGGCGTCCTGCGGCACGGCACTGTCGCCCAAACCGCAGCGCACTGCTGCCATATAGACGGCGCTCTGCGTAATGAGGTTGGCAAAAATCGCAGTTTGCTCCTGCGGCTTTGCCCATTCCAGCGTGCTGCCGATCACGGCATTTTGCAAATCGGCGTCCAGCTGTTTGCCGTGCTGTGCCACAAACAAAGCTGCCTGCAAGCCGAAGATCTCCGGCAGGCTCTCGGCGTTATGCTTTTCCTGCAGGGCTTGCAGGGTCGGATAGCGGTTGGCATCGGTGATTTGCCAGCCCAATGGTTTGGAGTCTTTGCCGGCAGGGTGGGTGTCCTTGATGTCAAACAGATACCGCACATTGCCCGCCATATTACCGGTGCCAAGGGACGCTACGCCGTGCGCACCGCGGTTGACCCAGCGCCCGGCAGCACGGTTCCAAGTGTCGATGTCCGCCAGCATGGTGGCGCCGGGGCGCTGGCTGTAAATAAGCGCCTGATTCGGGAAAGCGTAATGCGTTGTATACGCGGCTGAGCGCAAAAACGCCCGCCAGCTGTCGGCATTGTCTGCTACATCGGCAATCGCCTGATGTGCCTGCCGTAAAATATTTTGGTAATTCGCCAATCGGTTTCATCTCCTTTGCGGTAATAAAAAAGCCCTGCACATTGCTGTGCAGAGCTTTCCATTCGCGTGATTAAATTTTATGCGGGGCGGTTGTTACTGCGTTCGCTGCGTTTGATGCCCATAAACGGGGGAACCGAGGAACGGTTCAGCCCTTTTTCGTGCGCTTGTTTCATGGAAAATTCGTGTGCTGCAACCGCATCGATGAACGCACGCTGTTTTTCAGTGGCGTGGTAGTAATCAACCTTATACCGTTTGCATACGGCAAAAAAGACATTCAGATACTGAATGTTTTCCTTGGTCATTCGCGTGACCTCAAGCTCGGTTTTATCCTTTTGCATAAGCGTTCCTCCTTTATGAAAGATAGGTGCTGAAAATCTCCTGTGCGCTTTCGTCAGCAATCATTAACAACTTAGGACCGCCGGACATAGGCTGTGCAATGGGAATTGCACCAAAGTCCTTTATATAATGTTCCAGCAATTCATCGGTTTTGGCGGCAAAGGTGACAATACCGCCAAGGCTGGCATCAATGGACAGTTGAATACCAAAAGCAATCATCATGCGACCGATGCCAAGATACTTTTTGGGTTGGGAGATCGTAGGGTTGCTCTCAGGATGAGCTTCAATATCAACGATATAAATAGAAATACCGTTTTCATCTTCTTTGTATGCACCCAAGGCGACAATTTCACCTTCGTCGGTTTTCGCTGCGTATTTCTCTAGGTTGGGATCACCGATGAAATCGCTCGTCCAGTCGCTTTGCCAGCAGGATTTCGTAGTGGCAAGATCGGCGGTGGTGGCTCGATCGATTTCAATGGGGATTGTTTTCCCAGATGCTTCCTCGGTAACAAAATATTGAAGTATCATCGTATCACTCCTATAGGTATTATATCGAATTACCATAAAAAAATCAACAAACGAAATGTGAATGATTTCATGATAGAAAAACCAACAAAGAAAATCCAATTCATTTATGGGTGTATTTTCCTTTGCCGAGCTGATTTTGTTATCGTTCTTCGCGTGCAACGCTGCGTTTCTTGGTTTGTTCCAGCCCCGGCAGCAAGTCATCAACCTGTTTGTAACCAATCGGTTCCACATAGTAGGCGTGTGCCTCACCGCCCTCATGCGTTACAATAATATCACTGACCGACAAAGAGCGCATCTTCCTGCCGTTGGGACGGTTTTCCTGATTGTGCAGGCAGTAAAGGCTGTCCAGCGTCTGCCAGCATTCCATCTGCCCGCGGTACACCAGCTTATAGGATGCAGCATTTATATGGCCTTTGGTGTAGTCATACCGTAAAAACGCAATCTCACGGTTGTTGGTCTGGTAGATTTCATACGGCAGCAGCTCGTACTTCTTTCTTCGCAATCCCCACGGAAAAATGGTGCCCTTTTCAAAGAGAAGAGGCTGGCTCAGATTCTCCGGAAACAAAACCGGAATGATGGGTTCGCCGCAATACAAAGAAGCGTAAATTCTGGTTTTGAATTTCTCTGCATCGACATACGGAATGCGTTCCCGAACGCATCCGTTGCAGTCAAGATATTCGATATAGCCAATGACCGTATCGTGTTTGTTCATCTCGGTGATTCTCCTTTATAATTAACGGCTCAACCTTTCCCAAAAAGAGATTTTACTTCCAAAGCGCTCATCCGGCGGGCGGACCTTGGCAACCGGCAAATCACCGGACAGCATATCCTCCACCTGTGGGAAGAACAGAAGCCGATTATAGCGCTCCGCCTGTTCTTTTGAAAGCCCCAACATTTTGGACTCACTGAGTCCACAAACCAGAAACCGCCCGCGTATCGTGCAACCATCTTCCAGTTGTCTATTGTATTTCAGCCGGCTTTGGTTTTTACTGCACACAACGCCGATTTTCGATGTGCCGAACGGTTTCAGCAGCAAACTGTCGCCCTCGATTACCTCGGAAATTGCCGCCTGCGGGCTGTCAAAGGCAGCCTGATAGGGGCAGTAGCCCGGTTCTATAATCAAAACTCTTGTCATACCGCCACCTCATCGTTCGTAATCCTGCCGCTTGCGGTAGTAGTTTTCCAGAAGTTTCAGGATGGTACTTTCCATCTGTTCGGAGGTACAGCCCTTCGGGAAATAGCGTTCGACCTTGGATACGGCAATCGTGAGCTGCGGTTCGCGCGGCTTTACGCTGGGGGAACGGGCAGACATGATCCCGTGAATCTTGTCTTTCGTCAGAACTCTTTCCTTGCTGGCAGCTTTCAGCTTTTGCGCCTGGGATAAGGATGGCGTGCAGCCTTCTTCCTCCATATAGGAGAGAAATTCTTCCTGCTCCTCCGGCGTCAGGTAGCTCAACTCCACAGCAGGGGTGGTTTTGAGTCTGCCGTCGTCCACAAGCTGCATCAGGTCAGGGGTGAGTTTGTTCAGGCGAATAAACCGCTGAACCTGCTTTACACTTTCTCCTGCTTCATCTGCGACTATTTGATTGGAACGACGCTCAAAATAATTCGGGCCAACTTGACCCGAATTTATTTTTGACGGTCTACCGCCTTTTCTTTTTATCGCCTCCAGCTTCATCTGGTATGCTTTTGCCTTTTCGCTCGGCAGAATATGCTCGCGCTGGCAGTTGGAATCCACCATCAATATAATGGCGGTATCATCGTCCATCTCCCGCACAATGCAGGGCATGCTGTCCACTCCGGCGCGCTGGCTGGCGTGGCAGCGGCGGTGCCCGGCTACAATTTCATATCCGCCGTCCCGTCGCGGGCGAACGATGGCGGGGGTCATCACGCCATATTCTTTGACGCTGTCCACCATCTTGTCCATTTCTTCATCGTCGCGCACCTGAAACGGATGCCCCTCAAAGGGGTGCAGCTCAGACAGCGGTAGAATCTGGATTTTCTCCAACTTGGCATCCTGCCGTTCTTCCTCAGTGGAAAACAAGTCATCTATCGAGGGCAGTCGGATGTTTTTTGCGAGATCTCTCACCCTTTTCCACCTCCTTTGCCAATGCTCTGTAAGCAGTGCTCGCCGGGCATTGCTTACTATAACGAAGTACGCTCTCCGATTTAGTAAGGCTTTCACCGACTCTGGTGCAGCGCGGAACGATTGCCTGATAAATGCGCGTGTGCGGACCATAGCTTGTGTGAATGGCTTTGATCATATCCCGTGTCATATTGGTACGGTGGTCTGCCATGGTAATCAGGACACCGTCAATCTCCAGTTTAGGATTGATTTTCCTGCGAATTTTACGGATGGTGCCAATGATACTGGCAAGACCTTCGACATCAAGAATCAGCGGCTGTACGGGAATCAAAACTCTGTCTGCGGCTGCAAGAGAGGCGGTGACAAGGTTGCCGAGTTCCGGCATACAGTCAATCAGGCAATAGTCGTATTGCCCTTGAAATGGTTCCAGCGCCCATTGCATTACGCATTCACGCATAAAGGTATTTGTCAAACTTCGCTGCAAATCAGAAAGTTGAATGTTGGCGGGAATGACATCTACTTTTTCATCGGTATGGATAACAACATCGGGTGGGTCTACCTCGTTGCAGGCAGCCTCAATCAGCTCTTTCAGGGACGCACCTTCGTTCCCCTGCGAACAGCCAAGGTATCGGCTCAGGCTGGCCTGCGGGTCGGCGTCCACCAGCAGTACTTTATAGCCCATATCTGCCAGTGCCACGCCTAAATTTACGGCGGTCGTCGTTTTGCCCACGCCGCCTTTTTGGTTGGCAATTGCTATTGTTTTCATACGCGCTCTCCTCGCTGTTTTTCAATCTTTGACTTGTACCAGATAAGGCTTTCGTTGTAGTCCTTACCTACGGCAGGCAGCCGTTTTTCCACATTGAATCCGCGCTCGGCAAGGCGCTGGGCAACCGTTTCGGCAAAGCGCAGCCCCGGCTCATCACGGTCAAAGCAGAGCACCACATTTTTCACCTGCGGATGCTGCTGCAAAAAGTAGTCGATGGGCAGATAGTTCAGCCCGCCCAGTGCCAGATAATGCACACTGCGCCACTTTCCAATGTCTGTATACTGCCGCAAGGTCGCGCCGGACATAGCATCAATCGGGGCCTCGTACAGCTCCACGGTATCGCAGTCCGGGTTTTCCGCTTGCATCAGAAATCCGTACTTCTTTTGGCTGCCGGTGACATCACCGCGGTAGGTGCCTTGGCAGCCACGTTGAAAAGCAGAACGCGGAACGCCGCCTTCATCCTTGCCCACAAAAACGCAGTTGCGGTAGTTGCCGCGCGTGGTCTGGTACAGGATGCCGCTGCCCACGCAGTAGCGCAGGACCTTAGGGCTGATACCGCGGTGCATCAGGTAGGCAGCAACGGCTTCGGCGTTTCGATCCGGGGTAGGAAGTGTAAATGGACGAGGCTCGTGCGGCTTTACAGGCGCTGCCTTAGCCGGTTGAAAAGAAACAGTGACCGGTGTCATCTCGTTCAGCAGACGAACCGCTGATACAAAGTCCATGCCCTCCACCTTGGTCAGATAATCAATGGCGTTGTTGCCGCCTACATTACGCGAAAACCAGTGGAAGAATCCATTGGCAGGCGTGATGATCAGGCTATCGTGCGTCCGAGTGCAGTACTCGCGATCCGTTTTGCGCACAAGTTCGCCGGGGTGATAGGTTTCCAAATACTGCATCACGGTAATTCGGCGGGCAGCTTCAATATTCTTTTGGTATTTTCCCATGGGGGTGACCTCCGTTTCTGTATGAAAAAAGCACCTTGCCTACAAAATAGGTAAGGTGCCAAGGATACGATTATTTGTTTTTAGCTGGCTATTTGTCACTTCAGCTGGCTGAAAGGGGGTGTGGGGGAAAACACAGACGGCACCCCATTTCCCGAAAAAAGATATACTTCCCCCTTGGTGTATAGAAAAGAATTGACGCTGCGACAAAAACGCAGATTGCAAAGCCCCGCCGAATAGAGTATAATCGTTCTATAAGGTAAGGCAGGTGAGCAGAATGCGATTTTTCCTGATGCAGCGCAATCATCAAGTGGCTGTTATTGAAATAGCGGAAAAGACCGGCGACATTATTGATGTGGCAGAGGTTCTTTCGGCGCAGAGGATTCCCCTTGGCGCAAAGCATAGCGATGGCAGCTTTGATGTTCTGTCCCTGCGCAAATGGTGGGCAGGGCGCGGTATCCCGGCAAGCCGTTCCGGGCTGGAGCGCGCCTTGGAAACGCTGCATATCCCTTACGCTGAACTTCTGCTTGTCAAATGCAGCGGGCTGAGCCTTTCAGACCAGTATTGGGTCACGCCCTGCGATGCCCCACAGAATTGGCGAGATGTAAATTTCTACGAGAACGACTTTTCTGACGATGTGGGACGCGCTTTGTTTGGCGAGGGGGTTCTCTCGGCACAGCCGGATTTGTGTTCCCCCTGCAATACCTCGGATGGCTTTTTGCAAAAGCGCTGGCGCATTGCGGACGGAAAACGAATCCTCTTAAAAGCAGGATCGGGTATTTACAAGCAAGAGCCTTACAACGAAATTGTTGCCTCAGCTCTGTATGATGCGCTTGGTATGCCGCACGTTCCCTACTGGCTTATAGAGCAGGGCGGGCAGGTCATGTCCGCCTGCGCGTGCTTTACCAATGACCACACCGAGCTTGTCACCGCCGCCCAATTTATGCGGCTGCTGCCGCAAGCGCAGGGTGTTTCCAATTGGGATCACTTCAACGCCTGCTGCCGGACCGTCGGAATTTCTGATGCAAAGAAAGCGGTCTGCAATATGCTGGCTGCCGATTTCATCTTAGCCAACACGGATCGCCATCTTGGCAATTTCGGTTTCCTGCGTGATTCCGAAACGCTGGAATGGAAAGGAACAGCGCCCATCTATGACAGCGGCACAAGCCTTTGGCAGATGACCCTCACCCGCGCGATCAATGCGGAAGCCATGGTTCCCGCAAAACCGTTTGAAACCTCGCAGCAATCCCAGCTAAAGCTGATTGCGCCTTATGTGGATCTGCCGCTGGAGCGCCTTGATGGATTTTCCAATAAAGCAGAAGAAATCTTCCGAACAGCCGCCCAGTTTGATGATGGACGAGCCGCGAAAATTGCCGCCGCTGTTAGTGGCCGAATTCAAATGCTTCGATTTAATAGGGCATAATCTGAAATAGCTCCAAAGCATACGGTTTGTGAAATGACTACAAATTGTAGGCAGTTAAAAATTACAGAAGCTATATGTCGCTGCCTAATGCCGATGACAGTCATGCGCCAACTGGTGACAAATTGTCAGCAGTTGAAATAGGGCTATAAAAACAGCGCCCTCCGTTTTACATTCGGGGGACGCTGCTTTTCTCTATGGCACTCATTTGGCGGTGGGCTTTTTTGTCGATTTGCCCTGTCGGCTGAATTCTTTCGCAAGGTCAACCATCTTTTTAGAAGGTCGATAGCTGTCCAGAATATGAGGACTAAGCAGAAAATTCAGCAGACAAGATTTGGGAATCATATACCCACCACTGATTTCAAAGTATCGGATGTAACCGTTATGGCACCAATTCGTCAGGGTGTTGTGGTGATAGCCGGTAAGCCGGCTTGCTTCGGCAACACTCAGCACATCGCTGTAGGGCTGCGTTTTCAGGGTAAGAAAGTCCTGAAACTTCTTTCTGCTTTTGGCGGTATCCAGATTTGCCCATTCCCGTAAGGTCAGCATTTTGGGCTTGCCGCCTTTGTTCCAGCTCGCTGAGTAATACCCGGTCGGTGCCGAGAATTTTTCCGGTTGGGATTGACGCTTTTTAAGATACGTGATAACATCTTTTGTATTGATGATGTACTGGCGGGTTTTCTTGCCGGTATCTATGCAGGGAACAAGCCCGCTTGTCAGCAGGTAACGCGCCGTCTTTTTGCTGATATGGCAGATGACGCGCATCTGCTCCAGCCCGATTTTTTCAGGGTAGTTTGCCTTGATTTTTGCAAAGTCGTAACTGTAATCCACTAGAATCACCGTCCATTATTCGAACTCATCAACAGCAGGCAGGGACGGTTTGATTTTTGTGGCAAAGGGGAATTTGCATAAAATTTAGTCAACGCACTTCTGTAAATGCCCATAACAATAAGGAAAATTGAGCTTTTTTGTTCTCTCCTGTTTTTCTCTCCAACATCTCTCCAACGTGCCAAAAATGCCTGTTTTTCTCTCATTTTTCCCGAAAAATCGGCATTTTGAAATGGGTTCGAATTGCGACGTTCTGACGTTAAAAAGGACTTCTTTTTCAACATTTTTCGTCGTAGGTCGGTCGAATCATCTTCCGACAACTTCCGCTTTTTTCCGACAAATACCGTCAGTTGCGATATATACCAAAAAACTCGAAATCAATTTGACAGCAATGTCACGTGGGTTCGAATCCCACCGTCTGCGCCAAGTATCACTACTCAATTCTACATTGGGTAGTGATTTTTTATTGCTTTGCAAAATTCCGAAGCTATTTTTATAGGCATCTCCCCTTTATTTTCAAGTAGTGATTTTCGGGTTCGGTACAAATCATACCAGCAATCGCGGCAAATAGCTATTCACGAGATTGCACAAAAATCCGTGTTTCCTTTTTGCGTAAAACCTTATTTTGCTCACAAGAATACGGACCACTCGCGCAAGCAATATAAGATCTCTTGACTTTTTATATCATATACGATATAATTTTATTGAGATATAGACCAGCATATATCTCAAAAAGGGGGTGTACACTTATCTTCAAGATTGAACTGTATAGTACTGAGGACGGCAAGGAAGTCCTCGCCGAATTTATAAATGAGTTACCTGCAAAGCATCAAGCCAAAGCATTTCGGGAAATTGATCTTCTTGCAGAGTTTGGCAACGCATTAAAAGAACCTTATGTCAAGCACATTGATGGTGAAATTTGGGAGCTACGAATCAAATTTTCGAGTGACATATCTCGTATCTTCTATTTTATTTGGCAAGCTGACACGATAGTTTTACTGCATGGATTCATCAAGAAGACGCAAAAAACTCCTCGTTCAGAGATTGAAATTGCCCAAAAGAGACTACGCGATTATAAAAAGCGTCATTGAAAGGAAAGGTTCTTATAAAAAACACATATAATAGTCTTTGCTTTTTAAGGTAAGGTTTGTGCAAACTGAATGTGATAAAGATAGCATCCCTATACGAACATAATATAGAGTGGTTGCGTAAAAAGGTACACGTTTGCATGTGAATGAAAGGAGTAAAGTGAGACTATGAATTACACTGATTTCAAGAATAAAACTTTTTCTGAAAATCCCGCAGTCAGAGTTGAGTACGATCAGCTTGGTCCTCAGTATGAAGCCATCCGCGCTGCAATCGCAAGTCGGAAGTCTGCCGGGTTAACTCAAAAACAGCTGGCCGAAAAAATGGGAACTGCGCAGGCAAATATTTCACGTTTTGAAAACGGTAATGCAAATCCCTCGTTGGATTTTCTGCAAAAAATGGCTTCTTGCATGGGCAAGACACTTCATATTTCGTTTGAATAACACAACACCCCGGTATCCGTCCTTACCCGGACAGATGCCGGGGTGTATCTTTTTACCTCACCATCAAAGCAGATATTGGAGTAATCTTAAGAAAGTTGTGTGAGCAAAAATGAGTGGAAATCATTCAGGCAGAAGCATGCCCGGATCATATCCACATGCTAATCAGTATTCCACCGAAATATAGTCTAGCACAAATCATGGGATATCTCAAAGGGAAAAGTAGTTTGATGATATTCGACAGACACGCGAACTTGAAATACAAGTATGGAAATCGGCACTTCTGGGCAAGGGAATACTATGTTGACACAGTAGGGTGAAATAAGAAGCAAATTGCGGAGTACATCAAGCATCAGCTTGACGAAGATCAGATAGCGGATCAAATGAGCCTGAAAGAGTTTATTGACCCGTTTACGGGTAGCAAGAATACCAAGGCATAAGTAAAACGCCCCGTAAGGGGCCTGCCACGAGTCGGCAATGCAGTTGGCCGAACCGTTCGAGGCCCCTTGAGGGGCGTTGTCTGTAATATGCCCTTCTAGGGCTTCCTCAAGCCCCCGGCTTAGCCGGGGGGGCTCAACGGCAGCAGCGTCCAGGCAGCGCAGGGAGAAAAGCACAGCGTTCAAGGGCGCTGACAAAAGAATGGCAAACGGGCTTTTCGCGCTCGAACCAGCAAATATGCGTCTTTTGTATACACCCTGGACAGTTTGCTCCGCACAAGCCTGCGGCCAAAGCTTTTTTGTTTTTCATAGATAAGACATCGCGTTATTAAGAAATTACGAAGGAATCGAAGAGAAGAACCGTGAAGTGATTGCTAAGGTTGTAGCAAGCCAGCCAGTATTAAAAGACAATGTCCGTGCAAAAGAAGTAATTCCAGAGTTTGCCGAGAATAATGGAAAAGTAATTCTTCATGCAGGCCCTCCGGTAGATTACAAGAATATGCCAGACCCGATGCAGGGATCTTGCGTAGGTGCTGTAATGTTCGAGGAGTGGGCAGAGACAGAAGAAGAAGCAAGAAAGATGCTTGAGAATGGCGAGATTAAATTCATCCCTTGCCACCACTGCAACGCAGTAGGACCTATGGGTGGAATCACATCTCCTAATATGGCAGTATTTGTAGTTGAGAACGAGACAGGAGCTAACAGAGCTTACTGTACAATGAACGAGGGTATTGGTAAAGTTCTTCGTTTCGGAGCTTATGATGAGGAAGTTGTTAACAGACTTCGTTGGATGAGAGATGTTCTTGGTCCAACACTTGGAAAAGCTCTTCGTTCTATGGAGAATGGACTTGCAATTAACCCACTGATCGCAAAAGCAATTGCAATGGGTGACGAGTTCCATC
>OGXA01001744.1_pt1 | contig 17263 bp, 16 predicted proteins | sample 1576171 | NCBI WGS metagenome assembly OGXA01 (sample SAMEA3541587, study PRJEB24748) | human gut metagenome | biome: human gut; feature: human-associated habitat; material: faeces | place: China | collected 2012 | reverse complement strand
ATGAAAAAAAAGAATTTAGTACTCCAAGTATTCATAGCGTTTATTGCAGGTTTAGTACTTGGTGTAGTACTATGGTTGGCGAAAGTTGATATTTCCGGATATGTTAAAATCGTTTCCCCATTCGGTCAAGTTTTGGTCGCAATGTTAAAAATGATTGTAATACCGGTTATATTCTTGTCTTTAATCGATGGTGCGGCTTCTGTTCCTACAAAGGAATTTGGGAAAATCGGAATAAAAGTAATAGTTTGGTACTTTTTAACTTCGCTTTTTGCTGCGGTTTTAGGTTCTGTGCTTGCAATAGGATTTAATCCGGGTTCAGGAGAAGCACAACAAGCGGCTTGGAAAAGTCTTATAAACACACAAAACACTTCTGAAATTGCAAGTAAAGCTAATAATTCATTAGCAGATGTATTTATCAGTATGTTCCAAAATCCGTTTCAAGCTTTAGCACAAGGTAATTTCCTAGCTATTATTGTATTCTCTATAGCTTTTGGTCTTGCACTTAAGATGATTTCTGAAAAAGCTGAATATTCAGGAAAAGTAAAGACTTTACTTGAAATAATTGATGTTGCAAAAGAAGCTATATTCAAAATTGTGGATTGGATTTTAGCATATTCTCCAATTGGTGTATTTGCACTTACTTCAGTAAACTTTGCAAGTTATGGTTCATCACTATTTGGACCTTATATTAAACTTACAATCGGTGTTGTACTTGGAATTGTTGCTATGGTATTAATAGTTTATCCTTTAATGATGGCTGTTACATTAAAAGTAAATCCTTTCAAAGTTTTGATGAAAATAAAAGAACCAATGCTTACTGCATTTGTAACAAGAAGTTCTGCAGCAGCACTTCCTGTATCTCTTAGAGTTGCAAAAGAAGATTTAAAAATAAGTGAAAATATTTCTTCATTCGCATTACCTTTAGGATCTACAATAAACATGGACGGAGTTTGTATCCACTTACCTATGTTCGCAATTTTAGCTGCTAATATGTTCGGTGTTAAAGTTACATTTGTTTCACTTTCAGTTTTAGTTTTAACAACTGTTCTTGCATCAGTAGGAGCCGGTGGAGTTCCTGGTGGAAGTTTGATGTTATTATTTATAATTTTACAAAATATGAAACTTTCTCCGGACCAAATTGCTATCATAGTTGGTCTTGCTCTAGGAATTAATCCTATACTTGATATGTTTGAAACAATGAACAACTTAACAGGCGATATAGTTTGTACTTACAGCGTTGCAAAACTTTCAGGCTTGGTTGATGAGGACAAAGAATAATATAATTTATAATTAATCTACGGGGTCAATGATTTTTCATTGACCTTTTTTATGTATTTTAAATTACTATAAATAGAATAGTTATTTACTGTTTCGAAAGGGTATATATTTTGCAAATACATATTGTTTTTAATAATAAAGGAGGTGCGATTTGAAAGAACAAGTTGGAAAAGTATTCTCCATAGCTAAAGATAATAAAGCGCTAGAAGGATGTACAATATCAAAAGAAGTACATGGTGGAGATAACTATATTGCATATTTTTCTATGGCAGAAGATACAGATATAAGTGCAGAATTATTCCCTTATTACAAGCTGTTGATTGTAGCAGAAGGGGAGCTTGAAGTATATGGATTTTCTGAAAAAACAAAAATTTTAAAAGTAGGTGAATGTATTGTAACACCAATTGAAGTTCCAGTTGGTATGAGAACTAAATCAGGAGCAATATTCACTGAAATTGCAATAAAAAAGGAGGACTTTATGAATAAGTTAGTAAAAGCTGGAGAAGTTTTTAAATTAGGAGAATTACTACAATACCAAGAAGGTAAAATCGTAAATATGGACGTAGTCCACAATGATAAAATGAAATTTGTATTAATGGCATTTGATGCAGGAACAGGTCTATCAGAACACTCAGCACCAGGAGAAGCAATAGTATTTGCCCTAGATGGCGAAGGAATCATAGGTTATGAAGGAACAGACCATGTAATCAAAGCAGGTGAATGCTTCCACTTTGCAAAAGCCGGAAGACATTATGTAAAAGCAGAAAAGAATTTCAAAATGGCTTTACTTTTAACTTTGGAATAAAAAGAGAAAATGTTAAAATAAATTAAAACGACTGTATGGTCGTTTTTTGTTTAAAATACAGTGGTTTTTTATATTTAAAAAAGTCGTAATCTAGAGCTGATAAAAGTTTTTTGTTTTTTTCAAAAAATCTTCAAATGTTTTCTTAAAAAAGACAAATTACAGTATCATTTTGGAGATTATTCATATATAATATGGGTAAATAGTAAATGACTTTTTGACATAAAATTGGAGGTATTTATGATTTCTAAAATAAAAACATTGGAAGAAGCTAGAGAATTATCAATGAATATTATTAAGGCTAAGGATTTAACTTATGAGCAAAAGACTTCTCAACTTGCAAAGCTTGCAGAGAATTTGAATGATTTTCCTGTAAGTTCAGTTAATGATAGAATTTTTGAAATTTCTGAAAATGGAGGTTTCTGCGATTTGTGGGAAGGTCATGCGCCTTATGCGCCGAGATATATTTGCCCTAATTATCAAAAACTTTTGGATGAGGGTTGTAAGTTTTTACGTCTTGAGAAGGCTGAAACTTTGCTTGATGCAATTAATAGTTTATTGATTTTTTATCATCATGTTCCTTCTATAACAAGATATCCAGTTTATATTGGGAAAATTGATAAGCTTTTAGATCCATTTATTACAGATAGAGAAGAAGCTAAAAAATTAATTAAGTGGTTTTTAGTTTCTTTAGATAGAACAATTAATGACAGTTTTTGCCATGCAAATATCGGCCCTGAAAAGACTGTTGCAGGAGAAATTATTTTAGAATTACTTCCAATTTTAAATAATGTTACTCCAAATATGACAATTCTTTATGATGAAGATATTACACCGGATGATTTTGGAGAAAAGGCAGTTTATGCATCTCTTTTAACTGCAAATCCTGCTTTTGCTAATGATAAATACTATAGAAAAGATTTTAATGGAGATTATGCGATAGCAAGTTGCTATAATGGACTTCCAATTTCAGGTGGGGCATTTACTTTAAGTAGATTAAGACTTGGTTCTCTTGCTAGAAGTTCAAGTTCAAAACAAGATTTCTTTGATAGAGTTTTGCCTGAAGCGATAGATTTAATGTGCAATTTTATGGAAGGGAAAATCAGATTTTTAGTTGAAGAAACGCCTTTCTTTGAAGAAAATTTCTTGGTTAAAGAAGGTTTTATTGAATTGGATAGATTTGTTGGACTTTTCGGAGTTGTAGGACTTCATGAATGTGTTCAAAAACTTTTAGAGTTTGAAAGTAAAGATTTAGTGTATGGAAAAGACGATTATGCCAACAATTTAGGGCTAGAAGTAATGGATTTTGTAGAAAATAGAGTTAATTCATTTGAAAGTAAGTATTCAACTTTCTGGAACCATAGATTTATGCTTCATTCACAAGTTGGCGCACAAGATGATATGGAAGATAGTGCAGGAGTTAGAATCAGAATAGGTAAGGAAATTCCTATGTATGATCATATTAAACATTCAGCTTTATTCCATAAGTATTTTCCGTCAGGAATTGGCGACCATTTTCCATTTGATGAAACTGCTGAAAAGAATCCTGCTGCTGTTTTAGATATTTTTAAGGCTGCATTTAGATTAAATATGAGATATATTTCATGTTATGGAGAAAATGGCGATTTGATTCGTGTAACAGGATATTTAGTAAAGAAATCTGATATGCAAAAATTTATTGACGGAGAAAGTATCAGCTATGATACTGTTCAATATGCAAGAGAGGCTTTTGAAAAATATCATTTATTAGAACGTAAGGTTAGAGATGTCAAATAAAGGAATTATAAATAAAATAATAGATATGTCGGTGGTAGACGGACCTGGAAACAGGACGTCTATTTTCCTACAGGGTTGTAATTTTAACTGTTTTTATTGTCATAATCCTGAAACTATTAGACATTGTATAAATTGTATGGAATGTATTCCGTCTTGCCCGACTAAGAGTTTGAAGAATGTAAATGGAAAAATAGTTTGGAATGATAAAACCTGTATAAATTGTGATGAATGTATAAGGGTTTGTAAGCATCTTTCAAGTCCAAAGATTTACAATTGGACAGTTGAAGAAACGGTCGAAAGAATAAAAAAGAATATACCTTTTATAAGGGGGATTACAGTTAGTGGTGGAGAATGTACTTTGCAACATACTTTTTTAACTTCTCTTTTTACAGAGGTTAGAAAGCTTGGTCTTACTTGTTTTGTTGATACAAATGGTGGAATACCTTTAAAGAGACTTCCTGATTTTGTAGAAGTTTCAGATGCTTTTATGCTTGATATAAAGGCTTTTGATAATGAAGAACATCTTTTTATAACTAAAAGTAAGGTTGATGTGGTTTTAGAAAATGCAGATTATCTTGCAAGTATTAATAAACTATTTGAGATAAGGACTGTAACAATTGCCGGAATGGACAATAGAACTACTATTGATAATATTACAAGAATGCTTTCCAAATACATAAAAATGGGACATAAAATTAGATATAAAATTATAAAATACAGAAAATATGGAGTTAGAGAAGAATACAGTATGTTTTCAGCTCCAACGGATGATGAAATGGAAGAATTAAAACAAATAGCAATCAGAAATGGATTTGAAGATGTTATTATCGTTTAGTCAATATTATAAAATATTTTAGAACTATGTGTTATGCATAGTTCTTTTTTTGTATAGAAAATATTAATATTTTCACAGTTTAGAATAAGATATATCTATTATACTTTAAAATCATTATATGATAAAATAATATTGTATATTTATTTTTAAATGGAGGATAATTATGAAAAATAAAAACATATTAGCTTTAGCGCTACTTTGTGGATTTTCTTTTTCACAAGTGAGTTTTGCTGATAGTGAAACTGTGATTTACAACAAAGAAGGAATCACAGTAAATTTAATCGCAGATGGCGAAGGAACTTTTAAGATTTCTGTTGAAAACAAGAGCTCAAAAGATATGGTAGGAGTTAAAGTAAAGACAGAAGATATAAAAGGTCTTAAAATTGTTAAAGGTAAAGAACTTGAAATCGGTGATGTAAAGGTCGGAGAAAAGAAAGTTTTAGAAAATGAAAAAATACAATTTGAAGTTGTAGAAGCTATTAAGGATGGAATTAAAAAAGGAAAACTTTCTAAAACAGGTATTGCAGGAGTTTACAAAATCAATGTAACAATTGCGGTAGCGGGAATTGTTGGAGTTATTTGTGTTTTAGTTTCTAAAAAGAGAAATGCAAAAAAACTTTTATCTGTTGCAGTTAGTACAGGAATTTTGATGTCTTCAGTTTTGGCTTATAACTCAAATGCAGAAGGTACTTATAAAAATTCTGCCAATTTATCTGGAAATATAGAAATAAAAGGCAAAACTTACGACTATGTCGGAGTTTTGATGTGGAATGATGAAAATTCTAAAGTTGAAAATGACGAACAGGATAAAGTTGTTGAAATTGAGGATGCAAAACTTTTAAAGGTAATAAATAAAAATTTAGGTAAAAATAGAGCTGATAATCAAAAAGTTACTGTTGAAGAAATGGAAAGTTTAACGGAGTTATCAATATTTTTAAAAGAAGACGGAAGTGCTGATTTTAGTGAAAGTGCAAAATACTCAATACTTGGAAAGCCAACAAGTTTAAAAGGAACTAAAGATTTTAAATTTGCCGTTACCAGAGGAATGAAGAGTATTAAAGGCTTGGAATATGCAAAAAATCTAAAGAAATTAAAATTAAATGAAAATGAAATTTCAGATATTTCTCCTCTTAAAAATTTAACTAAATTGGAATATTTAGAGATTCAAAGAAATAGAATTGTTGACGTTAATCCTTTGAAAAATTTAACAAATCTTAAGTTTTTGAAATTATATAATAATTTAATTGAAGATATAGCACCACTTTCAAATTTGACAAATCTAACAGGATTGGATTTACATTATAATGTTACGGTTGATGGTGATGAGAGTCACAAAATAATATCTAAAGGAATTACTGATATTTCTGCTTTGAAGAATTTGAAAAAATTGGAATTTTTAGATATTTCGGCTAATAGAATAGAAGATATTTCAATCCTTAAGAATTTTGATAAAATTAAAGATTTAGATTTTTCAGGAAATAGAGTTAAAAACTATGAAGGATTAGGAGATTATATTGCTGAAAGATTGGGAAAAGCATTGAATGAAGGTATTGGAAGTATTCAATTTTCAGGTCAGACAATAGACTTTGGGTCAACTGTTGAAGTGAAAGAAAAAGAAGTTATTTTTACTACACCTTTTAAAGGAATTAAAAAACTTGGAAATTCATTGGCACAAGTTTTCGGTTCGGAAGATCCTTTGAATATTTTTGGTGAAATTAAAACTAATGTTGAAGGAATAGATGCAAGTTATGATTTAGACACTAACAAAATAAAGTTGACTGTATCAGATGGTGTTATCACTAAATATAACGGAAAAGAGTTAGATTTAAATTTAAAAATGTCATTAGAAGAATATACTTGGACATTAAAGAATATAAAACTTAAATTTGTTTCAGAGTAAAGAATATTAAAAGGGGACTTTCAAGTCTCCTTTTCGCGTCTTTAACTGTTATTAAAATTATTTTTGTGATATAATAATTATAGATTTATGCCTTATGATAAAGCTGTAATTATTTCATCATAATAATCAAAATTTAATTATCAAAACGAAATTATGATATAATTAAATATAGTTTATATTTAGAATTTAGGAGGGAAAATTTGTTAGAGATTATTTTAAATTCTTTAGATGAATGTGATAATTTTTCTAAAAGATTTTCAAAAACATTAAAAAATGGCGATGTGATTTCTTTGGTTGGAGATCTCGGAGCCGGAAAAACTACTTTTACTAAATTTTTAGGGAAAAATTTGGGAATTGGTGAAGATATTACTTCACCGACATTTAATTTAGTTAATTTATATTCCGGAAAGTTTGAGTTTAATCATATGGATTTATATAGAATTGATTCTCCAGAGGAACTTTATCAAATAGATTATGAAAATTACTTTTATCCTGACGGGATTACAGTGATAGAGTGGGCAGAAAATGCCGATTATTTATTACCTAAAAATTTAATCGAGCTTGAGATTTTAAAAATTTCTGAAAATTCAAGAAAGATTGTAATTAAAGGAAATAATAAAAGAGAATTGGAAATTATAGAGGAATTACAATGAAAATTTTAGCGATAGATACTTCAACAACTCATAGCTCCTGTTCTGTAATGGAAGATAATAATATTGTTGGAGATTTTAGTATTAATCAAAGTATGAGCCATAATGAGATTTTACTTGTTATGGTTGATGAAGTGCTTAAAAAATTGAATATTGATATAGAAGATATAGATTTATTTGTTGCAGTTACAGGACCGGGTTCTTTTACGGGAATAAGAATAGGGGTTACGGTTGTAAAGGCTTTAGCAATGGCTTTGAATAAGCCGATAGTTGCTGTAAATACATTAGAAGCTCTTTCTTTTGGGGTGTTTTCCGATAAGAAGAAAATTCCTTTAATTGACGCCAGAGGAGAAAGAGTTTATTATGGAGTTTATGAAGGGATAAGTAATACAAATATAGTTGCTCCTGCGCTTTTAACTATTGATGAACTTTTGGAAGAATTTTCTAATAAAGGAGAATTTGTATTTGCAGGAGATTGTGTTAATTTGTATAAAGATAGAATTTTGAAAAATAAAAATTTTGAAATCACTCCTGCTTGTTTAAACAGTTGCATTTCAAAAAATGCCTGTGTTATTGGTAAGCATAAATTTGAAAGTGGAGATATTTCAGACTGTTTTAATTTAAGTCCGGAATATGTAAGACTTTCACAAGCACAAAGAGATATGGAAAATAAAGGAAAATAGATGATTTTATATAGATATGCTGAAAACAAAGATGTGTTTGATATTCTATCTTTAGATAATGAAAATTTTTCTAACAATTTTAAAGAAGCATTTTATTTAGAATATATAAAAAATCAAAGAGTCATTGTAGCAGAAAAAGAAGAAAATGTAATTGGATATGTTATATTTAATCAAATTTTAGATGAAGTTGAAATATACAAAATAGTTGTTTTAAAGGAACTTAGAAAGAAACAGATTGCTTTTAAAATTATTGAATTTTTATTAAATGAATTAAAGAAAAATAATGTTGAAAAGATATTTTTAGAGGTTAGAAAAAACAATATTCCTGCTATTAATCTATATAAGAAGTGTGGATTTATAAACATTAGAGAGATTGTTGACTATTATAATAATCCGAAAGAAAATGGAATTATGATGTTAAAAGAGGTAGTTTAATGGATGATATAAAAATTATGGCGATAGAAAGCAGTTGTGATGAAACAAGTGTTGCAGTCGTAAAAAATGGAAGAGAAATTATTTCTAATGTAATTTCTTCTCAAATAGATATGCATAAAAAATTCGGAGGAGTAGTACCAGAAGTTGCAAGTAGAATGCATTTAGAAGTAATCAATAATATAGTAAGAGAGGCTTTAGAAGAAGCGAAACTTTCAATGGCTGATATAGATGCAATAGCCGTTACTAAAGGGCCGGGTCTTGTCGGAGCCTTGCTTGTTGGAATATCAGAAGCAAAGGCATTATCTTATGCTTGTAAAAAGCCACTGGTTGGTGTCAATCATATGAAGGGACATATCTGTGCGGCTTTTATAACTCATAAGGAATTGGAGCCTCCATTTATTTGCCTTTTAGTTTCCGGAGGGCATACTTATTTAGTACATGTAAAAGATTATAACAATATGGAAGTAATTGGAAAGACAATTGATGATGCCTGTGGAGAGGCTTATGATAAGGTTGCTAGATGTTTAGGAATGAATTATCCTGGTGGTCCTGAAGTTGAAAGACTGGCAAAACTTGGAAATGATAAGTCAATAGATTTTCCAAGAGTAATGCTTGATAAAAATAGCTATAATTTTAGTTTTAGCGGACTTAAAACGGCTGTACTTAATTATTTAAACAGTAAAAAGCAAAAAAACGAAGAAATTTCAAAAGAAGATGTATGTGCAAGTTTTCAAAGAGCTGTTTTTGATGTGTTGATTTTTAAGACTGAAAAGTTAATGAAAGAAAAAAAATTAGATACCCTTGTTGTATCGGGTGGTGTTTCTGCAAATAATACATTGAGAGAAGAGATAAACAAAATGTGCGAAAAAAATGGTTTTAAATCCTATTTTCCGGATAAAATACTTTGCACAGATAACGCCGCTATGATTGCATCATCAGGGTATTATGAGTATATATCAGGAGTAAGAAGTGATTTAACATTAAATGTTGAGCCAAATTTGGAGCTAGAAAATTAATAAAATTTTTTTAGAAAAAGTGTTGACAATGAAAAAAATAAAGTGTATAATATTCGAGTAACTGTTTGAGAGATATGTTTTAAAGAAAGATTTAGTTAGATTAAAACTTTTAAAAAAGTATTGACAAACTATAAGTTATAGTATATAATTATTAGGCAGTCAATTTTAGAGTATAGGTTGATTGATGAGGCCCCATGGTCAAGCGGTTAAGACATCGCCCTTTCACGGCGGTAACCCGGGTTCGAATCCCGGTGGGGTCACCACTTTGTTTTTAGTAGTTTATTGGTTATATTTGGGCGCATAGCTCAGTTGGGAGAGCATCTGCCTTACAAGCAGGGGGTCATAGGTTCGAGCCCTATTGTGCCCACCAAATACGGCCTGGTAGTTCAGCTGGTTAGAATGCTAGCCTGTCACGCTAGAGGTCGTGGGTTCGAGTCCCATCCAGGTCGCCAATAAACACGCTGGTGTAGCTCAATTGGTAGAGCAACTGACTTGTAATCAGTAGGTTAGGGGTTCAAGTCCTCCCACCAGCTCCATATTTGCGGGAGTGGCTCAGTGGTAGAGCATCGCCTTGCCAAGGCGAGGGTCGCGAGTTCGAATCTCGTCTCGCGCTTAGAAGAATCGGTTTTGAGGACAATCAAGACCGATTTTTTCTTTTACCTTTCTTTTAACAAAACCGGAAAGGAGGGACTCATGTGTTTGTAGGGATTTGTGAGGCAACCTTTCGTGCAGAATGGGTTTCCAGCTTGAAGGAAAAGCGGATGGTGGTCAAAAGTCTGGTGGAAAAAACGAGGCATAAATTCAACGCCTCCGTGGCGGAGGTGGACAGACAGGAGGAGCATAAAATGCTCGTGGTTGGCTTTGCTTGTGTCAGCAATGAAAAAAGCCATGCGGAGCGTATGCTGCAGCATATTCTGGATTTCATGGAGAAAAGCACAGAAGCGGAATTGATTTCGGCAGAATATGAGGTATATTAGGTGTATTTTTGTTGAAAACAGACGGAAAATTTGCATTTACCTGTAGATTTTCAAAATTCAGTGTGTTATAATCTACTGTGATTGTGCAGTTTTAGCGTACTGTAACTCAACATGGCAGCATCATTTAGAAAATAAAGACAAAGTTGTCATAAAAAACGAATATCTTTAAGGAGGAACTTCTTACAATGAACGCAACATTAATCAGCAAAGAAAAAACAGCAGTAAAACTTTCTTTTGAAGTAAGCGCAGAAGTACTGGAACAGGGCATGGCTTTTGCTTACAACAAACACAAAAATAATCTGTCTCTGCCCGGCTTCAGAAAGGGTAAAGTACCCAGAAAGCTGATTGAAGCACAGTATGGCGAAGGCTTTTTCTATGAAGATGCAATCAACCACATCTTCCCCGATGAATACATGGCAGCAGTAAAGGAACTGGGTCTGGACGTTGTTTCCGCTCCCACTCTGGATATTGACTATATTCAGTCCGGCAAGGGCGCAAAATTCATCTGCGATGTAACTGTAAAGCCTGAAGTGGAACTGGGTCAGTATAAGGGTCTGGAAGTAGAAAAGGTTTCCGCAGAAGTAACAGATGAAGACGTTATGAAGGAACTGGAAAAGGTGCAGAAGCAGAACGCAAGAAAGGTTGAAGTAACAGACAGAGCAGCACAGCTGGGCGATGTTGTAAACATTGACTATCTGGGCTCCGTTGACGGCGTTGCTTTCGATGGCGGCAAGGCAGAAGGCTTTGATCTGGAGCTGGGCTCTCATTCCTTCATCGAAGGCTTTGAGGATCAGATTGTTGGCCACAACATCGGTGAAGAATTTGATATCAACGTAACCTTCCCCGAAGCTTACCATGCACCTGAACTGGCAGGCAAGGCAGCTGTATTCGCAATTAAGGTAAACGGTATCACAGCAAAGGAACTGCCCGAACTGAATGACGCATTTGCAGAAGATGTTTCCGAATTCTCCACTCTGGATGAATACAAAGCAGACATTCTGGCTAAACTGGCTGCAGAGAAGACAGAAAAGGCAAAGCAGCTGCAGGGCGATAAGCTGCTGGATGCAGCAGTTGCAAACTGCAAGATGGAAGTGCCTCAGGTTATGTATGATAACAAGATTGACAGCATGATGAGAGAATTTGAAGAAAATATCGTTCGTCAGGGTCTGTCCATGGATGTTTACTATCAGTACATGGGTACAAATGAAGAAACCATGAGAGAAACCTTCAAGGATACATCCATGAAGAGCGTTGATGCAAGACTGATGCTGGAAGCAATCGCAAAGGCTGAAAATCTGGTTATCTCCGATGAAGATCTGGATGCAGAGGTTATCAAATACGGCGAAAGCTACGGCGTAGACGGCAAGACAATGCTGGATATGATTCAGGAAGACGATAAGAATGCCCTGAGACAGGATATGCTGGTAAGAGCTGCTATGAAGGTAATCGAAGACAACGCAGTCATCAAAGAAGCATAAGAAGCATAAAAAAAGCAACAAAAAGGCGAAGCCTTGGAAATATTGCAATGCAGATAGGCACAGGAAACTGTGCCTATTTAGATAATATAAGATTGGAGGAATCATAATGAGTTTAGTACCTATGGTCGTAGAACAGTCCAACCGTGGCGAACGTTCTTATGATATTTATTCCAGATTGCTGAAGGACAGAATCATTTTTCTAGGGGAAGAGGTCAATGATGTAACCGCAAGTCTGGTTGTGGCACAGCTGCTGTTTCTGGCGGCGGAGGACCCCGATAAGGACATCAACCTCTACATCAACAGTCCTGGCGGTTCTGTAACGGCAGGCATGGCAATTTATGATACCATGCAGTATATCAAGCCTGATGTATCCACCATCTGTATCGGTATGGCGGCAAGCATGGGCGCATTTCTTCTGGCAGGCGGCGCAAAGGGCAAGAGATATGCTCTGCCCAATGCAGAGGTCATGATCCATCAGCCCAGCGGCGGCGCAAGAGGGCAGGCAACGGATATCCGTATCCATGCGGAAAATATCCTGCGCACCAAAGCAAAGCTGAATCAGATTCTGGCGGAAAATACAGGCAAGCCTGTGGAAGAAGTGGAAAGAGACACAGAACGCGATAACTTTATGAGCGCTGAGGAGGCAAAAGCCTACGGTTTGATTGATGCTGTCATCACAAAGCCTCAGACAAAGGAGAGAGGATAAATGGCAGGGAAAACGGAAGATATGAATAAGCTGCACTGCTCCTTCTGCGGAAAAACGCAGGATCAGGTGAAAAAGCTGATTGCCGGCCCGAATGTATATATCTGCGATGAATGTATCGACCTCTGCTCGGACATTATCGAGGAAGAATATGATGTGCTGGCAAATAAGGATGAAAATTTCAATGTGCCGAAGCCGAAGGAGATTAAGGAAACGCTGGATGAATATGTCATCGGGCAGAGCAGAGCAAAACAGGCTTTGGCGGTTGCGGTGTATAACCACTATAAACGCATTTATATGGATACCAAGGCAGAGGATGTAGAGCTGCAAAAGAGCAATATCCTTCTGGTTGGACCTACAGGGACAGGGAAAACCCTTCTGGCACAGACCTTGGCAAAGGTGCTGAATGTACCCTTTGCGATTGCGGATGCAACCTCTCTGACCGAAGCCGGCTATGTCGGCGAGGATGTGGAGAATATCCTGCTCAAGCTGATTCAGGCGGCAGATTATGATGTGGATAAGGCAGAACGCGGCATTATCTATATCGATGAAATTGATAAAATCACAAAGAAAAGCGAGAATGTATCCATCACCAGAGATGTCAGCGGCGAAGGCGTACAGCAGGCACTGCTGAAAATTCTGGAGGGGACTGTGGCAAGCGTGCCTCCACAGGGCGGCAGAAAGCACCCGCATCAGGAATTTATCCAGATTGATACAACCAATATCCTTTTCATCTGCGGCGGTGCCTTCGGCGGCATTGAAAAAATCATTCAGAACCGCATGGGGCATAAAGTGATTGGCTTTGGTGCAGAGGTGCAGAGCAAGCTGGATAAAACAAATGACGAGCTTTTGCAGAGCCTTATGCCGCAAGATTTGCTGAAATATGGTCTGATTCCGGAATTTATCGGTCGTCTGCCTGTTGTGGTAACGCTGGATAATCTGGATGAGGATGCCTTTGTGCATATTTTAACAGAACCCAAGAATGCACTGACAAAGCAGTATGAATATCTTTTTGCGCTGGATGATGTTATTCTGGAGTTTAAGGAGGAAGCGCTGCGTGCTATCGCAAGAAAGGCAATGGAACGGGAAACCGGCGCGCGTGGGCTGCGTTCTATTGTAGAGGAATTCATTAACCCGATTATGTATGAAATCCCGACACAGACAAACGTGGAACGCTGCATTATCACAGAGGATGTTGTAAACGGCAAGGCGGCTCCCGAATATGTTTATAATGAAAACAGAAAGCCCCTGCAGCGGATGCGGAAGCGCAAAAGCAGCAGAGGAAACAGCGGTGTTTCCGCATAAATCAAGAAAAAACGGGAAAATTGAGTATCTCTATCCTAATGATAGGGATACTTTTTTATTGGAAAAACGCACAATAGAAGGGGATTTCATTTTGCAGTGTGCGGAAAAATGTGCATATTTGGCGGATTTGTCGGAATTTTTAACAAAATCGCAAAAAATGTCTAAAAAATCACAAATAGCTGTTGACGGAATCGCATTTGCGTACTATAATTTATGCGTACTTGAGAGAGAGACAAGGACAGAAAAATGTCCTTGATAAAAAGACAAAACATATTATATAAAAGACACTAGGAGGAAGAAAAATGCTTACACTGGAAATGATTCAGGACGCAAAAAAAACACTGGAAGGCGTTGCAAGAGTAACACCTTTGTACGAATCCGCTTTTATCAACCCTAACGCAAACGTATTTATCAAATGCGAAAATATGCAGGTAACAGGCTCCTTCAAGCTGAGAGGTGCTTATGTAAAAACAGCAAGCCTGACAGAAGAAGAAGCTTCCAAGGGTGTAATCGCTTGTTCCGCAGGTAACCATGCACAGGGCGTTGCTCTGGCAGCACAGAAAAAAGGCATCAAGGCTACTATCTGCATGCCCGCAGGCGCTCCTCTGGCTAAGGTTGAAGCTACAAAGAGCTACGGCGCAGAAGTTGTTCTGGTTCCCGGTGTATATGATGATGCTGCTGCAAAGGCAGTAGAACTGCAGCAGGAAAAGGGCTACACATTCCTGCATCCCTTCAATGATGAATATGTAATGGCAGGTCAGGGTACTGTTGGTCTGGAAATCATGGAAAAACTGCCCGAAGCTGACGTTGTATTCGTTCCCATTGGTGGCGGCGGTCTGATTTCCGGTGTTGCTTGCGCAATCAAGAGCATCAACCCCAACTGCAAGGTATATGGCGTACAGGCAGCAGGCGCTCCTTCCATGAAGCAGTCCATCGAACATAAGAAAATCGAAAAGCTGGCTAGCGTTTCCACAATGGCTGACGGTATCGCAGTTAAGGAGCCCGGCACACTGACATTCGAGGCTTGCATGAAATATGTTGATGGCATCGTAACTGTAACAGAAGCTGAAATCGCATCCGCAATCCTGATGCTGCTGGAAAAACACAAAATGGTAGCAGAAGGCGCAGGCGCAGTTTCCGTAGCAGCAGCTATGACAAATAAAGTAGATATCAAGGGCAAAAACGTTGTATGCGTAGTTTCCGGTGGTAACGTAGACGTAAACGTACTGGACAGAATCATCGACAAGGGTCTGCAGGAAAACGGCAGAATCGCTGAATTCTCTGTAATGATGGCAGATAAGCCCGGTCAGCTGATTCAGCTGCTGCAGATTATTGCACAGACAGGCGCAAACATTCTGGATGTAAATCACGACAGAAGAGCAAAAGGCGTAGCAGTAAGCAATGTAGTTGTAAACGTAACCGTTGAAACAAGAAACAAAGCACACTATGAAGAAATGGTTGCAGCACTGAAGGCACAGGGCTACACAATCTGATTTTTCCGAGTGCTTCATAATAACCTTTAACAACACAGGGTACTGATCGAAGGGTCAGTACCTTTTTTTGTTGAAAAAAGCGAAAAAATATATTATTCTGTTACCTGAGGTGAAAAATATGGAACAACAAAAGAAAAAGCGTACAGCAGGAATCTGCCTTACCCTCGCGGGTGGCATTTGCTGGGGGCTTTCCGGCTGCTTTGGGCAATATTTATTTCAGAAAAAGGATATTACGGCAGATTGGCTTGTGATGGTGCGGCTGCTTTTGGCGGGAGTACTTTTGGTTTTGATGGGCTTTTTGCTGACGAAAAAACGGATGGGGGATATCTGGAAAAATCCTGTGGACAGAAGGCAGCTCTTGATTTTTTCTGTTTTTGGTATGCTGAGCTGTCAGTATACTTATTTTGCGGCCATCCAATATTCCAATGCAGGCACGGCAACGGTGTTGCAGTCCTTGGCGCCTTTGCTGATTTTGGGGGTTGTGTGCTTCAAGGAAAAGCGTTGGCCTCGTAAAATGGAAACAGGTGCTATCTTTTGTGCATTGCTGGGGGTGTTTTTGCTCAGTACGCATGGCGATATTCACAGCATGAGCATCACAACCTTGGCTTTGGTGTTCGGCTTAGGTGCGGCGGCAGGCGGTGCGGCGTATAATCTGCTTTCCGGGGATTTATTGCGGCATTATGGCGTATATGCCGTTGTGGGCTATGCCATGCTGCTTGCGGGTGTGGCAATGCTGCCCTTTGTGCGCCCCTGGAGCTATGCCGTTCCTTTTGACCAAGGAACTGTTTTGGCGACGGCAGGGGTGGTTGTGATTGGCACGGCGATTGCGTTTTCGCTTTATCTGAAGGGTGTCAGCATTGTGGGGCCCTTCATGGGAAGCCTGCTCGGGATGATGGAGCCGATTACGGCGGTTATCGTTTCCCTCCTCTTTTTGCACGCAAAATTCCAAGGTATAGACCTGATTGGCTTTGCGCTGATTCTGGGGACAGTGGTGGCGCTTTCCTTGCAATCGAAATAACGAAAAAAACAGGATACCTTGGTTTTTGCGGAAGCCAAGGTATATTTGCGTGCAAAGGAATTTTGTGATAAAATTATATATTAGAAAATTTTTATCTGAAGGATATGGAAATAGATGAGGTGAGAGCTTTGGCGGAACAGAAAAATAAGAAAAAAACTGCCAAAACCACTGCAAAATCGCCGTCTGTGAAAAAAGCAACGGCAAGGAGCAGTGCCGGAAGGGAAACAGCAAAAAAGGAAACGGGAGCGAGAAAAGAAACCACCAGAATGACGGCGCAGCCTGCCCGTTTTGGGGACAGTATTCTGGATGAAGTGATTCTGCTTCTGATTATTGTGGCATCAATTATTGTATTTATCAGCCTGCTGACGGAAAGGATGGGCATCATCGGCGGCATCATCAGCAGCTTTTTCAAGGGACTTTTCGGGCTTGGCGGGCTTTTTCTGCCCATCTGTGTGATTGCCTACTGCATCTGGATGCTGGTGAGCGAGGAAAAGCGATATCCGCTTGTGCGCGGCATTGGGGCGGGGCTATTTCTGCTGACCGTAGCCGCCTTTGCGCAGGTGCTGCACCCGATTCAGGCGGCAGAAAACCTCGGCTTTTTCAAACGCTGTGGTGTGCTTTACGGCGCAGGGGCGTTTACAAACGGAGGGCTGACAGGTGGACTGATTGGCGGTGGACTGGACAGGGCATTGGACACCCTTGGGAGCATCATTGTCCTATTGGCGACAGGCATTATTTCCATCGTCATGGCAACAGGAAAATCCTTCTTCCATGCTCTTGGGGATGCCAATGCGCACCGTAAGGCGAGACGGAAGGTGAAAAACGAAAAAATCAAGAATAAAGCCGAGCGGATTCGCCAGCAGCCACTTTCTTGGTGGCAAAATATTCTTCCGTAAAGAACTCTTTCAACGGGG
>OGXA01001736.1_pt1 | contig 17299 bp, 4 predicted proteins | sample 1576171 | NCBI WGS metagenome assembly OGXA01 (sample SAMEA3541587, study PRJEB24748) | human gut metagenome | biome: human gut; feature: human-associated habitat; material: faeces | place: China | collected 2012 | reverse complement strand
CCGCATCCGTAAGGCGGCAAAGCCGCCAACGGCTGCGCAGTGAGCGCCGCTACAGGCGCAATCGGTGTGTACCACTTTATCGATACTCAATGCGAGCTGCAAGCGTTGCGCCGGGCGAGGCATGCCTCGCCCCTACAACGCACGACTGGCAGCCCTGCAGCACTTTCCACTCTCCATTTTCCACGAAAAAAATCCCGGACCTGCGTCCGGGATTTTTAGGCAGCACCGCACAATTCAGCGAGAGCATTCGGCGAAAAATGACCGGCGAAGGCCGAAGCTGCAATTGTGCGGTGTTGCCTTATTAAACCTCTAATTTCGCCGTCAGGGTCTCCTTTGCGCCCCAGCGGTCCACGACGGGCTGCACCGTGTCCTTCAGGAAGCGCGTCACCTGCGACGGGCAGCAGCCGATGAAGGCCCGCGGATCGAGCATCTCCTCCAGCTCCTCCCGGCTCAGCGGGAACAGCGGGTCGGCCGCGATGCGGTCGAGCAGGTCGTTCTGCCCGCCCTCGAGCTTTACGCGGGCGGCCGCGGCGTGGGAATGCACGCGCAGAGCCTCGTGCAGCTCCTGCCGGTCGCCTCCGCGCTTCACAGACTCCATGAGGATGTTCTCCGTGGCCATGAACGGCAGCTTCTCCATCACGCGGCGGGCGATGACGCGCTCATAGACCACGATGCCCTCCGTGATATTCATATAAATGTTCAAAATGGCATCCGTCGCCAAAAATGCCTCCGCCACGGAAAGACGCTTGTTCGCCGAGTCGTCGAGCGTGCGCTCGAACCACTGCGTGCCCGCCGTGAACGCGGGGTTCAGGCTGTCCGTCATCACATAGCGCGCCAGCGCGCACATGCGCTCCGCGCGCATGGGGTTGCGCTTGTACGGCATGGCGGACGAGCCGATCTGGTGCTTTTCAAACGGCTCCTCCAGCTCCTCGAACGACTGGGCGATGCGCAGGTCGTTCGCAAACTTCATCGCGCTCTGGGCGATGCCGGACAGGGCCGAGAGAAAGTAGCTGTCCACCTTGCGGGAATACGTCTGGCCGGACACCGGCACGACGCCCGCAAAGCCCATCTCGTCCGCGATCAGGCGCTCCATCTCCTGAATTTTGCCCTCGTCGCCGCCGAACAGCTCGAGGAACGAGGCCTGCGTGCCGGTCGTGCCCTTCGAGCCGAGCAGCTGCAGGCGCGACAGGCGGAACTCCAGCTCATCGATGTCCATGAGCAGCTCGTTGATCCACAGCGCCGCGCGCTTGCCCACGGTCGTGAGCTGGGCGGGCTGCAGATGGGTGTAGCCGAGGCAGGGCGTGTCCTTCCAGCGGTCGGCAAAGGCGGAGAGGTTCCGCACGACCTGCACGGCCTTCTTCACCACGAGCTGCGCGGCCTCGCGCAGGATGATGAGGTCCGTGTTGTCGCCGACGTAGCACGACGTCGCGCCGAGGTGGATGATGCCCGCCGCCTTCGGGCACTGCAGGCCGTAGGCGTAAACGTGGCTCATCACGTCGTGGCGCACCTCGCGCTCGCGGGCCTCGGCCTCAGCATAGTTGATGTCGTCGCGATGGGCCTCCAGCTCGGCGATCTGCTCGTCCGTGATGGCAAGGCCGAGCGTCTTCTCCGCGCGGGCCAGGGCGATCCACAGCCGCCGCCAGGTGCGGAATTTGAAGTCCTGCGAGAAAAGATACTGCATCTCCGCGCTGGCATAGCGCGTGGAGAGCGGGGAAATATAACGGTCCGTCTGCATGATGTTCTCCTCAAACGCCTAAATTCTGATTCCGATTCACGATCCGGGTCGTGACCTCGCCGCTCCGGCGGTCGATAAAGGCCGTGAAGAGCGACACGCGGTTTTCCGCGTGCAGGCCGTACCACACCGCCGCGGTGAAGTCCTCCTGACTGCCGCAGATGGTCACGGCGCGCGGCTCTCCGCAGAAGGACGGCAGCGGCGTGCCGTCGCCCTCGTAGGTGTAGATGATGTGTCCCATCCCGGCGCGCGGCACGTCATAGTCGAAGACGCTGCGCTGGCAGCAGCGCGGGCTGCCCTCCATCGCCTTGAGGATGGACAGGGCATAGTGCCCGTCCGGATACAGCAGGCCCGAGATGCGCGGCGTGAAGTCCGGCGCGTCCTGCTTGAACGTGCTGGCGCGCAGCGCCTCCTCCCACGGGCGGCCGACGGCGAAGCAGTCGCGGATGGCGTCGGTCTGGTCGCCGTTCGAAACGACCCACGCCTCTCCGATGCGCCGCACCGGGTTATAGAGGATGCCCTTGGGATCCGTCATGGCCGCAGGGTCGAAGGCCTGCGCGCGGATGCCGTCGTCCGTCCGGACAAACACGCGGTTGCGGCTGTTGGCGCTGCGGCCCATGATGAAATAGGCCAGCACGCTGCACCGGTCGTCGCCGGAGCGGCCGAGCACGATGCCGCGGCCCGGATAGGGATTGTCCCGCAGCAGACGCGAAATGTCATACATTCTGATTCTCCTCCCTGCTCCGTCTGAAAAAAAACGGCGCACCTGCCGCAAACGCAGGTGTGCCCAGACGGTCGGCAACGAACCGATCCTGCCGCGCGATCCCGAAAACCGGGTCTGTATTTTTGAACGCGCCGCTTTCTCTTTGTGTCTTTATTTTATCACATTTGCCCGCGTTCGTCAAATCCCGCCGTGACGGAATAATCAACGAACGTTTCGGGTTCCCCCGCGGATTTTTGTGCTTTTTCCATAGAACGAAGATATTTATAACGTTATGTGTAGGGACAGAGCGGGATGGAAGTGGAAAGACGAGAATGGAAAGTGGGGAGCTGCACGAGGCTTTCTGCCGTGCATTGTAGGGGAGGGGCATGCCCCTCCCGACACTGCACCGGCGGGAAGTGCGGGCCAATGTTAAAAAGGCAATGGCCCCCAAGTTTGTCATTGCGAGGGCGCTCTGCGCCCGTGGCAATCTCGGGAAGGCACTCGCAGCCCGTACAAGCCGCCGTTAAAATGGAAAAGGCCGAAATATGGGGTGTAGCGGCGCTCACTGCGCAGCCGTTGGCGGCTCTGCCGCCTTACGGATGCGGCGTGCCCCTTGCGGGTATTGAGCGCCTTGTACGGGAGTATTCAACGGCAGGAGGGTGCTGGTGCACCGCCGCATTACCCTGATGTGTCATTGCGAGGAGCGGAGCGACGTGGCAATCTCGGGAAGGCGCTTACGTTTTCGCCGGAACTCCCCTGTTATCCGGCATTGTACTGCGAGATTGCCACGTCGGCCTTTGGCCTCCTCGCAATGACAAACCTTTGATTTTCACCATTTTAACGATAGCCTGTTTATTTCGCAGGTGCAGTGCCGGGCCCGGCTGTCCGCTCCCCTACAAGGCGTGTGCGTTCGGCGATGCCGCCCTATAACTTGCCAGTCTGCAAGGCGCTCAGTGAGCGCCGCTACATTCTTCTCTCGCCCGGCGGTCTTGCGCAGTGAGCGCCGCTACACTCCATACTTCGGTGCATACCGTTTATCGGCAGCCGGTACGGGACGGCAGTGCCTTCCCGAGATTGCCACGGGCGCAAAGCGCCCTCGCAATGACAATTCGGGGGCCGGCACCATTTTAACGCCGTCCCGTTCGTATCGCAAGTGCAGCGCCGGGCCCGGCTGTCCGCTCCCCGCAGGAAGGCGCGGTGCTGCACCTGAACGGTTTTTCCCACAAAACACAAGATGGGGCTTGACATTTTGCCCGCTGCGGAGTAAACTTTGGTTAGAAATAACTAACTGAAAGAGGGGAGACGCATGGAGAAACAAAGCTTCTGGGACCGCCATGCGCGGCGGTATTCGCACTTCGTGCGCGCGGATCAGGAGGCCTATGCGCAGATGTTCGAGTGGATCCGTCCGGCCGTCCGTGACCGCACCGTGCTGGAGTTGGCAACAGGGACGGGCGTGATCGCGCACGGGATCGTGCACGAGGCGGCCTCTATCGAGGCGACGGATGCCTCTGCCGGGATGATCGACGTGGCACGAAGCCATTCCCATTCCCGCAAGCTGCACTTTTCTGTTCAGGACATGCGCTATCTGCCCTATGCCGACGGCAGCTTTGAGGTCGTCATCGCCGCCAATGTGCTTCACCTGCTGCCGGAGCCAGACAAGGCACTCGACGAGGTTGCGCGCGTGCTCGCACCGGGGGGCCTGCTCATCGTGCCGACGTTTACGCATGCGGGGGAGGGCAGGCTTGCAAGGCTGCGCCTCTGGCTGATGCGCCGTGCCGGGTTCCCGCTGCGCTGGAAGTGGTCGCCTGCGGAGTTTCTGCAGTATCTGCGCAGACACGGCTGGAAGGTCGTGCAGCACCATGTGCTGCAGGGCACGTTCCCGCTGACGTATGCCGCCTGCGTGCGCCGCTGTGCGGATGCGGAACATGAAATGCCTGTTACGGAACACGAAACGGCCTGAATTTGTAGTCATGCTATAAGATATCCATATCGGCCCGGACTGCGGAATTCTGCTGCAGACCGGGCCGATTTTTGTGAAGGTGGAAGGAGAAATATGACTTCTGCAGCAAGCTGATTCAGCAATTCGCACAAATCAATCGGTACGATTTTATGGAAAGCTCCAAAAATATTTTTGCGGATTTACAAGCGGATTCAAACGTGGTATAGTTCAAACATAGTTTGTTAAACGTTTAGCAGTGGGAAGTGTTTTCCGACTGCGGCGAAGTATCCTGCTAGATGTCATCAGCAACGAGGCTCTCTCGTCATTGCGTGCAGGGCAAGGAATGCCCGCGCCAAGGCTTCGCACACCGTTTGTCCGGCAGCTCGGCTTTATCAGGCGGTTTGTATGGTAATATCGTACAAAAATGCCTGCGGAAGGAGGGAAAGCGTGCGCTGACAAAGCTGTTACAAGCTGGAACGGGTCATTCCTGGATCGGAATCCACGCAGGATACCAGCCTGCCCTGTTGGGCGATATTTTTTCACCGCAAATGTTAAACGTTTAGCATTTTCGACGGAACTCGAAAGGACTATAGAATCTGAAAGGAGAGAACATTTCATGCAAAGAGTGAACCACCTGCCCAGACGTGTGATCTCGATCGTGCTGACCATCGTCATGGTCGCGTCCCTGTTCTCCGGCATCCTGCCGGGCCTCGGCGTGACGGCGAAGGCTGCAGCGAACGAAATTGCAAATGACAGTCTGAAGATCTCTGTCGGTGATCTCGGACAGATTTCTACGCTCAACATCGTGAATAATCCCAGAAATCGAAGCAATCGTGAGATCAACTTCGTCCTCCCCAATGACACCCGTCCCCAGAACGGTGTGCAGCATCAGTGGATGGGCGAAATGATCTTCTCCGTCCGCTCCAGCGCGGACGGCAGCTTCCCCGCTGACAACACCGGCTTCGTCGAGGTCGACACGAACAAGACCCTCGCAGCCGGCGGCTCGACCACCGCATCCAACATCGCTTCCGATAACCCCTATATCGAGAAGACGGTTGTCAGCGACAAGAAGGTCGAGGTCAACTTCATCGGCCAGGACCTGAGCTCCACGACGGACCGTACCATGAAGGGCTTCGATGTGAAGTCCACCTATGATATGGATACCGAGGATGGCTCCCTGCTGTGGACCATCACCCTGAAGAACAAGAGTGATGCGTATCTGGAATTCGGCGACGTCGGCCTGCCGATGCCGTGGAACAACAAGTACACGAACCAGAACAGCGTTTATTCCGAGCGCGTCACGGCCCATACCTTTGCAGGCGCGGACAGCGGCTATGCCTATGCGATCCGCTGCAGCGGCGAAGGCAACTACATCCTCTTCACGCCGGTCGCCACCTCCGGTGCCCGCATCGAGTATGTGGATAACTGGATCGGCAGCAACAACGGCGTCAGCGACAACCGTACCGGCAGCACGTTCTCCAACTGGACGGGCGACTCCGGCGGATGGCAGCCGGGCCTGAGCGTTTACTACATCCACTCCAAGGATATCCACAAGACCGGCCGCAGCTACTTTGAAGATGCGACCAGCCTCATCCTCGAGCCGGGTGAGAGCCAGACCTACCAGTTCAAGTTCTCCGCTGTCCGCGCGGGCGACAACACCCCGCAGGAAAGCGCCGAGAGCCCGAACAACGCCTCTGACTCCATCGAGCAGCGCGAGACGAACATGCGCTCTATCCTCTATAAGAACGGCCTCATCGACGCCATCGCGGTCCCGGGCTTCCAGACGGCTCTGAACATGGACACGCGCCTCGACCTGCACTATGATGACAGCCTCATCAAGGTCGACTCCGTCGACATCCAGTGCGTGCACGAGAACGATCCGTTCGACGAAGCGCATACGCCGGAGCACCGTTCCGGTATGGTCAACAACAGCCGTACCGGCCGCGGCCTGCATGACGGCAACGAGGGCTATGAGGAATCCGTGAGCTTTGTCGAGACGAAGACCGTCGACGGCGAGCAGCACCACATCTACGACCTGCACTTCGGCTGCATCGGCAACAACAGCGTTCGCGTCGAGTACAAGCTGAAGGTCGGCGACGAATGGGTCAGCAAGTTCACGCAGTTCGAGTTCAATGTTCTGACCGAGCTGGATCAGGCATCCGACACGCATGCCGACTTCATGGTCAACGAGACGCAGGATACGAATCCTGACAGCGCGACCTACGGCATCTACAGCGACTGGTACTTTGCCAGCGGCAGAGATTCCAACCAGCGCAACCACTGGGGCGATGACTGGAGCCATGACAACATCAACTTCATCGCCATGAAGAACTATCTGAACCCGGATGCCGAGCAGGTCAAGTCCATCGAGACCTACCTGATCGACTTCATGTGGAACACCTACATGAAGAACACCCAGGATAACTTCATCGTTGCGAACTACCTGTCCGCTTCCGGCGCTTACAGCACCTCCAGCGGCCCGTACACCCGTACGTTCTCCGAAGTGATGGAGGCCACCGGCTTCTTCAACATGTACCGCATCGTCAAGGCTTATCCGGACCTCATCGAGTACCGTAAGCCCGCAGCATGGTATCTGGAAAAGGCCTACGGCATCTACTCCAACCGCGTCGGCACCGGAGCCATCGGCTTCTACGGCGAGCAGCAGATCCCCGACATGATCGAGGCGCTCTATGCCGAGGGTATGGACGAGGAGGCCTTTAACCTGCAGGAGCGGTTTGCATGGTACAAGGCGAACAATTGCATCAACGCCACCTATCCGTACGGCTCCGAGTTTGCCTACGACAACACCGGTGAAGAGGGCGCCTTCGCTGCCATCCAGGCCCTGACGAAGTACTGGCCGGACAGCGACGCCGCCAAGAACGCCTACAGTGCCATGAGCATGGCCAACCACAAGACCCGCGCGATGCGCGGCATCCAGCCCACCTGGTACCAGTACGCCGACCCGGTCTTCATCGGCGGCGAAAGCTGGTGGAACTTCCAGTACACCGCCTCCCTTGCAGGCTCCATCATGGACGATTGGATGCGCTACGAGGAGCTCGAGGACGGCGATACCACCGCATGGGCTGCCCGCGTGAACTACGCGGCCAAGATTTCCAACTTCAACGCCATCAACATGGGCCAGATCTCCGACAAGTATGTCGGAAACGTTTCCTGGCGCTACAACATGTATAAGGGCGGCTACGGCGCGATGAACGTCAACGACGGCGGCACCCGCGTCATGAACAACGGCTGGCAGGACTTCTCCGGCGAAAGCGACGAGGGCCTGTACGGCTCCCTGCTGCGCATCAGCGCAGACGTTGTGAACGATCCGATCTTCGGCCTGTATGGCTACGGCGCGAACGTCACTGCCGACGAGACCTCCTACACGGTCATCCCGACTGACGGCTTCGGCAAGCGCGTCAACATCCTCGACCAGAAGATCTACGTCGAAACGACGCAGGACACCATCACCAGCGCAAAGTTCGCTATGGACGGCAGCTCCATCGAGCTGAACGTCAAGGGCTACACCGCTGCAAGCCATGTTTCCCACATCGCTCTGAGCGGCGCCGGCCTGAAGGACGGCTTCTATGCCATCAACGTCAATGGCGAAAAGGTCAGCCAGGTCTATGTGAAGAACAATGAGGCCAACGCGACCATCACCATGCCCGCCGGTGAGACCAATGTCGTGACCATCACGGCCGATCCGAACGGCGAGAATGCCGCTCCGCAGGCCGCTATTAAGGTCTCCAGCGACAATCTGCAGGCCATCGTGACCTACACCCTGACGGCCGTTGCCTCCGACGACGGCTATCCCGGCGACAGCCTGACCTATCTGTGGGCCTTTGAGAGCCTCGCAGGCGAGGGCGCAAGCGCGTTCCTGAGCAGCGACGCCGCTCCGACAACGCAGTTCAACGTCAGCGAGGCAGGCGAGTATGTCATCTCCCTGACCGTCAGCGACGGTGAGAAGTCCACGAAGGTCGAAAAGACTCTCGTTGTCGGCGAAGCGCCCGAGCGTCTGGCCCCGACGATCGATTCCGCGACCGGCACGCCCGTTGTCGGCAATCCGACCGTTGCCGATCTCAAGGCCGAAGCCACGGTCGACCCGCTGTATCAGGGCGTCCCGCGCTTCCACTGGGAGCTGGTCAGTCAGCCCGAGGGCGGCAATGCCATGATCGGCAATCCGAACGAGAAGGAAGCCAAGCTCCGCGTCGACAAGGGCGGTGAGTATGTTGTCCGCCTGACTGTCACCGACGAGGACAAGACCTCCTCCACGGAAGTCACCGTCACCATGACGGATGCTGCCGACGGCATCCAGCGCGTGAAGACCGTCATCACGCAGGTCGGCGTCGCCCCGACGCTGCCGAACGGCGTGGTCGCTGTCCGTGACGACGGCACCTACTCCGGCGGCGCAGTCGATTGGGACGAGATCTCCGAAGACAAGTATGCACAGGCCGGTGAGTTCGAGGCCTACGGCACGCTCCGTACCCAGACGACCCGCGTGGCCGTCAAGGTCATCGTCGTGAAGGGCGACCGCAAGAATGTTGCTCTGTTCGCGACCCCGACCGCCATCATCAACACTCCGTCCGATCTCGGCGGCGTTGCCGGCCTGAACGACGGCTTCGACCCGAGCAGCTCCCGTGATACGAGCCACGGTGTCTGGCACAACTGGCAGGGCGCGCAGGGCGACGCAGCATGGGTCATGTACACCTGGGATGTGCCCGTCACCATCGACGGCGCGGATGCCTACTACTTCACCGACGGCAACTTCGCTCCGAAGGATGCCAAGCTCGAGTATCTGGCGGAAGACGGCCAGTGGCACGAGGTCCCGAATGTCAGCGGCCTCGGTGTCACGCTGAACCAGTACAACACCACGAGCTTTGATCCCATCACCACCACGAAGCTCCGCATGACCATGAACCCGAAGACGCTGGGTATCGGCGTTATCGAGTGGAAGGTCTACGGCTACGGTGAATTCGTCGACCGCTCCGCTCTGAAGAGCGCAATCGCGAATGCGAAGGGCATCAACACGAACCTCTTTGTCGAAGGCAGCAAGTATCTGCTGGATCTGGCCATTGCGAAGGCACAGACCGTTCTGAGCGATACGGCCGCCACGCAGGAGCAGGTCGATGCCGCAGCGGCGGAGCTGAATGCGGTCATTGCCGGTCTCGAAAGCGCGGACGGCAACCTGGCCTATTCTGCAACGGCCAGCACGAGCTACTGCGCCAGCTGGGAATCCCTGGCTGCTGTCAACGACGGCATCGTCCGTTCCAATTCCTATGATCCTTCCAAGCCGCGCTACGGCACCTGGGGCAACACCTCTGCTTATGAGACCGTTACCTACACCTGGGCTGCAGACGTGATCATCGATTCCACCGACCTGTACCTGTGGTACGACGGCACGGAGGGCGAGTACACCAGCGGCGGCATCCTTGTGCCGAAGTCCGTGGAGTTCGACTATCTGGATGCGGAGGGCAACTGGAAGCCCGTGACCAACGGCGAAGGCTTTGGCCGCGAAATGGACAAGTTCAACAAGACCACGTTTGATCCGGTCACCACCACCGCCCTGCGCGTGAAGCTGAACAAGCAGAGCAGGGATTACAATGGTGTCGGCATCATGGAGTGGAAGGTCTATGGCAAGCTGGCGAAGTCCGACGGCATCCCGACTGCGGTGAAGGTCGTCATCGCCCGCATTGATGCCATCGGCGAAGTCACGCTCGACAGCAAGGACGCCATCGAGGCTGCCCGCGCTGCCTATGACAACCTGACGGAAGAGCAGAAGACGCTCGTTACGAATTACGAAACCCTGACGAAGGCCGAGGAGACCTACGCTGCGCTGGCTGACGCCGCTGCCGTGAAGGAAGTCGAGGATCTGATCGACGCGATCGGCGAAGTTGACGAGAACAGCAAGGAGGCCATCGAGGCCGCGCGCGCTGCCTACGACGCACTGCCCACGCGCCTGCAGCCCGAGGTCAGTAACTATGACAAGCTCGTCAAGGCCGAGAAGGATTACACCGATCTGCTGACGGCTGTCGAGGCTGCGCAGAAGGCCGCCGAGGAGGCCGCGCAGGCTTCCGGTGAAAACAGCGAGGCTGCCAAGAAGGCACAGACCGCTGCCGAAGAGGCGCAGGAGAAGGCCGAGACCGCGAAGGCTGCCGCCGAGACTGCACAGGCCGGTGCTGAGGCAGCACAGAAGGCTGCCGAGGACGCCGCCGCCGCTGCCGCCGCGAACAACGCGCTGGCCGCCGAGGCTGCCGCAAAGGCCGCCGAGAAGGCTGCCAAGTCCGCTGAGGAGGCCGGAAAGGCCGCTGCTTCCGCCGAAGCGGCTGCGAAGTCTGCTGCCGACGCCGCCGAGGCCATGCTGAAGGCTCAGAAGGCGCAGAAGGCTGCCGAGGATGCCGAGAAGGCTGCCGAGGAAGCCGAGAAGAAGGCCGAAGAGGCCCGGAAGAAGGCCGAGGAGGCCGCCGCCTCCACCGCTGAGGACCGCGAAGCCGCCGAGAAGGCCGCTGAGGAAGCCAAGGCTGCCCAGAAGGCCGCCGAGGATGCCCGCAAGTCCGCCGAGGACGCCAAGTCCGCCGCGGAGCTGGCTATGCAGGCTGCCGAGCAGTCCAACAAGGAAGCCGCCGCATCCGCTGCGCAGGCTGCCGAGTATGCAAAGAAGATGGCTGAGGCCTATGAAGAGATCGTCCGCATCAAGGCCGAGCTCGTCGAGTACCTCGCCAAGGCACAGGCTGAGGCCGAGCGCGCCGAGGCTGAGCGCAAGGCCGCCGAAGAGGCCCAGAGAAAGGCCGAGGAGGCCGCTCTGGCCGCTGCCAAGTATGCCGCCGCTTACGAGCTGGCTCAGCTCCAGCAGAACGGCGAGGGCCTGACCGGCCACGCGAAGGAAGCGTATGACAAGGCTCTTGCCGACGCCGCTGCCGCCATCGAGGCCGCAAAGACGCCCGCTGAGGTCGACGCCGCTCTGGCTGCCGCCCGCGAGGTCCTGAACAACGCCGTCTGCCCGAGCGCAGCGTTCACGGATGTCGAGGAGAACGTCTGGTATCATGACGGCATCGACTTCATGGTGAGAAACGGCTACATGAACGGCGTTGCCGCCGACACGTTCGATGTCGAAGGCAGCCTGACGCGCGCCCAGCTCGTCACGATCCTCTACCGCATCGCCGGTGAGCCCGAGACCAGCGCCGCCATCCCGTTCGCGGATGTCGCCGACGGCCAGTGGTACACAAAGGCCATTGTCTGGGCCGCCGAGAACGGCATCGTCAAGGGCGTGAACGAAACGACGTTCGCCCCGAACGATCCGATCACCCGCGAGCAGATCGCCGTCATCCTCTACCGCTATGCGCACGAGGAGAACACCGAGGACGGCAAGCTCACGAGCTTCCCCGACGCAAAGGACATCTCCGGCTACGCGCTGGAGGCCATGAACTGGGCGGTCGCCAGAGGCCTCATCAACGGCTCTGACGGCAAGCTGCTCCCGCAGGACACCGCGACCCGTGCACAGATCGCCGTGATCCTTGCCCGGTACCTGAACGCCTGATCTTTCCCCCTGCTCCCCATGCGGCCGAAGCCGCATGGGGAGCCCCCCAGCATTTCCTGGCAATTGGACCCAGACAAACAATATGCTCGAAAATCGAACTTGGGAGGAACAATAAACCATGAAGCATGTGAAACAGCTGCTTTCTGCACTGCTTGTGCTGGCTGTTGTACTCTCGCTGCTCCCGGCTGGCGTTCTGAAGGCATCTGCCGCAGAAGCACCCGCAGCGCTGGACATCGGCTACCCCACATTCAAGAACACAGAGCTTCTTGACGAGGTCTATGACCTGTCGAAGCTCGGTGTGTCCTATTCCGAAAAGGACATCATGATGGCGATCTATAAGCAGGATCTTGCCAATGGCGGCGACTCCTTCTATATGGACCGCATCCTCGCCCGTGAGGGCGTCTGCAACGGCAACGCCGGTTCGAACGGCAACGCCGACGGAAACACCTTCCTGACCCGCGGCCGCGCGCTGTATATGTACACGAGCAGCCCGTCCGTCATCGGCTTCGGCGGCAACACGGCTTATCATCAGCCGCTTGGGCGGGGCAATCTGGTCCGCGTTCTCTTCTCGAACGCCGACGGCAGCCTGACCACGAAGGAAGACACCAGCAAGCGCGTCAATGCGCCGAGTAACTGGTCCAGCACCTACTCTGTCGGCAGCAACCTGACGCTGGATGTCGTGAAGTTCATCCATCAGGAGAACGTCGCCGTTACGACGATGACGCTGACCAACAAATCCGCAGAGGATCAGGCAATTACGGTGGCAGCGGACTCCACCTTTGCGACGGAGCCCGGCAAGGTCACGGTCAATGGTGCAGAGCAGACAGAGCTGACCGGCACCTGCTCTTCCCCTGCAGGCCTTACCACCATCTATGCCCGCATGACCGGCGACGGTTTCGAGGCCGCTTCGTCCGACGACTATTGCTGGCTGTCCCGCGACGTCACCGTCCCCGCGGGCGGCAGTGTGGAGCTGAAGGTCGTCATCGCCTTTACGACGGAAGAGATCCCGGAGTCCACCGAGCAGTACCTCCGCTTCGCAGGCCTCGGAAACCTTGAGGCTGTCCGTGCGCAGAAGGCGGAATACAACCTCTACTGGGCGGAGAACCTGCCCTACATCGACGTGCCGAAGAAGGCCGTCCAGAAGGCAATCGACTATCGCTGGTGGCTGGAGCGCTTCAACTCGCTCGATGCCAACATCCCCGGCTATGACTATCAGTACCCCGTCACCATCGAGGGCGTCCTCGGCTACAACAACGCCATCATCCTGACGCAGCCGATGCACCTGCAGGATACGAAGTGGCTCCGCTCTCCGTATCTGGCCTATGGCCAGCTGCTGTCCGCGGGCAACTCCTCGCAGAGCAGCGCCTTCCTTGATAACCCCGGCAACCGCAACAACTGGAACAACCACTATGGTCAGTATCTGGCTGAGGCCGGCTATGAGGCGTTCAACGTCATCGGCGGCGGCGCAGAGGTCGCGGAGAACTTCGCGTACTACTTCGGCCACGATGCTACCGGCCAGCTGGAGCACTACGGCAACCACATTGAGGGCCGCGACCTCATCGCTTACCGCAACAACTACATGACCGGCAACGACGCCGATACCATTTCCATGCATGCTCCCGGCACCGGCACCTGGAAGGCACACGGCGAAAACGCCTACGTCTGGGCCGCTGCCGACGCCGCCGCGAAGCTCTATGAGCAGCTGGGCAACACCGAGCAGGCCAAGTATTACCGCGATCTGGCCGACAAGATCAAGGCCGACGTCCTCGAGCTCATGTGGTGCGAGGAGTGCCAGAAGTTCGAGACCTATGCCGTCCGTCCGACCGGCACACAGCATAACGCTAACCAGCCCAACCTCGTCAAGTACACCGAGTCCAACAACTACAACTACTTTGCCGTGGGCCTCGTCCCCGACGATGCCGCTTCCGTCACGAAGTACAAGGAAGCCCTCAAGGCCTTCTCCAACGGCAAGGAGTTCCCGATCTTCCCGTTCTACACCGCCAACCAGGTCCACAACCAGGAGGTCAGCGGTTCGAACAACTTCTCGAACATCAACTTCACCGTGCAGCTCCGTCTGTATGAGTCCGCTCTGCGTACCTATGACAAGGAGCAGACCTATATCACCGACGACATGCTCGCCATGATGGCCGAGTGGATGGCATGGAACGTCTACCCCGATGCAGGCGACGTCCGCTATCCGAACAACAACGAGTTCCACAACATCGACGGCAGAACCTATGAGAACTACTATCGTTCCTGGATCTACCACAACATCCTCGGCAACTACACCTACCTCTTCATCGAGGACATGGCCGGTATCCAGCCGCGTTCCGATGAAAAGATCGAGCTGAGCCCGATCGACTTCTCCTATGACCACTTCATGGTCAACAACGCCCGCTATCATGGTCATGACCTGACGGTCGTGTGGGATAAGCCGGACGACGGCAAGACCTGGTACAACGAGTGCCCCGAGGGCTACTCCCTGTACATCGACGGCACGCTGGCCTTCACCCTGAAGGATCTGGCCCATGTCGTCTATGACTCCGCCACGAAGGAAATCTCCTTCCCCGACGGCGCTGTCGAGATCGTCACCAATAACGGCGGCGCTGCCATCCCCACCGCGATGAACACCGCCATCACCGAGGAGAAGGTCCTCAACATGCTGGAGAAGTCCGGCGTGCACGGCATGACGAACCTCGCCGAGGGCGCGGAGGTCACCGCCACCTTCACCCCGGACAAGGCCCGCGCCGCGTCCTGGGCAGAAAAGCACCGCGCTGACGGCAGCGACACCACCTCCAAGGCAGTCAACGAGACTGTGCCCGATCCGCAGGCTGTTGTGGACGGCACGACCGTCGATATGCCGTTCTGGGGCAACTACGGCAGCGTGAATGAGCGCGACAGCCTGACGCTGAAGCTCTCCTCCAAGCAGACCGTGGACATGGCGACGCTGTACTTCTACAACGACCGTCAGACCAACGGCTACTCCGAGCCCTCCAAGTTCGCAGTCGAGTACTGGGACGGCGAGGCCTGGCAGGCCGTCCGGCAGCAGACCCGTACCCCGTCCGCTCCGCGCGCGAACTACAACGCCGTGTACTTCGCACCGGTCGAGACGGATCAGTTCCGCTTCACCTTCACCAACAAGGACAAGGGCTTCACTGCCGTGACCGAGATCCAGCTCTTCAACGAGGGCGGCGACCGCGATCATCCCGCGCAGAACACGGCTCCGTCCGTCAAGCTCGCGGAAGACACCTCCATGACCGGCAACCTCTACACTACCCTGAAGGCGACCTGCACCGACGACGGCCTGCCCTATGACAAGGACATGAGCTACGCCTGGGAGCTTGTCTCCGCTCCGGAGGGCGCCGAGGTTATCCTGAGCAGCGCCAACAAGCCCACCACGACCATCTCCGGCTCCGTGGAAGGCGAGTACACCGTTCGCTTCACCGTCAGTGACGGCGAGCTGAGCGCGACTGCCGAGCTGACCGTCACCCTGAAGCAGGGCGCAGCGGGCGGCCTCGGCGAGGACGTCGCTCCGTCCGCTTCCTCCGTCGAGAGTGACTACACCTCCAGCTGGGAGAACCTGAACGGCATCAACAACCCGAGCTTCGAGCCGACCAGCTCCAACGTGGGCGCCGGCAAGGGTTGGGGCAACTGGCGTCAGAGCGCCGGCTCCGAGCACTATGTCGGCTATACCTGGGATGAGGCCGTGACCGTCGGCGGCGCGGACATCTATTGGTATGACGACGGCGGCGGAACGCAGGTCCCGTCCAAGCTGCGCATGCAGTACCTCGATGCCAGCGGTACCTGGCAGGATGTCAACATCACCACCCCGTTCGAGAGCAGCATTGCAAAGAACAAGTACAACCGCATTGAATTCGACCGCGTTACCACCACCCGCCTGCGCCTGTATGTGACCGTCCGTTCCGGCGCGGAAGCAAACGGCATCTACCGTTTCAAGGTCTATTCCTCCATTGACGTCGCTTCCCTGAACGAGGTCTTCCTCGCCACGAAGCCCGGCGTCATGCCCACGCTGCCCTCCAACGTCACGGCAGTCACCTCCGACGGCGCGCTCATCAGCGTCCCCGTTACCTGGGAAACCCTGACGCAGGACATGATCGCCTCTGACGGCGAGGTCAATCTCCGCGGCGTGAACAACTCCACCGGCAAGATGACCACCTGCACGATCTATGTCCGCAGCGACATGGACAAGGCCACCATCACGAGCGTCGAGCCCGTTGAGGTCACGACGACGCAGGGCATCGTTCCGACGCTGCCGAAGACCGTGAAGGTCGGCTACAATAACGGTGCGTTCGACAACCAGACCGTCAAGGTCACCTGGCCCGCCATCACGGCTGCCGAGCTGGCCAATGTCGGCGACGTGAACTTCGAGGGCGAGGTCGAAGGCACCGCCACGAAGGCCATGCTGACGATCCACGTGCTCAAGGCCCCGGACGACCCCGCTGTTGCTGCGGTCAAGGAGCTCATCGACGCCATCGGCGAGGTAACGCTCGACAGCGGCGACGCCATCGACGCTGCCCGCACCGCCTATGACAAGCTGCCCGAGGCCAAGAAGGTGCTTGTCGACAACTACGAGAAGCTGACTGCGGCAGAGGAAGCTTACACCGCCCTGGTCGACGCCGCTGCCGCAAAGGCTGTGGATGACCTGATCGACGCCATCGGCGAGGTCACGCTTGAGAGCGGCGACGCGATCAAGGCTGCCCGCGCCGCCTATGACGCCCTGACCGACACGCAGAAGGAACTGGTCAAGAACTATGAAAAGCTGCTCGCTGCCGAGGAGCTGTATGAGGAACTGACGGCATCGGCTGCGGCAATCGCCCAGAAGGCCGCTGAGGAAGCCAGGAAGGCACAGGAAGAGGCCGAAGCCGCGCAGAAGGCTGCCGAGGAAGCCGTTGAGGCCGCCAAGGCCGCGCAGGAGGCCGCTGAGGCCGCCGCTGCCAAGGCCGGTGAGAACAACGCCGCTGCCGAGGAAGCCCGCAAGGCTGCTGAGACCGCGCAGGCCGCTGCCGAAGCCGCACAGGCGATTGGAGGAAGTGTTAATTTGTTTAATCAACCTGGATGGAACAAGAAAAACCAATATAAGATTTTCGGGGAATACGGTTCATATAATACTTATACTGCGGGAGGAAATCTTTTGATCGGAAAAACTAAAAGTTCCTATCAAACACGATTTTATCATCAACATTCTGACAATGATTACACTTATCTTAATAAAATACTGGTCCCGACAAAACCTTTCCGGGAACGCAGAAAAGAAGCTCAATACGACCAGTTCGGAGTGATGCAGGAAGCTTATTTCAAATTATCCCCAGATTTGACGTTGTCAACGATAGGGTGGTTTCAATGGGGAAAAAGAAAACTTCCTCAACCTCT
>OGXA01001731.1_pt1 | contig 17321 bp, 18 predicted proteins | sample 1576171 | NCBI WGS metagenome assembly OGXA01 (sample SAMEA3541587, study PRJEB24748) | human gut metagenome | biome: human gut; feature: human-associated habitat; material: faeces | place: China | collected 2012 | reverse complement strand
CCGGGCGACTTCGGGACTTTCACCCTACAGAACGTGCGCTCACCGGGCGCACAGCTAAAAAAGCACGCTTGCTTTTGGTACTGTAAGTGTACCAAAAGCAAGCGTGCTTTTTTTTCGTTTCCCCACAAGAGTTTCCTATGTTTTCCTGCGGAATTTCTTACGATTTTCCTACAGGAGCGGAAGAGTGACTGTAAATTCGATTTGCTCATTTTCACTTTTTGCGGTAATTGTTCCGTTATGAAGCTCAACGATTTCTTTTGCAACTGCAAGACCCAATCCTGCACCTCCGCTTCTGGAACTTCGTGCAACATCAAGACGATAAAACTGTTCAAAAATGCGTACAAGCTTTTCTTTTGGAATGGTATTGCCGCAATTGGTAAACTGAATACACAAATTTTCACCGTTTTGTTTTACAGTAATATGAATCGTGCTGTCATCAAAGCTATAATTCACTGCATTTCTCAGCAGATTATCAAAAACGCGCTGCATCTTATTGACATCGCACTTTATCATAGTATCTGGGGCTATTTCAAGCTCACATTTTAAATTCTTCTCTAAAAACATTGGTTTGAACTCGTATGTAAGTTGTTCAAGCATACGGGTCAAATTGACCCTGCTGTACTCAAGAGTGATATTAGAAAGATTAAACCGCGTGATTTCAAAAAATTCGTTAATTAAATCCTCAAGATGTTCTGCTTTTTCCAAAGAAATTGACAAATACTTTTCTCTTAATTCTTCGGAAATTTTGTTTTCGTCCCGCAGCAAAGTTAAATACCCAATTACTGAGGTAAGTGGGGTTTTCAAATCGTGGGCAAGATAAACAACAAGGTCATTTTTCCGCTGTTCTGAAAGCTCTGCTGCCAGTTTTCGTTGTTCAAGAGTATGCTTAATATGATTGATTTTCTTTTCGATTGCAGTTAATTCAGAAGGCAAAACAATATCTCCTGAATTTTCTTCTATCAGAGTATCTATACTACGGTTAATTTCTTTGAAATACTTGGAAAATTCATTTAGATAAAAGCGCAAAATAATTGCAAATAACAGTAAGGAAAGCACTACGAAGAAAAGACTCATATAATCTCTAATATATATTGAATATACATTATAAGCTCGGTCATAATCATGGTAGACAAAATTATCCAAAAAACCCACAAAAGTGTCTGCTATGTGCCCTTTTAAAAATAGAGAGTACAAGGCTGCTAAAAAAGCAAACGCAAAAAACAACATTCCAAAAGTTCTAATCAATAATTTGTTTTTAAGAAGACGATAATCATCTCTTTCGCTATTTCTTTTATTTTTCAATGGTATATCCCACTCCCCACACAGTTTTTATAAATTTCGGTTTTTTTGCAGGCTCATTAAGCTTTTCCCTCAATCTTCCGATATGAGCCATAACAGTATTATTGTTATCAAGGAATTTCTCGCCCCAAACATTTTCAAACAATTCCTCAGACGAAATAACTTTTCCTCTGTTCTCACACAAGTACCAGAGGATAGAAAACTCAATAGGTGTCAAAGTAACCTCTTTTCCATACAAAGTACATTTGTGAGTATTCTTGTTTATAATAAGTCCTCTTACATCATGTTCTGCAATGGGAGCATCTTTTCCCTCGGTATTAGCCGCATTATTATAACGAACATAACGACGAAGCTGTGTTTTTACTCTTGCGACAACCTCCAAAGGGTTGAATGGTTTTGTAATGTAATCATCAGCTCCGATGGTAAGTCCCATAATTTTATCAGTATCCTCAACTTTTGCCGTCAGAATTATAATAGGATAAAAATACTGTTCTCTGATTTTCTGACAAATACGAAATCCATCAATATCTGGAAGCATTACATCTAAAATTGCCAAATCCATTTTTTGCGTTTCAATACATTCCAAAGCATCCAGACCATTATAAAATTTATGTACCGTGTAACCATCATTTTTAAGATATACCTCTATTAGATCGGCTATCTCCTTTTCATCGTCTACTATTAAAATTTGTTCACCCATTTTATTGCTCCTTAATTTCCGGCACAGCTTCCATAATATCGCCAAAGTCACAGTTTAGATATTCGCATATATCAAGCAAAACAGGAAGTGTGACATTTTCGTTTTTCCCAAGTTTAGCAAAAGTGCTTTTGCTTGCACCAACCGCCACTCTTAATTGACTTTTTTTCATCCCTTTATCTATAAGCAGTTTCCAAAGCTTATTATAACAAACTTTCATTTCGTTCCTCCGAATAGACTTATTAACTCTATCATAGCGCTTAAATCGCTAAAATGCAAGTGTTTGGTTTGTATTTGCAGACTTTTTTGAAAAGCGTATGTATTCGGCTGTTTAATACAAACAGCCGAAATGAATTTTAATACTGCGGCATACCATACCCCAATATCTCATAATACCCTATGGCATAGTGATTTTCTCGGCAGCTATCGCCGGAATTGCCCTCCACGGTGTAAACTGTGCCGTTCTCGACTTTTTCAACAATCCCCACATGATCGGATTCTCCGTCCTGCGGGCCTGACGAACCTTTATTATCCCAATCGAAAAAGATAATGTCACCGGGACGGGGTTCGTAGCTGTTGTCCTGCCATAGTCCGCGATCTCTGAACCATTCTACACCCCAGACGCAGCCTGCAAATTTCGGGATAACGCCTGCGTCGATATAGCCGCACTCGTTGGCACACCACGAAACGAAACAGGCGCACCATTCCACACGAGAGTTAAAGCCGTACCACGACCAATAAGGCGCACCGCCCACATTGCCAATCTGCGAGAGCGCAACAGTTACAATCTCGCCGTCGCCTGTGCCGATACCGTAAAGAACAGCGCACCACAACCTTTGGTTTTCGTCGGCAAGAAGCTCGGCAAGCTGCTTTCGCTGGTCTGCATTGAAATTGTACTGATCCGCCATTTCCTCGGCGGTCTTATGGCTGACCGTGATATACAGATAGGTTCGTGTAACGGTGGTCGTTGTTTCCACAATATTCCCGTGGCCGTCGTCGGTTTCGGTAATCACTTCCTCGGTCTTTGTTTCGGTGCGGGAAGATATTTCATTCATCTGCCAGAAAATATCTTTTAGAATCGCCTTTTTGGAATCGTCCATCGTGGCGACCTCTTGTGCATTGTCGGGGTCGGTGGTGGTTTTGACTGCATAAATAGCAAGCACTTCCGGCCACACGGCGCGGGAGCCGGACATTTCCAGCACATCATAGGAGATATTCGCCTTTGTCGTGTCAAGTTGCGTTTGATAGTCAGTATTGATTTCCTGAACAACCGCCTGCATAGTCTGACCTGATCCGCTGTCCTCATTAGAAAAGAAGATACCGAAGCACGAGCCGACAATTAAGCCGATCAGACAAATAACGATAATGACAACAACTGCAACCCAGCCCCCGGCGGCGATAGCGAAAATCAGCGCCTTTGTTGCGGCAATAATCGCCTTGACCGCCGCAATGGTTGCTTTGACCGCTACTTTTACAGCATGGGCGGTTGCCTTTGCAGTAGCTTTAGCCGCCTGTGCCGCTTTTTGTGCTGCTTTTGCCGTAGCCTGTGCGGTTTTCTGCGCTGTTTTCGCTGCTTGCTGGGTCGTCTTGATGGCAGCTTTGGAAGTATGCTCGGCGGTCTTAACAGTTTTCTGTGCGGTCTTGACCGTACCCTTTGCGGTCTTGACGGTTGCCTTGCCCGTAGATTTTGCCGTTTGCTTAATGGTCTTGCCGCTGTGTTCCACCGTCTTAATGGATTGTTTCGCAGGTTCAGCAGAACGGCGAACCCTCTGCATAGATTTTTGAGCCTGCTTTTTCGGGAAGTTGGCTTTCTTTTGCTGAAAATGGTCTTTTGCTTTGGAAATATTCTCTTTTGTGTCCTTTACACCCTTGCGCCCGAATTTATCAAGCTGGCGGACGGTTTCACGGGCGGCGGTTTCCGTCCCTCCCGAAACACGGTCGGCGGCGTATTCATCGGGCGAACCTTCTGCGGGATAAAGGCTGTGATCCGCTTTGTCTTTGGTGCGAATATAGACAGATTTCATACGTTCGGCGGCAACCGCCGATTTGTCAATCGCCTTGACTGTTCCTTTGGCAATCTCCCTTGTCTTTATATCCGGCATAGCGTCACCTCCGATCCGAGCCGTGAAAGCTCCTGCCGCAGAGCAGAGTAAAACGCTCTGCTTCGGATATTGCCGCCTGCGGCCTGCCATCTGTCCTCAAAATCAAAACGGGCGGCAAGCTGACGGACGGAATAGTTTTTAAGAAATGTCCTCCAAGTGGATTCGTCCCATTCTTCAAGCTGCTGCCATAGGTCGGGAAAATGCCGATACAGCTTCCGCAGTTCCTCCAAACTTTGCAGAGGGCAGCACCAGCAGGAAACACGGCTGAAAATCTCATATAAACCGCCCCAATCAAAACCCCGCCTGTAACAATAGGAAAGACAGTCCTTTTCTGTCATTCCCCATTCTACAAGCGGGTAATTTTTATCCTTGATTCGCTTTGTTTCATCGGCGGCGATCCCCACATACTCAATGAGCGTGTAATCCTCCCGTAATTCTTTCAGATAGGCGTTGATAACACGGGTTTTGAGAATCCCCGTACACCAGCGGCCACGGGGACCGGGCCAGCTCATACCTCTGTACTGTGACAGCGCGGGATTCTTCCTTTTCGGGGTGTACTCGTAAAAGTAGTATTCAAAATCGTGCGCCGCTTTCAGCCGTATAATCGGTCTGCCGATATACGCCTCCAATCGGTCAAGGTGTTCATACATCTGCGGAAATTCAAGCCCCGTATCGCAGAACAAAATCAAATTAACCGGCCGCTTTTCCTCCAAGAGCCGTAAGAGCATAGCCGTTGAATCTTTCCCGCCCGAAAGAGAGAGGACATATTTTTCAGGCTTCATTTTCGCCCACCTCCAAAGAGGGCGAAACAATCTTTTTCGCTACAACGACCATGCGGCCGTTTTGCCTGCTGTATTCGCAGGTGGAAAGGGTTATCAGCCTGTCGCCGTATTCCGCAGTCACGCCCGTATCATATAGAGCAAGCTCCTTGCATTGGGAGATATATTCGTTAAAGGCATTTTCGTCCTCGGCATTGACAAAATGGTAATACTTGAAGCCCTGCTCGGAATAGGCAACGGTCTTGAATGCCGCCACAACCTCATATTCTCCAAAGCCGGATAGCGTATCAAAGCGGATTGTTTTGTGCTCCCTGTAAAAATCCTCGTCGGCATACTTGCAGAGGTCGGCAAACATACTGCCGTTATTCATATGATGACCGTAAATAACGCAGTTGTCGGAAAGTCCGAGGTCGCAGTTTTCCTGCACATAGGGAACGCCGTAATCGCTGTACTGCTTTTCAAAGCTGCGTTTCAGATAGTAGTTCGGATTGTCAACCGTCTGCATTACAGGATAGTCGATGTTTGTTCCCTCAATGGAAATCCAGCCCACAAAATCGCTGTTTTGCTCATAGACCGCAGCGTACTTTTCAAAGGCGGTTTGTTCGGGCTGCGGGGGTTCGGTTTCCTGCGGCTCATCGGCGGGCGGCGTTTCGTCCTGCACAAGTGCAGCGATATTGTCAAAGGCTTCGGCGCTCTGTTTCTCGTCCGCATACTGCCGATAAAGCATAACGCCGGAGAAAAGGAAAAGGGCGGCACATACGGCCGCCCCGATCATCAGATATTTGCTTTTCATAAGAATTGTCCTCCTGTTTTGAAATTAAGAAGCGTCCCCGCCGCCGAACACACCCTCGCCGGGTTTCGTCGTCATAAGCTGATACAGTTTTGTATCTCTCGGAAAGCGGTTGATAAAGGGTACAAGGGCGCTGCCGTACTTGATAAGACCGCAGCCTGCGTCCGCATTGGTAACATAGCTCATCTGCTCATCGGAGATATTTAAGAGCTTCGAGAGCTTGGAACGGTCGGAAAACGCCTGATTGAGCATTACCACAAATTCAGAGTTGGAAAGCATTGTGCTTGCCTGTACGGAATCGAGCAGATATTCCACATTCTGCGTAATGGCGGTCGGGTAGCCGTTTCTCTTTCTGAACTGCCTCCAAGCAGAGTTAAAGAAAATGCCGCTTTGCTCGTTCTCAAACACAACATGAAACTCGTCGATAAAGACATGGGTACGCTTGCCCTTTTTCCAGTTGAGCGTAACACGGTTCAGAATGGTATCGGTGATAACCAGAAGTCCCGTAGGCTTTAACTGATCGCCCAAGCTATGAATATCAAAGACGACAATTCGCTTGTCGAGGTCTACGGTGCTTTCGTGTCCGAAAATATCAAGCGATCCCGTAGTGAACAGTTCCAGAGACAGGGCGATTTCCTTTGCCTTTTCTTCGGGCTGTTCCAAGAGCTTATTGCGCAGGTCGCAGAGGGTAGCGGTTTTGCCCATTGCCGCGGCCTCCTGATACACAAGGGCGGTGCAGCGGTCGATGATGGACTTCTGCTGCGGGCCGACCCCGGTTTTGTCGATCTGCTCCACAAGGGACATGATAAACTGCGATTTTTCCACGATAGGATTGTTCTCGCCGTAGCCGTCCACCATATACATAGCGTTCAAGCGGTCTTTGCCACCTGCCGCCATATGAATAACCGTCGCCGTTTCCTCGCCCAAGGCCGCCGCCAGCGCACCAAATTCGTTTTCAGGATCGCAGACCAGCACATCATCGGTGGTGTTGAGGATCAAAAAGGCGATCAGTTCCTTTGCGGAAAAGGATTTGCCCGAACCGGGAACGCCCAGCAAAAACGCCGACTGATTCAGAAGATTTGCCTTGTTGCACATAATGAGATTGTGGGAAATGGCGTTCTCCCCAAAGTAAATGCCGCCCTTGTCCTGCACCTCCTGCACCTTAAAGGGCATAAATACTGCAAGACTTTCGGTGGTGAGGGTGCGGAACGCATTGATCTTTCTTGTGCCGATGGGGAGAACGGTATTCAGACCGTCAAGCTGCTGAAACTTCAAAACGGCAAGCTGACACATATGCTTTCTTGCTACGGACAGCACCGTTTCGGTGTCGCTGTCAAGCTGCTTTTTGTCGTCGGCGGTGATCACCATCGTAATGACCGCAAACATCATACGCTGATCACGGGTGGTCAGGTCGTCCAAAAACTCCTTGCTTTCCTTGCGCTGGAGCTCCATATCATAGGGAACGACTGCGGAGAAGTTGTTGTTGGCGTTCTGCCTGCGCTGCCAGTTAGTGATGTTCGTTTCCACGCCCAGCAGACGGTTTTCCACCTCACGCACCGCCTCGTCGGTGGGAACGGGAACAACATCAATCGACAGCATCATATTGCGGTTAAAGTCGGTGAACTCCGTTACCATACTGTCCTTGATATATGAAGCATAGTCTTTCAAAAAAAGAACCCGGCAATATTTATCGCCGAGCTTCAAATAATCGCTGTTCTTTTCAATGGAATCGGGGCAGATATAGTCCTTGAAATCGTGTCCCTTTTTCATCATATCCTGCGGGTCGAAATGAAAGGCGGCTTCCTCGCCCTGACGGTAGAAGTCGTGAAGCACACGCAGCTTTTCGCCTGCGTGCATTTCCGTACACTTTGAGCCGAGGGCGGCAAAGTGGGAAATCAGGTCTGCGCCCACACGGGCAAAATAGGTGCGGGCTTCCTCAATATCCTTTTTGGCAACGGATATGGTGATATACTTTTCTTGTATAATGCCGTTCGCTCCCGTGGCTTTGTCAAGCAGCATTTGATTGTATTCCTTGCGGTACACATCACGGGAATCGCCGCGCATAGGCATTAAAATTGACTGTTCAAAATTTGCCTTGTTCAGTCTGCGGTTATTGATCGTGATTTTCGTGGTGGCACCGGAATCCAGAGAGTTGAGCAGTTCGGAGTAGGCAAGAAACATCGTTTCCTTGTCCTCGCGGCTTGCCACAAGGTAGTTTATATCGGTAAATTTATAGGTCTTGGAAAAGCGGTTTCCCACCTGAAAAATACCGTCTTTCCAGATACGCTGAATCGGGATAATATCCTGCACCTTGCGGGGAACAGAATATCGCTCTTTATCCTGTTTTAGCAGTTTTTTTAAGGTCTTAATCATCGTTTACCTCCTGTATCAATTTTGCCTTTGAGCGCTTCATAGTAGAAATTCGAGGATTCAAAACGAATTTCTTTCGGCTCTAAAAGCTCCGAGCGAATCCACGCCCAGATAAATTGCTCGGCTGTCATGCCGTGATAAGTGATGAATCCCAGCGCCGCAAAGGGGGCAGCGCCGAGAATACACATCCACGATACGGTTTCCGTTCCGACATAGGGCTTTAAGAGAAAGTACAGCCCCACGGCAACAGCGACCGCCAAAATGGAAAAGATGAATTGCCGCATACTCAAACCGAAAAACATAGATTCGGTATAGTTGCGGATTTCACGGTTAATTTTCACCTCCATAATCTGCATACCTCCTGTCAGCGTTCCTGTTCGCCTTTGGCTTTGGGCTTCGGTTGAAGCTCGCGCGGGGTTCTGCCGTCAAGGGGCTTGATAAAATCAATCTGCCCGGCGGCATAAATGGCGTTGCCGTTTAACTGCCTCTGCCACGCCTTATTGGAGGGCGACCAGCGAAAGCCCCAGCTTTTGAGTTTACTGCGCTGTTCCTCGCCGGGCTTTTCATCAAAAAGAAGCTGCAAGCGGTTTTCCTCCTGATTAGCAACAGCTTCGCCGCCCTCAAACTGCCAGCCGACAAAACCCGTTTCCTCACGGCGTTCAAGACTTTCAATTCGCTTTTTCAGACGGTTAATTTCCGCGTTGTTGTTGGATAGCTCATAGGGAGCATAAGGGGCGGTAATCCACGAATAATCGTTTTTCACGCTCTCGTCGATCTCCGCCGCCTTTTCATCGGAAATGCCTTCAAAGCCTTTCATCGTACCGTTTTTGCGGTAATATGCGTTGACCTTTTTCATATGGCTTTGCAAGTCCTGTCGCTGCTGCAACTTTTCTTTCAGCTTGTCAACGGCTTCGGGGTCGTCGCTGGAAATGGCGGTGTTCTTTTCGGCGGCCTCGGCCTTACTTCGGTAGTAGTCCGCTTTTTGTCCTGCCTCCACGGATTTCTCCATTTTGCCCCATGTGCGGTCACGGTAATTTTTATCGGATTTGTAGGAATAGTGATCGACCAAAAGCGGCTGCCCCAGAGGAATCGCCTCAACCATTTTGCTCGATTCGTGTGCAAGCTGGCTGCTTTGCTGTTCAAACTTCTCCGCTTTCTCGTTGTAGTAGTCGATTCTCCGTTGCTTTTTTTCTTCGTATGAGTTCATAGCATATCGCTCCTTTACTTACATAAAAATAGCCTCCTGCGAATATCCGCAGAAAGCAATTACAAGCCCATCATTTCACGCACAACACGGTCGGCCATTTTGACCGCGCCCACGAGAACGAGCATATTAAAGACAAGCTCCCCGATATAGCTCCATACCATAGAAACTGCCGCGGCGTTCGGGTCAACCACGGGCGGGGCCGAAGCAAACAGGGAAAAGATAATGCAGGCAAGCACGATAATTGCGCCCTCCAAGCAGACGGCGGCGTAGCTCTTTATAAAGCTCTTGCCGACATTCTGCGAGGGTTCGCCTGCAAAAGCGGAGAGAGGTACGGGCGCAATCGCCGTGTAAAGGTACAACTTAAAGAATCTGCCGTAGACCGTCATTATCATAATGAAAGACAGCACCGTAATGAACAGGCCGCCGATCAGCGTTACCGCCCATAATGGGATAGATTCAAAGAATCCGCAGTCCTCAACCGCCGTCACGATTTCCGCAGGCAAAACGGTTTGACCTGCTGCGCCGAACCCTGCGGCGGTCATAATGGTGGAAATAAGTCCCTGTACGATATTGAACAAAGCCATCATCAGTTCCAGACCGTAGGTGACGGCGGCCTTTGCCAGTGCAAAGCGGATAAAGACCTTTAATGCGTGCTCCGGCTTTTTTAGTTCTGCAAACGATCCGCAGGTTTTCATCACGCCGACAACAAAGAACAGTACGAGCAGGGCAAGCCCTATCGCCTGTACTGCGCCGTGGATATTGACAATGACATTCCATATCGTGCCGCCCTTAAACTGTTCGGGGGATTGGGTGATAAGCTGCCATATCTCGGCAAGTTTGCTGTTCCAAGTTTCAAGGGCGTTTTCAAGATTTTGTACGACCCAGTTATCCGACAACAAAATCACCTCCCGTCTTTTCACGGTAGCCCTCGATTTCAATATCGCAGTCAATCTCGTTGCCCCAAGCGTCCCAGCCGTCTGCTTTTTCTCTTGCGAAAAGCTCTACACGGGGCAGGTCGCCCACAAGCTCAATGATTTTATCCCTTGCCTCGTCGGGCTTCTGACTGTGACCGCGCAAAGGGCTGATAATAAATTGGTGAACACGGTTTGATTTCCGTTTCGGGTGGCCTTTGGTGGCAAGCAGGCAGATTTCGGCGTTTCCTCTCGTCCAGAAACCTAACCCGTAAAACCATCCCTTGCCGCTTTTGTTGAGTTTAAGCCAGACAAAGGCTACGCTTTTATACTCAAATCCCCATGCCTTAATGACCCGCAGCGCTTCCCGTAGCTGCGGAAAGGTCGCCCAAAGAAAAAGAATCGAATCCTTTTCGGATAGTTCGGAAACGGGCAGACGGCAAAGCTCGTCAATGCTCATCGTGGGATAATGCTTTTCAGCCGCACCCTGTACGCCGTTTCGTTCATACCGCCACGGCGGGTCGGCGTAAATAATGCTGTATTTCTTCACAGCGTCCTCCTTTCAGGCATAGTAAGGGCAGGCCGCCGCTTGCAGCCTGCCCAGTATGCCGGTATTTTCTGTTATCTACTGTCCCGGTTAGGCGAATTGCGGATAACGCCGTACACATCGTCCACAAAATACCGTCCGGCAAAGGGATTGAATATTGCGTGACATTTCACGCCGTTATATTCTGCCAGATAGTCGTTGTCGCCCAAGCGCCTGATAATCGTCGCTTCACCGAGAACATGGGTTTCTCCCTGTTTCAGAGAGTGGATATAGCACTCGCATTTTTCCATTGCAATTTTCCTCTCTTTCAGCCTGTAATCAGGGTAAGGATTTCCTTTGCAAAGGTGATGACAATGCCGCCTGCAAGGGTGAGAAATCCGTTGGAACGCTGGCTGGGGTCGTGGGACTGAAAAGACAATCCCACCTGCACAATACCCCAGCCGAGCAGAATCAAACCGACCGCACGAATCAGGCCGAAAATAAAGTCACTCAAATTGTTTACAACGGTGATTGGGTCGCCTGCGGCAAACGCCGTCACCGAGCAGCCAAGGGTAAAGGCAAGCGCCATAACGACAGCGCAGTAAAAGCGGAATCCCTTTTTCACTTTGCAGGGCATAAGCAGCTTGTTCGTGGTCTTTTTCTTATTGGTGTTCTTCATATTGCAATACCTCCTTAAATTGAAAACAGAGCTTCTATATCCTCGTCGGAAAGAAGCTCGTAATCGGGTTCTGTTTCTTCCATATCGGGAATGTCCTCTGCGGGGATTCCCGCAAGGGAGAGCGTGGCGACGGCGTGTTCCGTCCCGCCGTGTTCATAGGGTGCGGCGCTGCCGTCTTCGGTCAGTGCGATGTTCGGATGCTTCAGAATGTCATATTTTTCGTCTATCACCGGCCGTTCACCGCGGATAAACAAAAGGGCGCAGCGGTTATCCAGCATACGAACCTCGTCCGGCGTCATAAGCTCACGCCCGGAAATCTGATAATTCGTGCTGTAATTACCGTTACGCCCCGACGATTTGCCGTAGGTGTTGGTGTCAATAGTGGCCTTGCCGAGATAGGATTCTGAAATCAACTTGTGGGTCGAGGTTTCGTTGCCGCCGAGGTAAAGGAACTCGTCGCAGTTGCCGAGTATCGACTCCCACTCTTTTTCAAACAGCGCTTTAAGCGCCGCTACATTTTGCAAAATAATTGACACATACACATTGCGGGAGCGCATGACCGCAAGGATCTTGGAGAAGTCCTCCGGCAAGCTGACATTGCTGAACTCGTCCATCAAGAAGTGAACGGGGACGGGCAGACTGCCGCCGTATTTGTGGTCGGCCAGATAGAATAGCTGCTGAAAAAGCTGGGTGTACAGGATGCTGACCAAAAAGTTAAAGCTGGTGTCATTGTCGGGGATCAGCGCAAACAACGCAATTTTCTTTTCGCCTAAGCTGGGTAAATCCAATTCGTCCGTAGCGGTCAGTGCCGCCAGAGAGGACAGGTTGAATTTTTCAAGCCTTGCCGCCAAAGTGATCTGAATAGATTTCAAGGTCTTTGCCGAGCCGGAATGATAGTCTTTGTAATACTTGACCGCTATATGGTCGGGGTCGCGCATTTCGAGCCGTTCAAAGAGTTCGTCCAGCGGCGAGGTGTATTCGTCCATATCCTCCCTGACATCAGCGGCACGCAGCATTTCCATAACCATCGGAAAGTTCTGTTCATCGGGCGGCGCCTCATACTTCAAATAGAAAACGAGCGCCAAGAGCAGCATACTTGCCGCTGTGTCCCAAAACGGGTCATTGCTCTGTGAACCTTTGGGCGTGGTAGATTTGAACAGGTTGGTCACGAGCCGCTGCACATCGTTGTCGTCCCGCAGGTAGACAAACGGGTTGTAGCAGTGGCTTTTCTCCATATTCAGAAGATCCAGCACCCGCACCTCATAGCCCTTTTGCCGCAGCAGATGTCCCGTACTGCGCAGCAGCTCGCCTTTCGGGTCGAGCACGGTAAAGCTCGTGTTGGCCTGACACAGATTCGGTTTGGCGTAAAATCTCGTTTTGCCTGCGCCGCTGCCGCCGACAACGAGCGTGTTGAGGTTGCGGCGGTGCTTTCGTCCGTCCAGTCCCATACGGACATTCTGCGTGAAGATCTTGTTGTCCTCCGGCACAGCCGCCCGGTATTTTCGGTTGACGGTTCGAGCAGAGCCCCACTTGGCCGAACCGTGTTCCTCGCCGCGGCGGTAATTGCGGCGGGAAGATAGGATCACACCCACCGCAAGCCCGTAAGCGCAGAGCAGAATGAGGACAGTTTTCAGACTGTCCCTGCAAAGCTCGATATGAAACGGGTCGTTCATTGCCGCAGGAAACCGGGTAAGAATTTCGGGCAAGCCTCCGTGTACGGCGGGAGCGATCAGCAGCCCCAACCACACAACGGGGAGAATCCCGAACAGACAGAGGACAAGAGGGTTATTCCCGCGCTTCATCGTTCCTGCACCTCACTTTTTTAGTAGGTGCGTCGATTGCTTTCAAAAGAACCTCGTCAACAATATCGGTGGGGCGTTCTTCTTCCAGCAGGTCGTTTCGCATTTCATTCAGAGCATTGATAACAACGCCATGTTCGTAACGGTCGAGCGTCAGTACCCGTTTTTCTGTTTTCTCCATAATCAGCGCTCCTGTTCCGTATGGCGGGGCGCTTTGTTCTGTTCCAGCGACCTTGCCATTCTTGCGGAAATGTCGTAGGCGGTATCTCGGATTTCGGAAAGCTCGGCGCGGATTTCCTGCGGGTCGGCTTCGCTTAACTCTTTCGGAATGTCAAAATCGGCTGGAGAAAATGAAAGATTATCCGTTTCGATTCCAAATTCCTTGCAGAGAATATACGAAACACAATGTGCCTTAAAGTCAGCGGTGCTGTAGGAATAATTCTCGTTCGTCATGGCAAGTTCCGCATGAGCCAGAGCCTTTGATACTTCATAAAACAAATCAGACGCACCCATTCCTCGGCAAACAAAAATAGCTTTTTGTTCGTGGTCGTAAAGAGCGCCCATGTCATTGGGCAGTTCATCGACAGACTGAATCGGCACAGGCTTTTTGTAAATGAGAGCGCCGAGCAAAGCCCTTGCGTCGTGGGAAACAGGCGGCTGCGCTTTCATACGGGCGGTGGTCTGTGAAATGTCATATACGCGCTTGATGTTATACGACACGCCGATACTGCCGTCGTCACGGGTGTACTCGCCGTTAGATTCGATAATCTTAATCGGACGGTTAAATTCCTGCCGCTTGATATACACGCCCTGATCGCGCCAAAAATCCTTATCGCCAAGTTTGCTGGCATTTTTGTTGTCATGCAGAATTAAAAGGGCGTTAGTAGCGGAGTAGCGATGAAATTTTGCCTGCACATCCAGATAGTCACGGAACTTGCCGCCGTCTGTGCAGATTTCTTCGGCGATGGCGTCGGCAGTAGCATACCTCTCGTCACGCTCTGCCTTTTTCTTTGCCGCCCAAGCCTCTTTGTCAAAATCTTCGGCTTGCGGGGCGGGTTCAAAAATATCATCAAAATTGCTCATGGGTTATCTCTCCTTTGATTTGGGTTTCTTTTTTCGGGACGGCTGTTTGTGGGTGGTCGTCTGCTGTTTGGTCGGCTTTTTTGAAACGATGGGTTCTTCTTTGGCGGGAGCCGCCGCCTCTTGCTGTTTCGCCTTGATTTCCCGCAGTTCTTCACGAACAGAGGGGCGTTCTTCGGACGGCTTAACAGTACCCTCGGCGGTTCTGCTTTGCTTCTTTGAGATAGGCGCGGACGGATGGGATTTCTCCGCCGCTTTCCCAAAAGAATCATTTTTGCTGACTTCGGGATTCTGCGGCGTTCGTTCCTCCTTTTTCACAGGCACGCCCATTAAATCGTCAAGCAAATGGTCGTCTGCCTCTTTATCGGGCTTTTCCTGCTCAGGAGCAAAGGGGGCGGCGGTTTTCTCGGCTTTGGATTTTTCAATATCACGCTTAATAGAAACGGTATCGACCGCAGCCATCTTGAAGCGTTCCACAATGCGGTTGATTTTTGAAGCGTCCTCGGCACGCACCATAATGTCTACCATACCGTCGGCGGATTTTTCTTTCCCGCGCAGAGCGCAGTAAACAACGCCGTACCGCTTGGCTTCGGCGGCAAACTGTTTCAAATGTTCCTCGCTGACGGTGAACACTTTGAGTTCCTTGCCGCTTTTGAGCATAGCGGTCAAACGCTGTCTGCCTTTGGTCTTGTTCTTGTCCCTGTTTTTCAGAACAGTATAAATCATAGCGGCGATATTTTTCGCCGCAGAGCCGGTCAGCTTTAAGGCAACTTCCGTACCCTCTAAACTGATCCTTACAATCTGTTCCGCTGCGTCACCGGAATTGTACATGGTCGGTTTTCTCCTTTCCTTTGATATGCTCATCCTCTCGGACGGCTTTGATTTTCTCTTTGATAACGCCGGAGCGTTCGGCTATATCGTCACATAAAGACACCTCCTTTCGCAGAGTGGCAAGCTCTTTTGACAATGCGGATATTCGGTCTTTGATTTCCGCTGACTTTTCGGGATCGGCTTTGACTACCGCCGTCCGCTGCAATTTGTAAAGCTGTTTTCGCTCAGCGGTCAGAACTATAATTTTGTCTTTTACCTCGGATTGATACGAAAAAAGCTGCTCGGCGGTATCAATACGATGACCCGCAAGCAGCCTTGTTTCGGCGGTGATGGCGTCCAGCTTCAGCAGATCCTCCCGCAAGAGAAAGTGCAGCCGTTTTCTGTTTTGCTGCGGACGGTTCTTCGGGAAGATGCCCAGCAGATAGCAGTAGTGAACATACAGCGCCCGAAAGCCGGTCAGTTTTCGGGCGGTTTTCAAGCTGCCGATCAGCCTGACCCGCAGGATCACCGGCTTTTGCTCCGATGTTCTTCGTTCGGGGCGGCCTTGGGATAAAATGCGCTTGCGGATGTTATCCAGAGAGTAGTCCTCACCGAAATTGCGCATCAGGCGCACAAATCGTTCCTTGCCCGGCGGTCTGACCGAAATATCTTTGCCGACCTTCACCGCATAGCCCCTTTTTCGCAAAGCGTCAAAGAACTGCCGCTCGGTCATGGCCTGCCGTATCGCCTCGTCAATGTCGGTGCGAATCAGCCCCCGCCAAGTGGGGCGCTGTTCCTGCTCGGCACGCCATTCGCCGTATTGCTTGGCTTTCCCGTACTGCGGATTTTCAATCACCGATAAACGGTACTCACGGCAAAGCTCATCGGAAACGGTCTGCATATCGTGATAATCCTTTTTGGTGCGGTGATATTTGATTCCGTCCACAAAGGACACCGTATTCAGCACAAAATGATTGTGCAGGTGATTTTCTTTGTCAAGGTGGGTTGCAACAATCACCTGATAACGGTCGCCCCACAAACGGGCGGCGAGTTTCATCCCGATTTCGTGTGCTATTTCGGGTGTTGCCTCTCCGGGAGCAAAGGATTGATACCCGTGGTAGGCAACCGTCCCGCTTTCTTTGCCGAACCGCTTTTTCACGGCAAGCATTTCATCACGGGCGGTAGAGGGAGAGCAGTTGATCCCCGACACAAAACGGTGAACCACGGCGCAGTCCTCGTTATCCGCTTTCTGCGTTTTTCGGGAATTAACTGCATAGCGGATCACATCGGAAAGCTCCTGTTCGTCCTGTTCTGTCATATCTTCATCGGTATAAAATTTCGGATTCGTCGTTTTATCGGGATTTTCCACATAGACAACCACCTTGCCGAGCCAGCCTTTCACACGCCAAATAGAGGTAGTAGCCATTACTTCATCGGGCGGGGCAGGATAACCGCCTCGGTGATTTTCTTGATAGCCGTATCAATCTTACGGCAGGCCTCGTCGTACCTCTGCACATCGAGAACATTCAGTGTGTGCGCTTTGACGACAATCTGATTCAGGTTGTTGCCGATCCCGTGAAGCTCCCTCATCATAGCGTAGTAATCGGGCGGCGGTGCGTCCTGCGGTTCAAGCCCATTTACCAAGTGCCGCAAATACGCCTCACGGGAAAGACCGCTGCGCTTCACTTTCTTTTGAAACGCCTCGGTTTCCTTTTTATCCAGCCAAAATTGAATGTGAACATTGCGTTTTCTCATAGACTCTCCTTTTCTAATTCGTTTTGAATTTCCACGATCCGTTTGCCGACTGCATACACAACGGGGATCGTTACGCCGTTGCCCGCCTGCTTGTAAAGCTGGGCGTCGGAATTGACGGCGGCCGCTTTATCAAACATATCATCGGAAAAGCCTTGCAGCCGCCAGCACTCACGGGGCGTCAGCTTGCGGATTCGTCCGCAGCCAAGCGGCACGCCCTGATTGCAGGAAGTATCAAGCGTCTGCGCGCAGCCTTTTCCCACATGACCGCGGCGGGTACTACTGTCGGGGAAAGCAAGATTGATACTGTCGCCGCATTTCGCTTCGGCATATCCGGCAGCGGTGGCATTTTTGATACGCAAAGCAAACTCGCAGGAATCGCAGGCGCAGAGATAAACGCCGTGCTTGTCCTGCGTGTTCAGGCAAAAGGCAGGTTCGCCACACTCCTTGAAGCGCCGTCCGTTTTGCCGCTTGTTTTCCCGGTCGGGGGTGAGGACGGCACGGCAGCCATAAAAAATAC
>OGXA01001727.1_pt1 | contig 17360 bp, 15 predicted proteins | sample 1576171 | NCBI WGS metagenome assembly OGXA01 (sample SAMEA3541587, study PRJEB24748) | human gut metagenome | biome: human gut; feature: human-associated habitat; material: faeces | place: China | collected 2012 | reverse complement strand
TGCCGCACCTCGCTCGCCGTATCGGCACTTAGAATTATGCGGTATTGCCCATAAAATTATAACAGCAAAGCGCCGCCGCCCCACGCAGCAAGGTAGGGCAGCGGCGCTGTTTGTTTTGTGTTTTGTATAGAGAATAAATAAAGAAATTCTGCCGGTTTAGCAGGTTTAAGCTGATTTACCCGATGCAGCAAATCCGCTTTTGCAGATCGCTTCAAGCTCCTGCAAGGGAATCTGTTCCTCCTGGTACTGGAACAGCAGCACCCGCAGCACTTTATTGCCGTCCACCAGCGTGCGGCAGTAGATGGAAACGTTGGCAGCATCGGCGGCGGTTTCGGGAAAGTTGTGCAGCCCGTTGGCTTTGCCTTCGCGGTACATCGTCTGGGCCAGCTGCGGGGTGATACATTCGTAATACTCTACATATAATGCACCACGCAGCCCATTCGCGCCGGCCTGGCCGTGGGCTTCATATTTGATAAAGGTCGGGGCCAGCGGCAACCTCTGCACCAGCACAAAGCTGGCAACGGGGGCGGCGTCGGCATCCAGCGCAACGGGCTGCCCGGCGTAATCGTCCAAGGCGGCAAACGGCAGGGGAGCGGTATAATCTTCCAGCGGAATGCTGCCGTGCCGGCTCTTTTCCATGGCAGAACCCGCAAAGGTCCACACAATGGTCAGCACAAACAGCAGCGCCGCCAGCACCCGCCCAACCAGATACCGCCCGGCACCCTTACGCCAGTTCTTGTGCCGCTCCGGCTCCTCACCGCGCGTTAACCGGGCAGAAAACCGGTACAGCAGCACGGTGTTATGTACCACGCTGACCAGCGCGGCGGCCAATAGCCCCAGATAGCAGAAGCTCAGCCAGCCCAGGGTGACAAAATCGATCACCGGCGTGTGCCAGACGCCAATGGCGTACCGCACCCAGAACGTTACCGGCCAGTAAGCCAGCAGCCCGGCGGGGGCGAATACCTGCCGCTTGGCATAGCGCAGGCTGAGCGCCTGTACCTGCGGGTCGGTGTTCAGCTCCGGCGCATCACGATCCTCGCAGGCGTACAGGAAAAAGTCTCCCACGGCGGTAACATAATACCAGCCGCATTCCTGCGCCAGGGCGCGTTCCTCGCCATCCGGGGTGCCGGGGGCAGATTCTAAAAATGTTTCCGGCGCAGGCTTGGCGTTCAGCCGGTAGCGCACGGCTTTGGGCTGACTGCAGCGGAAGCGGGCAAAGTTCTGGCCGATTGTTACAGGCACAAGCCCCTGTGCGGCCATATCGCCCAGCCAGCTTTCCAGCCCCTCAATGTCAGACAGTGGGCAGGGGATGGGCTGCCAAAGGGTTTTGCAGCGTGCTTTGGTCATGGTCGTCAAGCTCCTTTCCCGGCAGGGCGGCGGGGGCAAAAGCGCCCTGCGCCGCCGCGGCCGCGTTTTGCAGGCAGAGCTGCAGCCGGGTACACTCGGCTGTATAGGCGGCTCTGCCTGCGGGGGTGATCTGATAATACCGCTTGCAGCCCAGCACGGACGTTTCGGCAATCAGGCCTTCTTTTTCAAACTTGCCCAGCAGGGTATACAGCGTTGCCGGGCCAATCTTGACCCGCCCGGCGGTGATCTCGGCGGCAAATGCGGTGATCTCAGTGCCGCAGCGCTCACCCTGGGTCAAGGCCATCAACAGGTAAAACATAGATTCCGTCAGGCTCTCCAGCGCCTGTTTCGGCATGGGGCAGCACCTCCTTTGGTAGCAAACCGTAATATCGTAACACGATATCTTATAACGATATTATACCGGAAGCACGCTGCGCCGTCAAGAGCCGGGCGCATAAAAGGCGGCCAAAAGGGATATTTTGGTTACAATTTCGCGCAAAATGAGCCAAACCCCTTGCATTTTTTGCCGCGGTATGCTATATTCTTAATTGTTCGATGATGATTTTATGGAAAGTGGGCTGTCAAAGGTCCGCTTTCTTTTTATGATAGGGAGATTTTTTATGGCCAAAGGCAAAAACCATCAGCCCGGCGGTGCCGCAGCCGTTGTGGAAGCACTTGTCCGCCCCACGGTCGAAGGTTTCGGCCTGCGCCTGTGGGATGTCCGCTTTGAAAAAGAAGGCCCGGACTGGTTCCTGCGCGTCCTGATCGACCGCGACGAGCCGCTGGATACGGATACCTGCGAGGCGGTTTCCCGCGCCATCGACCCGATTCTGGACGAGGCCGACCCTATTGACCAGAGCTACTACCTTGAGGTTGGCAGCCCCGGCCTGGGCCGCCGCCTGACCCGCCCCGAACACTATGAACAGCTGAAAGGCCAGAAATGCGCTGCCCACCTGATCCGCCCGGACGAACAGGGCCGCCGCGATGTGGAGGGCATTCTGGAAGGGCTTTCCGCTGACGGCATGGTGACGCTGAAAAGCGATGACGGGGATTATACCTTCCCGGTAAAAGCCGCAGGGTATGTAAAACTGTGTGACGATGAAGATTTGTTTTGAGCGATATTGAACGGAGGACTAACATGGCAACGAATAACAACGAATTTTTTGACGCACTGGCCGCACTGGAAAAGGAGCGCGGACTGCCGGCAGACTACCTGATCGATAAGATCAAGGCCGCCATTGTCATTGCTGTCAAAAAGGACTATGAGGTCGAGGACGATAATGTCGTTGTGGATATCGACCCCAACATCGGCGCATTCCGCGCAAGCCTTTTGCAGGACATTGTGGAGGAAGTTGAGAACCCCCACACCCAGGTCAGCCTGGAAGATGCCCAGAAGATCCGCAAGACCTATAAAGTGGGCCAGCGCCTTGTTACCCCCCTCAAGACCAAAGAGTTTGGCCGCATTGCCGCCCAGACCGCAAAGCATGTGATCCGCCAGGGCCTGCGCGAAGGCGAGCGCAGCCTGCAGTGCAGCGAGATGCAGTCCCGCGCACACGAGATCATCACCGGCACCGTTACCGCTGTGGATGCAGAGCGCGGCAACATCGTGCTGGACCTGGGCAAGGGCGGCAGCGCTGTTCTGCCCAAAAACGAGCAGGTGCCCGGCGAACACTTTACCGAAGGCCAGATGGTCCAGGTTTATGTGGTCGATGTTCTGGCAACCGAGCGCGGCCCCCGCGTGACCATCAGCCGCACCCATCCCGGCCTGGTCAAGCGCATGTTTGAGCTGGAAGTGCCCGAAATCTATGACGGCACCGTTGAGATCAAGGCCATTGCCCGTGAGGCTGGTGCCCGCACCAAGATGGCTGTGTGGAGCAAGAACCCCGATGTTGACCCTGTCGGTGCCTGCATCGGCGCCCATGGCTCCCGCGTGGAAAAGATCGTGGAAGAGCTGGGCGGCGAAAAGATCGATATCATCCGCTGGAGCGAGGACATCAACGAGTTCATCTCCGCAGCTCTGTCCCCGGCAAAGGTTGTCAAGGTGGAGCTGCTGCCCGGCGAAACCAAGAGCTGCCGCGTGACCGTGCCTGACCACCAGCTGAGCCTTGCCATTGGCAACAAGGGCCAGAATGTGCGCCTGTGCGCCCACCTGACCGGCTATAATATTGACATCCGCCCGGAATCCGGCTACTATGGCGAGGAGGACGAAACCCCGGCTGAACAGCCGGCCGAAGCCCCCGCCGCCGAGACCGCCCCGGAAACCAGCAAGGAATAATGAGCACACGCCGTGCAATGCGGCGCTGAGACTGAAAAGAGGTCAGCCATTTGCAACAAAAACCGCAAAAAAAGGTGCCGGTGCGCCGGTGCGTTGGGTGCAACACCCAAAAACCGAAAAAAGAACTGGTGCGCATTGTGCGCAGCCCCGAAGGTGAAGTCAGCGTGGATCTGACCGGCAAGCGTTCCGGCCGCGGCGCATACCTGTGCCCGTCGGCAGCGTGCCTGGCCAAAGCACGCAAGGCCAAGCGGCTGGAACATGCCTTTGGTGTGCCGGTGCCGGATGAGGTGTTTGAGCGCCTGACCGAAGAGATGGCCTGTGCCGAGCAGGCAGTAAAGGAGGCGATGCCCCGTGGCGAATGATAAGGACCCATTGTTGGGTGCATTGGGAATTTGCCGCAAAGCCGGCAAGCTGCTGCACGGCTATGACCGTGTGGAAGAAGCTGTGATGCGGGGCAAGGCATGCCTGGTGCTGCTGGCCTGCGACGCCAGCAAGCGCACCACGCAGCATATGCAGGATACCTGCCGCGGGGTGATCCCCTGCGCGGTGATGCCGCTGAAAGGCGAGGACCTGCGCATGCTTACGCCAAAGCCTGCTGCCGTATTTGCGGTTACGGACGAAAACCTTGCACACCTGTGTGCAGGCTACCTCAAAAAGCAAGTGAAGGAGGATTCAGCCAATGGTTGATTTCAAATACAAAGTTACGGATATTGCAAAAGATTTTGGCATCAGCACCAAAAAGGTTATCGAGACTTTTGCGGAGCTGACCGGCGAGACCCGCAAGACGGGCGCGACCTTTGAAGAAAACGAGGTCAATGCCCTGCTGGAAGCCCTGACCCGCGAAACCGCCGTCAAGGACCTGGGCGAGTATCTGGCATCCGGCAAGGAGCCGCAGCCCGTCAAGCAGGAGACCAAAAAGCTCGAAGCAAAGCCCCAGGCGAAAAAAGAAGAGCCGAAGCCGGAGGCCGCTAAGCCCAAACCCAAGCAGCCGGAAGCCCCCAAGGCAGAGCCGAAAGCGGAGCAGGCCAAGCCCGCCCAGAATGCGCAGCCCAAGGCAGCACAGCCCAAACCGGCCCAGCAGGAAAAGCGCAATGATAAGCGCAATGATAACAAGCAGGCCGAAAAGCGCAGCGAAAAGCGTGTGACCATGCAGGAGCTGGCCAGCGAGACCGGCATCAAGGAGCCCGTCGCCACCGAGCAGGTCAAGGTTGACCGCGCCCAGGTGTCTGTGGATACCCGCACCGTGGATGTGAACGTGGATAAGTTCAGCGCACGCTATGATGACCTGGCCGACAGCCGCAATATGCCCAGCAAGCGCAAGAACGCCCCTACCGGCAAAAAAGAAAAGTTCAACAACCGCAATAACCGCCGCGGCCAGCAGTTTGGCCGCCGCCGTGAAACCGAAGCCGAGCGCCTGCAGCGCATCCAGTTGGAAAAGGCCCGCAACGCCCAGCTCAAGATCTCCATCCCCGATGAGATCACCGTTGGCGAGCTGGCTACCCGCCTGAAGCAGAACGTGGCCAAGGTTGTTGCCAAGTTCATGCAGATGGGCGAAATGCACGCTGCTTCCGATGTGATCGATTTTGATTCCGCCGCCCTGATCGCAGAGGAATTCCACGCAAAGGTGGAGCATGAAGTTCATGTTTCTATCGAAGAGCGCCTGTTCACCCAGGAAGAGGACAGCGCCGATCAGCTGGTCGAACGTCCGCCGGTCGTTGTTGTTATGGGCCATGTTGACCACGGCAAAACTTCCATCCTGGACCGCATCCGTTCCACTAACGTTACCGCAGGCGAAGCCGGCGGCATTACCCAGGCCATCGGCGCTTACCAGGTCAATGTCAACGGCAGCCCCGTTACCTTCCTGGATACGCCGGGCCACGAAGCCTTTACCGCCATGCGTGCCCGCGGCGCGGATATGACCGATATCGCGGTTCTGGTCGTTGCTGCCGATGACGGCATCATGCCCCAGACCATCGAGTCCATCAACCATGCTAAGGCTGCCAACGTCAAGCTGATCGTTGCCATCAACAAGATGGATAAGCCGACCGCTAACCCGGAGCGCGTGAAGGAACAGCTGACCAAGTACGAGATCGTGCCCGAAGACTGGGGCGGCGAAACTGCCTGCATCCCCGTGTCTGCCGCTACTGGCGCAGGCATCCAGGACCTGCTGGAACGCATTGTCCTGGAAGCAGAGGTCATGGAGCTGAAAGCCAACCCCAACCGCCGCGCCAAGGGTGCCGTTGTGGAAGCCCGCCTGGATAAGGGCCAGGGCACCATTGCTACCCTGCTGGTTCAGAACGGCACCCTGCACAAGGGCGACTGTCTGATTGCCGGTACCGCCGTTGGCCGTGTGCGTACCATGCGTAACGATAAGGGCGTTGAAATCGAATCCGCCGGTCCTTCCACCCCTGTGGAGATCACCGGCCTGACTGAAGTACCCACCGCCGGCGATATCTTCGAGGCTGTTGAGGATGAACGCCTGGCCCGTGAACTGGCTGACAAGCGTACCACCGAAGCCAAGGAAAAGCAGTTTGCTGCTTACACCAAGGTCACCCTGGATAACCTGTTTGACCAGATGGCCCAGAACGATATGAAGGAACTGCCCATTGTTGTCAAGGCTGACGTTCAGGGCAGCGCCGAAGCTGTGAAACAGAGCCTGGAAAAGCTCAGCAACGATGAAGTGCGCGTGCGCGTCATCCATGCCGGTGTTGGTGCAATTTCCAAGTCCGATGTTTCTCTGGCCGATGCTTCCAACGCCATCATCATCGGCTTCAATGTCCGCCCGGACGCTGTTGCCAAGGCCGAAGCCGAGCAGGCCGGTGTTGAAATGCGTATGTACCGCGTCATTTACGATGCCATCAACGATGTCTCCGATGCTATGAAGGGTATGCTGGCTCCCAAGGTGCGCGAGGTCGCCTTGGGCGAAGCACAGGTTCGCCAGGTCTACAAGATTTCCAGCGTTGGCACTGTTTCCGGCTGCCGTGTTACTTCCGGCAAGATCACCCGCGATGCCCAGCTGCGCCTGGTGCGTGACGGCATCGTCATCTGCGAGGATGCCATTGCATCCCTGAAGCGCTTCAAGGATGACGCCAAGGAAGTGGCCGAAGGCTATGAATGCGGCATCACCCTGCAGAAGTTCTCCGACGTCAAAGAGGGTGACGTATTCGAGTGCTTCAAGCTGGAAGAATACCGCGATTGATCCGGCATTGAGCCGTTCCCGCTTGTTTGACAAGCCCCGCAGGGGGCTTTATGAGGTAAAGTTATGCCAAGCAAAAACCATGGCCGTATGGCACAGGATATGAAGCGAGAGCTGATCGCCATTATCGGCGAAATGAAGGACCCCCGCGTTTTGGGTGGTCTGTTGACTGTGACCCGGCTTGATGTTACCCCGGACCTGGATGTTGCCAAGGTGTACATCAGTGTGATGGGGCGCGAAGGCGGCGCGGACCCGGTGGTGAAGGCCCTGAACAAAGCTTCGGGCCATATCCGCACCGAAGTCAGCCGCCGCATGCACATCCGCAAAGCCCCGCGCTTTGTGTTTACCAAGGATGACAGCGCTGCTTACGCAGTGCACATTGACCAGCTGCTGCAGGATATTGAAAAAGCACACCCCGCAGCACAGGCAGAACCGGAAGAGCAGGAATAACCTGCCCAGACTGTATCTGAAAAGTCGAAAAATTAGTCTGTTTTTACAAACACAGCCGGATTTTGCGCTAAAAAACCTTGGGCAACACCGCATAATTCTAAGTGCCGATACGGCGAGCGAGGTGCGGCAGCTACTAAGCCAAAAGCGCAGATAATACTTTGTGTATTATCGAGCATTTTGGCAACGCAGATGCCGTGCCGCAGCTGCCGGAGCGGTGCTTAAGCCGCAAGGCGGGAATTGTGCGGTATTGCCCTTGGAATCCACAAAGGATTCCTGCGGTTCTTTGCCTTACATCCTGCTTGTGTTTGCGAAATATCTGTCATTTTCGTTGCTTTCAGATACATCTTAACTGGTGCTGCAGCCAGTCATCGACCAAAACGCGCAGTTGAAATTTACGCTTGCAGCTGCGCCTTCCCAAAGGCCGGAACCAACGGGGGAGAGGGAATAGCCCCCAATCGCGGCCGAGAAAAGAGGAGCCTTATGACCGAATCTGTGGATCGGCAGACAGCCGTGCTGCGTCTGCGCGGCGCGGACGATATCCTGATCCTTTGCCACAAAAACCCCGATGGCGATACCATCGGCTGCGCCGGTGCACTGTATCTTGCGCTCAAGGCGCTGGGCAAAAACGCCGCGATTTTATGCAGCGACCCCATCCCCAAAATGTATGATTATATGGAGCTGCGCTGGTTTGACGGCAGCTTTAACCCTGCATTTGTGGTGGCGGTGGATGTTGCCAGCATCCAGCTTTTTGGCGAAAATAACAATGTGCCGCAGTATGCCGCCCATACCAACCTTTGCATTGACCACCATGCCAGCAACAGCGGCTATGCCTATGAAACCCTGCTGGACCCCGGCGCCGCCGCGGCCTGCGAGTTTTTGCTGGATGTGATCGTGGATATGGGCGTGACCATTACGCCGCAGATCGCCAACTGCCTGTATACCGGCATTGCAACCGATACCGGCTGCTTTAAGTTTGCCAGTACCACGCCCCGCACCCATATGGCGGCGGCCCGCGTGATGGAAGCCGGTGCCGATGTGGAAAAACTGAATGCCCGCCTGTTTGAATCCCGCTCCCATGCCCGCATAACTGCGGAACGCATGGCGATGGAAAGCCTGGAATATTATTTCAACGACCTGTGCGCCGTGATCTGCCTGACCTGGGACCAGATCGAATCTTCCGGCGTGGCGGGTGCCGAGCTGGAGGACCTGACCAGCCTGCCGCGCTCCATTGAAGGCGTGGAGGTTGGCCTGACCTACCGCCAGCAGCGGGATGGCAGCTTCCGCATCAGCGTGCGTACATCGGGCAGCATTGATGCCTGCAACATTGCGCGCCGCCTGGGCGGCGGCGGCCATACCCGCGCAGCCGGGTGCGAGATCAGCGGCAACCTGGATAACGCCAAGCATGCCGTGCTGGAGGAAGTCCGCAAGGAGTTGCAGCGCTGCGGCTTGCTGGATCAGGACGCTGGTTGAAGGCCAGCTGCATCACAACGCGCAGCACACGGGGATGCGGCACACGCCTGTAAACCTGCAAGATGGCACCGTCTGCTTGCCGCCGCAAGGCTGGCACCGCAGCTGGGTGCTGCTGCCGAATGCAGCACAATAAACTGAAAAGGAAAACCCCAATGAATACTTGTGCCATTCTCCCAGTTGATAAACCTGCGGGCTGGACCAGCTTTGATGTGCTGGCCAAGCTGCGCGGTGCGCTGGGAACGCGCAGGCTGGGGCACGCGGGCACACTGGATCCTATGGCGACTGGTGTGCTCGCCGTGTTTATCGGCAATGCCACCGCCGCGGCGGATCGCCAGCCTGACCATGATAAAACCTATGAAGCTACCATTCGCCTTGGCCTGCGCACCGATACCGGCGATGTGACCGGCACTGCGCTGGAAACCGCTCCTGTTACGGTGGGTGAAGCAGAGCTGAAAGCCGTTTTGCCGCAGTTTATGGGCCGGCAGATGCAGCTGCCGCCGATGTATTCAGCGGTCAAGATCAACGGCCAGCCGCTGTACAAGGCGGCCCGCAAAGGCCAGACGGTGGAGCGCACCCCGCGCCCCATCACGATTTATGAGATTACCTACCTGGGCAGCCCGGCACCGGGGGATTATACCATCCGAGTCAGCTGCTCCAAGGGCACCTATATCCGCGTTCTGGCGGAGGATATCGGTACAGCTTTGGGCGTGCCCGCCACATTGGCGGCACTGCGCCGCACCCGCGCCGGGGCGTTCAAAATTGAGGAATGCCACACCCTGCCGGAAATCCTGGCCGCTGCCGAAGCAGGTACCCTGCAGCAAAGTGGATGGCTGCTGCCGGTGGAACACGTGTTTGCCTCGCTGCCTGCCCTGACGGTGGACGATGCAGTGAAAAAGCACCTCTTCAACGGCTGCCCCACCAGCCACTACCGCGCACAGGACGGCAAATACCGCGTGTATGATGCCGCAGGTACCTTTTTGGGGCTTGCCAACGTGACGCAGGGTGTGCTGCAGGTGGAAAAGATCTTCTGTGAGCGGGCGTGAACGCCTGCACCCAAACCGCAACGGGCAGAACCGCTGTCCGCTCAACAACAGGAAGTATGCCAACTACCATGAATATTTTGAATACACTGGCCCCGGTGGGCGCACCCAACGGCAGCGCCGTGGCCTTGGGCTATTTTGACGGTGTTCACCTTGGGCACCGCCGTGTGCTGGGGGCAGCGGTGGAATACGCCGCGGCCCACGGCCTGACCCCCGCGGCTTTTACCTTCAGCCTGCCGGGCGGGCAGTCGCTCAAGGGCGGGCGTATCTTGTCCGCTGGGCAAAAGCATGCCCGCGTTGCCGCTTTGGGCATTACCGCCTATATGGAACCCCCGTTTGAATCCTTCCGTAGCTTAAGCCCGGAAGATTTCGTCAACAAAATTCTGGTGGAATGCTTTGCCGCCAAGGCAGTGTTCTGCGGCGATAACTTTACCTTTGGCGCATATGCCGCCGGGAATGTGGACCGCCTGAAGGAGCTGTGCGCCCCGCTGGGCATCGCCGTGACCATTGTGGACATGGCACAATACGGCGGGCAGACGGTTTCCTCCACTCGCATCCGTGCCGCGCTGGAGGAAGGCCGCATCGAGGATGCCAACGCCATGCTGGGGGCACCCTACTGCATTGACTGGCCGGTGCGCCACGGCAAGGGCATCGGTACCTCCAAGCTGGGCAAACCCACCATCAACCAGAACTATCCCGCAGACGCTTTGCAGCCCTGCACCGGCGTGTACCTGACCCGCATCTGGCTGGATGGCCGCTGGTGGCCATCCGCAACCGGTATTGGCCGCCGCCCCACCGTGGATGCCGCCAACGCCCCTGTTACCTGCGAAACCTATGTGCCGGGCTACCATGGCGATACCTATGGCCAGACGCCGGTGCTGGAATTCCACCACTACCTGTGCGCTGTGCGCAAGTTTGGTACATTGCAGGAGCTGGCAGACCTGATCGAAACCGCTGCCCAGCAAAGCATTGCCTATTTTGCCGCAAAGGAGGAAGCGTGATGCGCCGTAAGGATCGTGAAGTGGCGGACCTGGAGGGCCAACTTGCCATTTTGGAACAGTGCCCCGTCTGCCGCGTTGCCATCAACGACCCGGCATCCGGCGTGCCGTATCTTGTTCCGCTGAACTTTGGTATGGTCGCCGGGCCGCAAAGCCTGACGCTGTATTTCCACTGTGCCCCCGTTGGCACCAAGCTGGATCTGCTGCGCGCCGACCCCAATGTGAGCTTTGAAGCTGACTGCCCCGGCACCGTAAGCGGCGGGGCAACCTCCTGCACGTATGGCATGAACTACCAGAGCGTCATTGGCCGCGGGACCGTCCGCTTTGTGGAAGGCGGGGAAAAGCTGACCGCCCTGCAGGCGCTGATGCAGCATTATCACTGCCCGGACCTGCCCTTTGAGCCGGAAATGGTGGAACACACCACGGTTTTGGCCCTGGACGTTGCCGCCATGACCGGCAAACGCCGCACATCGTTTTAAGGGCGGGACCCATCATCCGAGGAATTCGGAAGAAATTCGGAGGATACTGATTTGGAACGTAAAAAACTGGCTCCCGGTGTATTTATCACCACATTGGATGCCGAAAAATTTAACCGCTGCCGCATTACCATCCATCTGCGCTACCCGGCATTGCGCCGCAGCGCAACGGATGCCGCTGTGCTGCCGCTGGTGCTGGAACGCGGCTATGCGGGCTGCCCGGATATGACGGAGCTTTCCCGCAAATTGGCGCGGCTGTACGGTGCCGACCTTGGCGTGGACCAGAGCAGCGCCGGAATTGACCGCGTGCTGACGGTGGACATCTGCGGCATCAAGGATCGCTTTGCCCTTGACGGTGAGAATCTGACCCGTGAATATGCTGATATCGCCTTTGGTACTATCTTTGAGCCGTACCTGATTGATGGTGTGTTTGACCCGGAGGCTGTGCGCATTGAAAAAGAATCCCTGGCCCGCCGCCTGGATGCCGAGTTCAACAATAAGCGCCTGTACTGTGTGCGCCAGGCCCGCCGCAAATTTTACGGCGATTCCCCGGCAGGCATTGAGCTGGGCGGCTACAAAAGTGACCTGCCCAACGTAACGCCCCAGACTCTGAAAGCCGAGTATGACCGCATCCTTTCGCTGGCATCCATTGATGTGATGGTGCAGGGGGCGGATCCCGCCCTGGTGGAAGAGCTGCTGCTGCAAAAGCTGGCTGGCGCTGCCCGCAGCCCCCAGCGCTTTGCCATGCCGCTGGCCATGCCCATTATTGAAACCCAGCACTTCAGCGAGGAAATCCCCGGCCTGACCCAGGCCAAGCTGTGTATGCTGTTTACCCGCGGCACGCCGGAGGACCTACCCAGCATTACCGTGATGCGGATGGCAATGAGCGTGTTTGGTGGCTCCACCACCAGCCGCCTGTTCCGCAATGTGCGCGAAAAACAGAGCCTTTGCTATTACTGCGGTTCCAGCGCTCTGCGCGCCACCGGTGTGATGATGGTGGATTCCGGCGTGGAGCCGGGCCGCGAAGCCCAAGCCGAAGCTGCGATCCTGAAAGAACTGAACGACCTGTGCACCGGCCCTATCACCGAACAGGAAATGGACGACTGCCGCCGCAGCCTGCTTTCCAGCCTGGATTCGCTGGGGGATTCCCTCGGAGGACTGGAAAGCTGGTACTATGGCCAGATCCTGCGTGACGAAGCGTTGGCCCCGCCGGAATACGGCAAGGTGCTGACCAACGCCGTTACGGCGGACGAAGTGCGCGAAGTGCTGCAGAGTTACCATTACTCTGTTGGCTACACGCTGACGGCAAAAGGGGAGGGGGAAAACGCATGATGGAACACGCAGAACACAGCCCGGCTGCCATCCGGGAAAAAGCCGCGGGGGCGGTCAACTGCCAGAGCGTGACCCTGCCCAGCGGCTTGACGGTTTTGTGCCGCACTATGCCGGGCTACAGCTCGGTACACGCCATGTACGCCACCAACTTTGGCTCCGTTGTGCGGGAATTTACCCTTAATGGCAAACGGATCCAGCTGCCCGCCGGTACCGCGCACTTTCTGGAACACAAAATGTTTGAATCCGAGCAGGGCGATGCGTTCGACCTGTATGCCAAAACTGGCGCTGCGGCAAACGCTTTTACCAGCTATGACCGCACCTGCTATATTTTTACCGCAACCGGCATGACGGATGAAAACCTGGATATTCTGCTCAACATGGTCGGTCATCCCTGGTTTACCAAGGAGACCATCGCCAAGGAGCAGGGCATCATCGGGCAGGAAATCAAAATGTATGACGACAGCCCGGATTGGCGGCTGCTGACCGCACTGTTCCGCTGCCTGTATAAAAGCCATCCCATCCGGGACGATATCGCCGGCACCACCCAGAGCATTGCCGAGCTGACGCCCGAACTGCTGTACGCCTGCACCGATGCGTTCTACCGCCCCGGCAACATGGTGCTTTCCGTTGCGGGCAACATCACGCTGGATCAGGCTGTGGAAGCCTGCCGCCGCAACGGTGTGTATGACGCAGTGGAACCCCCGCAGGTGGAAACCATCTTCCCGCAGGAAGCCGATACGGTGCAGCACAAAGAAACCACCTTTACCATGCCGGTCAACAAGCCCTGCTTTGCCCTTGGCTACAAGGAAGCCGCCATCAACCGCGGCGATACCCGCATGGAGGTCATCGCAGACCTGCTGCCGGACCTGATCTGCGGCGGGCTGACGAATCTGTACCGCAAGCTGTATGATGAATCGCTGGTCAACCCGGAGTTCAGCGGCGATTATCTTTCCACCGAGGGAGCCTGCATCATTGCTTTTACCGGTGAAAGTGAGACCCCGCGTGAGGTTGCCCAGATGGTGCGGGATGAAATTGCCCGCCTGCGCCAAAACGGCGTAGACCCGGAGCTGTTTACCCTGGTCAAAAACCAGATGTACGGCGAAATGCTGGCTGATGTGGAGAACGTGGACGATGCCGCCGAGGAGATGGGCATGGCCTTCCTGAAAGGCCGCACCCTGGCAGATGAAATTGAAGCGCTGGCCGCTTTGACCGTTAACGATGTGAACAAGGCACTGCAAACCATGCTGCTGGAAGAAAACAGCGCCTATATCCAGATCGACCCGAAGGAATGAGGTGTAATGGCAGATGTCTTTTGATGTTCAGTTTCCCGGCCTTGGGCTGGAATTTACCATCAACCGCGTTGCGCTCAGCATTGGCGGTTTCAACATTTACTGGTACGGTGTGATCATCGCCGCGGGCATGGTGCTTGCCATGCTGTTTGCTTTCCGCAATGCGGATGATTTCGGCATCAACTCCGACCGCCTGATCGATGTGATCCTGGTGGGCGCGGTCATGGCAATCGTCTGCGCGCGCATTTATTATATTGTGTTTGCGCCGTTCAAGTATGAAAGCATCTGGCAGATGATCGATATCCGCCAGGGCGGTATTGCCATTTACGGCGCGGTCATCGGCGCATTTGTGTTTGGCGGCCTGATGGCCAAGATCCGCCGCATTCCCATCCTGCCGCTCTTTGATCTGGTTGGGATATGCTTCCTGATTGGTCAGGGCGTGGGCCGCTGGGGCAATTTTGTCAACCAGGAAGCTTTCGGCAGCAACACCACGCTGCCCTGGGGCATGTACAGCGAGGGTACCTATAACTACCTGCTCAGCGTACAGGCCACCCTGGCCGCTGAGGGCGTTACTGTGAACCCCACCCAGCCGGTACACCCGACCTTCCTGTACGAGAGCATCTGGTGCCTGGTGGGGGTTGTGCTGCTGGCAAGCCATATCAAAAAGCGCCGCTTTAACGGCGAACTGTTTCTGCTCTACATCATCTGGTACGGCCTGGGCCGCTACTGGATCGAGGGTCTGCGCACCGATGCCCTGATGGTCACTTCCACCCTGCGTACCAGCCAGCTGGTGGCACTGGTGTCTGTGGCCACGGCGGTGGTGCTGCTGGTGGCCGGGTTGCAGCGATTTAAGGGCGCGCAGCTGATGGTGCCGCTGCAGGTGAGCAACCTGAAAAAACTGGATGCCGCCGGAACTTATTTTGTGGTGGATGAACTGCCCGCAAGTGCGTCCCATCGCGAATTTGTTCAGGCCACTGCCGCCATGAACCGCCGCCTGGAGGAATTTGACCTTGACGAAGCGGAAAAAGTGGAAGATAATAGTGACAATGGTGAAGCGATAGAAGAGGGGAATGTGGTAGCCGAACCCCAGCAGCCCGCCGAAGCGCCGGAAGCCCCGGAGGACGAAGCAGGGGAGTAACGTTTAGGTGCATCCTGCACCTGGAAACCACAGGAGGGAATGCAAAGATGAGTGCACAGATCATTGACGGAAAGGCCCTTGCGGCCGCAACCAAAGCCGAAGCAGCCGCCGAAGCAGCGGCCCTGAAAGCCAAGGGCATCGAACCCTGCCTGGCTGTGATTCTGGTGGGCGAAAACCCCGCCAGCCAGGTGTATGTGCGCGGCAAGGTAAAGGACTGCGGCGAATGCGGCATCAAGAGCCTGGAACTGCGCATGCCGGAAACCACTACCCAGGAAGAACTGCTGGCCAAAATTGCAGAGCTGGCAGCCGACAAAACCGTAAACGGCATTCTGGTTCAGCTGCCGCTGCCCAAGCAGATCGATGAGCGCGCCGTGATTGACGCCATCCCGCCGGAAAAGGACGTGGACGGTTTTTCCCCTGTCAACGTGGGCCGTATGCAGACCGGCCAGCCCTGCTTTTTGCCCTGCACCCCGGCGGGCTGCATCCGCATGATCGAATCTACCGGCACCAAAATTGACGGCAAAAACGCCGTGGTCATCGGCCGTTCCAACATTGTGGGCAAGCCCGCAGCCCTGTTGCTGCTGGCTAAAAATGCAACCGTTACGGTCTGCCATTCCCACACGGCCAACCTGAAAGAAATCTGCGCCAACGCGGATATTCTGGTTGCCGCCGTTGGTCGTGCTGGTTTTGTGACCGGCGATATGGTCAAGCCCGGCGCCGTGGTGATCGATGTTGGCATCAACCGCGGTGCGGACGGCAAGCTGCACGGCGATGTGAACTTTGAGGAAGCAAGCGCCGTGGCGGGTTACATCACCCCGGTGCCCGGCGGCGTTGGCCCCATGACCCGCGCCATGCTGATGAAGAACACCACCCAGGCTGCCGCCATGCAAAATGGCGTTGCTATTTGAAATTATTTCAAAAAGTATCTTGACGGAACCGGGCGCATGTGGTATGATAATTAGGCCGCATGGCATGGGCTCTGCAAGTGTGTGCATTTGCACGCCGCCCCGCATCCAGCGAGACTTATTGAAAGAGGTTATCACATGTACGCAGTTATTCTGACCGGTGGCAAGCAGTACAGCGTCAAAGTTGGCGACAGCATTTTTGTTGAGAAGCTGAACGCTGAGGCTGACAGCGAAGTCACCTTCGAAAAAGTCCTGGCCGTTGGCGAGGAGGGCGCTGTTAAGGTTGGCGCTCCCGTTGTTGAAGGCGCTACCGTTGTCGGCAAGGTCATCAAGAACGGCAAGGGCAAGAAGCTCAACATCATCACCTATCGTCCCAAGAAGGGCAGCATGGTTCGCAAGGGCCATCGTCAGCCCTACACCAAGGTGGAAATCACCGCGATCAACGGCTAAGGAGGTTAAGCACAATGGCACATAAGAAAGGCGTAGGTTCTACCAAGAACGGCCGTGATTCCGAGTCCAAGCGCCTCGGCGTTAAGCGCGGCGACGGTCAGTTTGTTCTGGCCGGCAACATTCTGGTCCGTCAGCGCGGCACCCACATCCATCCGGGTGAGGGCGTCGGCATCGGCAGCGATGACACCCTGTACGCTCTGGTTGATGGCCGCGTTCATTTCGAGCGCGTTGGCCGTGACCGCAAGCGCTGCACTGTCAAGCAGTAAGTAACCTTTTAAGGGCGGGCCGTGCGGCTCGCTCTTTTCTTTTGCCCAAAGGCGAGAACAGGCGGGGAAACGTGGCAAAAGAGTAACAAGGTAGAGGGCCCTGCGGGCCGATGACGAGCATCGGCCCCTACAAACCCTTTGCAATGTTTGCAGCGATAAGCAAGGTTTCTCTACGGCAGGGTGAGGGCATCCTGCTCTACAAATATTTTTAATGTTTGCGGCTAGTCATAAAAAGCGATGTAGGGAACGGTCTCGACCGTTCCGACAACTATGCCCAGATGCGTACCCTAAAAAGAAAATATTCCCGCCATTCTGCGTACACACTATATTATAAAATCATAGACTAACCAATCAATCCAACCTTTAATATCCGATTCTGTGCCGCCATTGGCGGTACACCATCATTTTTCATTATTCTCGATTCTTTGTATTTGCAACACCCCCTAAAGGAGGTAACACATGCCCAGTACCAGTAATTTTATTGATGTCGCAACCATCTGGCTGCACGCCGGCAAGGGCGGCGATGGCGCGGTCAGCTTCCACCGCGAAAAGTTCGTCGCGGCTGGCGGCCCGGACGGTCCAAGATCGGCCTTACAGCATCAAACGGTTTTTCGCACTGTTCCAGTTCATCAGTCAAATCATAGGCCGGATCTATAAACTGATATTTGTCGCCTGTAGTGGCAGCCTTGCCGATTGCCTGTTTCAGTTCTTCCAACAGTTCTGTGATT
>OGXA01001723.1_pt1 | contig 17378 bp, 8 predicted proteins | sample 1576171 | NCBI WGS metagenome assembly OGXA01 (sample SAMEA3541587, study PRJEB24748) | human gut metagenome | biome: human gut; feature: human-associated habitat; material: faeces | place: China | collected 2012 | reverse complement strand
CGACAGAATCCGAAGACTCCGGGAAGCAATGGATGCAGGAGAAACGGTGAAAGCAGACCACATGAAGAAGCAACTGCCCTACTGCACCATCACGGCTACTTACGCCAAGGAAAGGCTGGCTTACAGTCTGGACAAGTATCAGGACATCATCACGCTCGACTGTGACGATATGCCGGCAGAAAAGATCCCGGAATTCCGCCAACTAGTGAACGATTGCCCCGACACGCTAGGCAGCTTCGTCAGCCCCCGGATGCACGGGCTGAAGATCTTCGTCTACCCCACCAGCAATGAAGCGGAAGCCTTACGCACCGAACTGAACGCATTGGGAACCGTAGACTTCCTCACCCTCGAACGCTACCACCACCGCATATACGCCCTGGCAAGCAGCCAATATGAAAAGCTGCTCAATACCAAAGTGGACACCAGCGGAAGCGACCCGGGACGCGGATTCTTCGTGTCGCACGATCCGGACGCCTTCCTCTCTACCGAACGACTGGAAAACATAAAACCGCTGACCGTAAAAGTGACACTGCCCACTGAAGAAGAATGTAAAAACAAGAAACGCAAGAATCCGGGAAAACGATCCCCGCTCCTCCCCGTGCAGGAGAATGTGTCGCCCATCGACCTGCAAGTGCAACTCGACTTCCGCAAGGCGCTGGAGTACACCAAACGCAAAGAACGTCTCGAGATAGGCAACCGGGACAATTTCTTCTATTGTCTCGGCAATCAGTGTTACCACCGCCATATCACGGAAGAGGAAGCCGTCAGTCTGGCACACAGTCATTTCGGCGACCTACCCGACTTCGACCTCGAACTGCCCTTGCACAATGCCTACCAATACACCTCAAAGACCGATCAGGCGGAAGAAGAAAGCCAACAACCGAGAATATGCCAGGTCATCAAATTTATGGACGAACACTACGAAATCAGGAGAAACGTGGTGAAAGAGCAAATCGAGTTCCGGAAAATAATACCTGATCTCCCTAAAACAGAGCAGCCGCCTTTCAGTACACTGCGCACAAAGGATGTCAACACATTCTATATCAACGCACAGATGAAGAAGATATACAGTTCGCAAGCTAATTTGAAAGCACTGGTAGACTCGGACTATGCAAAGCCGTTCAACCCGTTTATCCATTATTTCACCTCACTCCAGACATGGGACGGGAAAACAGACCACATCGGCCAACTGACAAAAACAGTGAAAGCGGCAGACCAGGCCTTTTTTGAAGACAGCTTCCGCCGCTGGCTGGTGGGAATGGTGGCATGTGCCATCAACGACGAAGCGCAAAACCACCAGTTGATGCTGCTCCACGGCGCACAGGGAAAAGGCAAGAGTACTTTTGTTCGCCATCTCCTCCCACCGGAGCTGAAGGATTATTATCGCAACGGCATGATTAGTCCCGACAACAAAGACCATCTCCTGCAAATGTCGTCCTGCCTGCTCATCAATCTGGATGAGTTTGATACGCTCTCTCCCGCACGCATGCAGGAGCTGAAAAGTCTCATCACGCAAGATGTGATGAACGAACGGAAGGTTTACGACATCCAAAATTATACGTTCATCCGCCGCGCATCATTCATCGCCAGCACCAACAATCCGCACTGTCTGCCGGACATCGGCGAGAACAGGCGCATCCTGTTCAATACGTTGCTGGAAATAGATTATCACACGCCTGTCAACCATCAGGGGATATATGCACAAGCATACGCACTCTACCGGCAGGGGTTTCAATATTGGTATGAGAACCAGGAGATTACGTTTCTCAACAACCGCAATGAGGCGTTCCGCCAAAAAGATCCGTTGGAGGAGAATCTTTTCTTCTATTTCCGGGCAGCCAGACCAAACGATATACAAGCAAAATGGTATCCTGCCTCCCAGCTGCTGTCGGTATTGAGCATGAACGGGCGCACACAGGCCAACGCACAGATGAAACAAATGCTGGTCACGGTATTGGAAAACAACCATTTCCACTCACGGAAGACCTCCAACAATATCACGGAATATTGGGTGGTGGAGTATTCGGCCGAAGAGCGCAAAGAAAATTCAATACGCCCGCTGCTTCCGGTGCAGACGGGGTTGGAGTTGTAGTTTTCCCGCGAAATGGCAGTTTTCACACGGATAGTCGTTTTTCCACAAAATAGCTTTTTCCTCCAAATAGTCGTTTTTGCACGAAATAACAGATAAACGGATAAATTAGTGGCATTAAACGTGTCACTTTCATCCGTTTTTCCGTATATTTGCTCGATATGAATGATGAATAAAGAAAGGAATCGCAATATGATGAAGCAAATACCATACGGATTGACGGATTTCGGTCGCATCCAAAAAGAAAACTATTATTATGTAGATAAGACGATGTTTATCGAAAAGATAGAAATGCAACCGTCTTATCTGTTCCTGATCCGTCCCCGGCGCTTCGGGAAAAGTCTGACGCTGGCGATGCTGGAGGCTTATTATGACGTTCGGTATGCCGACCAGTTCGACGAATTGTTCGGCCATCTGTATATCGGGCAGCATCCTACGCCGATACATAACCAGTTTCTCATCATGAGATTCAATTTCTCGGAGGTGAGCTCGAATATCAATGAGGTGGAGGAATCTTTCCGGTTGCATTGTTGCGGGAAACTAAGACATTTTCTGCAAAAGTACGAACATATTTTGGGAAAGGAAATCTGGAACGTGCTGAACGAAGAAACGCTCGAAGAACCGGGAGCACTGCTATCCGCCATCAATTCGTATGCCACCCTCAAGGGAGACATCAAAATCTATCTCCTGATTGATGAATACGATAATTTCACGAATACCATTCTTTCTACTTACGGCACGGACTTATATCGAAAAGCGACGCATGGCGAAGGGTATATCCGCAGGTTTTTCAATGTAATCAAAGCCGCCACGACGGGAATGGGTTCTGCCGTCAACCGTTTGTTCATCACAGGAGTAAGCCCGGTGACGATGGACGACGTGACAAGCGGATTCAACATCGGAACGAATATCACCACCGACCCGTGGTTTAACGACCTTGTAGGTTTCAGCGAGAAGGAATTGCGCGAGATGCTGACGTATTATAAGGAACAAGGCGCTCTCCCGATGTCGGTAGACGATGCAGTGACAATGATGAAGCCTAACTATGACAATTATTGCTTCAGTAAAAATAAATTAGCAGATTGTATGTTCAACTCGGACATGGTGCTCTACTGCATGAAGTCATTGATATTGCACGGAGTAAAACCGGACGAGATTGTAGATCCCAATATCCGTACGGACTTTAACAAGCTTGCCTACCTTGTCCGTCTCGACCATGGACTGGGCGAAAACTTCTCCGTCATCAAGGAGATTGCGGAGCAAGGCGAGATAGTGACTGAAATAGTCACCCATTTCTCCGCACTGGAAATGACGGACGTGGGCAACTTCAAATCTCTGCTGTTCTATTTCGGACTGCTTTCTATCAAAGGGGTGGATATGATGGGGCGTCCCCTCCTGCACATTCCCAATCTGGTGGTTCGCGAACAGCTATTCAATTTCCTGATTCAGGGATATGCCCGTCATGACATCTTCAAGCTCGACGTGAACCGCTTGCGCACTCTGTTTGAGAATATGTCTTTCAAAGGAGACTGGAAACCGTTGTTCGAATTTCTAGCAGAGGCCATTCGGGAGCAGAGCCGGATAAGGGAGTACATAGAAGGGGAAGCTCATATCAAAGGATTCCTCCTCGCCTATCTAAGTATGTTCCGCTATTATCAACTATATCCGGAATATGAGATGAATAAGGGTTTTGCCGATTTCTTCTTTAAGCCCAGTCCGGCGGCACCCGTATCTCCACCGTACACGTATCTATTGGAGGTGAAGTATGCGAAAGCAGGAGCATCGGAGAAAGAGATACGCGCACTTGCCGATGATGCACGGGAACAGTTGATTCGCTATAGCAAGGATGAATGTGTGGCAGAAGCTCGTGAGAAAGGGGGATTGAAACTGGCAACGATCGTATGGCGCAGTTGGGAATTGGTCCTGATGGAAGAGGTATCATAAAGTACTTGTCACATCACAAACACCGATTTAGGTATGCACTCACCTCCACATCTGATATTGGGCTAAATAAATAATCTCATCAGAACAGGTGAATGGAATCCTATCTATAAAAATCAGGCGCGGATTACACGAATTGCACGATTTCTTTAAAATCAGAAACGTGTTATCCGTGTAATTCGCGCCTAAGTTTTATACGATGGTTACGACGTCCAAGACGGGAAATTACTTGTCCCCGTACATCTTCGCTCTCAATTCCTTGATGTGATCGGACGTGATATATTCGTCATACTCCATCATCTTGTCGATGATACCGTTCGGTGTCAGTTCGATGATGCGGTTGGCAACCGTCTGGATAAACTCGTGGTCATGAGAAGAGAAAAGGATGTTTCCCCTGTACGTCTTCAGGTTGTTGTTGAATGCCTGGATAGATTCCAAATCCAAATGGTTGGTCGGAGTGTCCAGAATCAGACAGTTCGCATTGCGGAGCTGCATACGGGCAATCATACAACGCATCTTCTCACCTCCGGAGAGTACGCTTACTTTCTTCAACACCTCTTCGCCGGAGAAAAGCATACGGCCGAGGAAACCTTTCATATACACTTCGTTTCCTTCGCCAAACTGGCTCAACCAGTCCACCAGGTTGAGGTCGGTATTGAAGAAATCGGTATTATCCAGCGGCAGGTAAGCAGTGGTGATGGTTACCCCCCAGTTGAAGGTACCGGCATCCGGCTTCATGTTTCCGTTGATGATTTCGAAGAACGCAGTCATCGCACGCGGGTTGCGCGACAGGAATACCACTTTGTCACCTTTCTCTACGTTGAAATTGACGTCGTTGAAAAGCACTACGCCTTCTTCCGTCTTCTTGCTCAATCCGGAAACTTCCAGAATCTGGTTGCCCGGCTCGCGTTCGGGAGTGAAGATGATGCCCGGATACTTACGTGAAGAAGGTTTGATTTCTTCTACGTTCAGTTTCTCCAACATCTTCTTACGGCTCGTGGTCTGCTTGCTCTTCGCTACGTTGGCGCTGAAACGGCGGATAAATTCTTCCAACTCTTTCTTCTTCTCTTCAGCCTTCGCCTTCTGGTTCTGCTGCTGACGAAGAGCCAACTGGCTGGATTCGTACCAGAAACTATAGTTACCGGCAAACATATTGATTTTTCCGTAGTCGATGTCTACGGTGTGCGTACATACAGAATCGAGGAAGTGACGGTCGTGGCTCACTACCAATACGGTATGCTCGAAGTTGGAAAGATACTCTTCCAACCAAGTCACTGTCTCCATATCCAAGTCATTGGTAGGCTCATCGAGCAAGAGATTGTCCGGATTTCCGTACAATGCCTGCGCCAGCATGACACGCACTTTTTCCTTACCGCTCAACTCACCCATCAATACATAATGCTTATCTTCTTTCACGCCCAGTCCGCTCAACAGCATGGCTGCGTCGCTTTCCGCATTCCATCCGTCCAACTCGGCAAATTTCTCTTCCAACTCGGATACTTTCAGTCCGTCTTCATCTGTGAAATCTTCTTTCGCATACAATTCTTCGCGTTGCTTCATGATGTCCCACAACACAGTATGCCCCATCATCACAGTATCCATAACGGTATAAGAGTCCCACTTAAAGTGGTCCTGGCTCAACACCGAAAGGCGTTCGCCCGGTCCGAGCGCAATGGTACCCGTTGTCGGGTCCAAATCTCCGTAAATCGTACGAAGGAAGGTAGATTTTCCCGCACCGTTAGCACCAATAATACCATAACAATTACCACTCGTAAACTTCAAGTTTACGTCATTAAACAACACTCTTTTACCAAACTGTACCGAAACGTTCGAAACTGTAATCATCTTCTTTATTTACTATTTTACTAGTTACTATTTTACTATTTTGCTAGCTACTATTTTACTATTCCGTTAGTTACTATTTTACTATTTCGTTAGTTACTATTATAGTATTAACTATTTTAGCGTGCAAAGTTAGACATTTAAAATGAATTATGAGCTATCTGATATGTGCCAATCTGACATAAAAGTGTTACCTTTGCTGCGTTTTTTGGCAAAACAGCCAACTTGGCAAAGTTTTTGCAGACAAAATCAATGACATCCGGTCAGCCCGGTATGTTTATTGGCGTTATTTTACCAAGTAAGATAACGTGTGTGTTAAATAGTAAATAGTAACTAGTAAAATAGTAAATACCAAGATGGATCCGAAAGAAAAAAAAGTGAAGGAAGAAGAACTGAACGTTGAGGAAACTCAAAACCATGCGGAAGAACAACCGCAAAACGAACAAGCGGAAGACGCCACTCCCCTGACTCATGAAGAAGAATTGGAAAAAGAACTGGAAAAGGCCCAAGAGGAGATTGAAGAGCAGAAAGATAAATACCTGCGCTTGTCTGCCGAATTTGACAACTACCGGAAACGCACCATGAAGGAGAAGGCCGAACTGATTCTGAACGGTGGCGAAAAGAGCCTTAGCAGTATTCTTCCGGTGGTGGACGACTTCGAACGTGCCATCAAAACAATGGAAACGGCAACAGATGTCAATGCCGTAAAAGAAGGAGTAGAACTGATTTACAATAAATTTATGGCTGTCCTGGCACAAAACGGTGTGAAAGTCATCGAAACAAAAGACCAACCACTGGACACTGATTACCATGAAGCCATCGCGGTAATCCCCGCACCGTCGGAAGCACAGAAAGGTAAGATTCTGGACTGTGTGCAAACGGGATATACACTGAACGACAAAGTGCTCCGCCACGCTAAAGTGGTAGTAGGAGAATGAGGAGATTTATGAATTCTGATTTATGATTTATGATTTATGGCTGCGCTATTGGTCTGCAGAGTAAATCATAAATCAGAATTCATAAATCATAAATCTTTTCAATCATAAATCAATAAATGGGCATGGCAGAAAAAAGAGACTATTACGAAATATTGGAGGTGACGAAGACAGCCACAGTAGAAGAAATAAAGAAAGCATACCGTAAGAAAGCAATTCAGTATCACCCCGACAAGAATCCGGGCGACAAGGAGGCTGAAGAGAAATTTAAGGAGGCGGCCGAGGCATACGACGTGTTGAGCAATCCAGAGAAGCGTTCGCGTTACGATCAGTTCGGTCATGCGGGAGTGAGCGGTGCGGCAGGCAATGGCGGTCCGTTCGGTGGTTTCGGTGGCGAGGGAATGTCGATGGATGACATCTTCTCTATGTTTGGCGACATCTTCGGTGGCCGCGGCGGCGGTTTCGGGGGAGGCTTCGGAGGATTCAGCGGATTTGGCGGCGGTGGCGGTTCACAGCAACGCCGGTATCGCGGCAGTGACCTCCGTGTGAAAGTGAAGCTGACGTTGAAGGAAATCTCTACCGGAGTAGAAAAGAAATTTAAACTCAAAAAATATGTACCGTGCGACCAGTGTCATGGCACGGGTGCCGAGGGTGACGGCGGATCGGAGACTTGTCCTACTTGTAAGGGCAGCGGCTCGGTGATCCGTAACCAGCAGACTATTCTGGGCACGATGCAGACTCGCGTCACTTGTTCTACGTGTGGCGGCGAGGGAAAGATTATCAAGAATAAATGTAAGAAGTGTGGTGGCGACGGAATCATTTACGGTGAGGAAGTGGTATCGGTGAATATCCCTGCCGGAGTGGCAGAGGGGATGCAGCTCTCTATGGGCGGCAAAGGAAATGCCGGCAAGCACAACGGTGTGGCAGGCGACTTATTGATCCTCGTTGAGGAAGAACCGCATCAGGACTTGATTCGCGACGAAAATGATTTGATTTATAATCTGTTGCTTAGTTTCCCGACGGCTGCACTGGGCGGTGCTGTGGAAATTCCGACAATCGACGGCAAAGTGAAAGTGAAGATTGATTCGGGTACTCAACCGGGCAAAGTGCTTCGTTTGCGTGGCAAAGGATTGCCGAATGTAAATGGGTACGGTACGGGAGATTTGCTGGTCAATATCAGTATCTATGTGCCGGAAGCTCTCAACAAGGAGGAAAAGAACACGCTCGAAAAGATGGAAGCTTCAGACAATTTCAAACCTAACACGTCAGTAAAAGAGAAGATTTTCAAGAAATTCAAGAGTTTCTTCGATTAGTCTTTTTGCTATCATATTATCATATATAAGGTATAAGTGGGCTGCAATCTTTTTGTGGCCCACTTTTTTTATGATATTCTCTAAATAGCCCCCCTCTCGCACAATCTTTTCATATAGTTTACCTAAATAAGGCGCAATATAGGGCTATCCTAAAAAAAATGGCATATATTTGTATAACAAACAAATAGATCGGCATAAAATAATTATCAACACTTTAAAATTCAAATTATAAAAACGAATTTATCAAAGAAACATTATTTAGTCGCTCCATAAAAAAACAATAACTGTTTAACTAAACTATATATTTAAAGAATGGCAGAACCTTTTAAAAACATGTTTAACGAGCAATTTTTCGATCTGTTTACGAAAGATTTGAAACTTGTTATCGACGATTTTGATGCTCGCGAGTTTGTATCTCAAGTGATGGACGATGAATGGGAAGGCAGGGAACTTAAACAACGCTGCATGCACATCACAACGGTGCTAAGAAAGTTTTTACCGGCAGATTACAAAGAGGCGATCGCTAAGATACTTGAATTGTTGGATCATATAAAAAAGACACGGCCTGATTTCTCGGTGATAGACGACACGAAGTTTGGCTTGACTTTAGAGTATGGGGGGATTCTGGATAATTATGTCGAACAATATGGACTGGACGATTACGAAACTTCTGTCAAGGCGATAGAGAAAATCACGCAGTTCACAAGTTGCGAGTTTGTGACTCATTCTTTTATTATCAAATATCCGGATCAGATGATGAAACAGATGTTGGTTTGGTCGAAACACGAACATTGGGGAGTCAGGCGGCTTGCGTCAGAAGGTTGTCGTCCGCGTCTTCCCTGGGCGATGGCGTTGCCGAACCTGAAAAAGAATCCTGCGCCTATCATTCCTATTCTGGAAAATCTAAAAAATGATCCGGCAAGATTTGTGCGATTGAGCGTTGCCAATAATTTGAATGATATCGCGAAAGATAATCCCGAAATCGTCATTGATTTAGTGAAGAAATGGAAGGGAGAATCGAAAGAGGTGGATTGGATTATTAAACACGGTTGCCGGACGCTCTTAAAACAAGGCAATCCGGAGGTGATGGAGTTGTTTGGCTTCAACTCTACTATCAGCAATATCTGTGTGGAGGATTTCCAAATTTCAAGCCCGGAAGTGAAAGTCGGGGATTCGTTGGAGGTTAGTTTTAAACTGTTGAACAAAAACGATCAAACGACCAAGATACGACTCGAATATGGGATCTACTACCAAAAAGCAAATGGAACGTTGACGAAAAAAGTGCATAAAATCAGCGAGAAAGAATATGCCGGGAACTCGACCACGCGAATCACCCGAAAACATTCTTTCCGGGTGGTTACAACGAGGAAGCTCCATCTCGGACTTCATCAAATTGCTATGATTATCAACGGGAATGAATTTGAAAAATATGATTTTGAGTTGATTGAATAATAACTGCTGTTAATACCCCGGATTCTGCTTCAACTTCGTATTCATCACCCGTATTTTCTCCGGTATAGGAAACACGGTAGTATATCCGTTTCCCTCATCCGGCAATTGCGGGCGGCTACTGTAAGCTCTTGTAAACTTCCCGAAGCGAACCAAGTCTTGACGTCTCCAACCTTCCCAAGCCAGTTCCAGTTGACGTTCGGCAAGGATATTCTCTAAAGTGGCAGGACGGGAGGAGGCATTGACGCGGCTACGGACTTCATTCAGTTCTTCATCTCCACTGGCTCCATTGCGCACTTTCGCTTCACTCTTCATCAACAGAGCATCCGCGTAGCGGAACAGTACAATGTCATTCTCCATCAATTTACCGTCTTTTGTGGCAGTCGGATCAACTTCGTACTTCTTCATACGGGCTCCTGCTGTTTGTTCGTGCGGGGTATCTGTGATATCCAAAGCTACTTTCCAAGGCAGATACTCCAATACGGTGCCATCATCCAGCTTGATGATGTTTCCTTTCAGGTCGCGCACCACTCCCGCAAAATAGCAAATATCAAAGCGGGGATCTTGTCCGGCTGTTTCATAACCGAAGGTTTCGAGGGCTTCAATGGTTGCGCTGGGGCCGTTCTCACCGCTTAGGCCGTACGCCTTGGCATGGTTGTAGTGGCGGGAGCGGAACAGATATTGCATTTGATTGGTGTACAAGGTTTTATTCATCGGAATGGTAAAAATATTCTCTATCGATGATTCATTAAAAATGGAGAAATTGGTTTCGTATTTTGGTTCCAATTCGTTGTAGCCCAGCGCCTTTAGCTGGTCACAGTAGTAGATGACTGTTTCCCAGGCATTGAGTTCGTTGCCGTTCACTGAAAACTTTATGTTTTTTCCGTCCGGACGTTGTCCGTCTGCCCAATCATTGTCCGTATAGACTTCGGAATTCAGAGCCAGTTTAGCCAATAGGAAAGTGACTACCGGACGGGTGATACGACCATAATAAGGACCGGACTGGTTGCTGTGCGCATCGCTCAACAGAGGAGCCGCTTCCTGCAATTCCTTGAATACAAACTCAAAAACCGTTTTCCGTTCACTCTGGACAACATCTTTCATTGCCACTGAAGAGGATTGAACCAACGGGATGCGTCCGAACAAATCCATCAGATAATAATAATACATGGCTCGCATGGCCTGCACTTCCGCCCGGTATGCCGGAAGTGCAGCATCGGAATGGGTTTCGGCAAACTTGTCTATCCGTTCGAGCGATTTGTTGCTTAGCATGACGACTTTGTAAAGATATTCCCATGTAGCTTGGATAGCGTCATTCTCTACTCCCCAATCGTGCAAGTAAAGTCCTTGCCAAAAGCCGCCATCGTACCAGTCGCCTCCACGGGTGGGGATAATGGCTTCGTCGGAAGTGAAAGTGTTCAGGTCGTAGACTCCCCTACCCGTTCCCTGCAATCCCTGACTGTCGCTATAACCGCCTATGTAAGTATAAAGTGAAGTTACCGCATTGAGATATACTTCCGAGATCGTATTGTAGACATCCTCTTCCGGTAGTTTGTCTTTCGGATTTTCCTGTAAGAACTTATCACAAGAAAATAAGGTCAGACTCGTCACCAGAAGAAATAATAATATTCTTGAAGGGTAGATTATTTGCTTTGAGATCTGCAAAAACTGATTTCTATTTTTCATATATCGTTTCATCCTCTCCTCCTCCATTAAAAGTTAATACTCAATCCTAAGGTGTACGTCCGTGCCAACGGATACCCCCGTTTATCGTCCACGCCCAACGTTGAGTTCACCGTGGAACTGTTAATCATGGGCGAAAGTCCCGAATAACCGGAGATGGTTGCCAGATTGTTGACAGTAAATGCTAAGCGCAGGGAACGGACATATTTCTTTAGTTTCTGCACCTTTTCAATCGGCACGTTCCAGCCCAGCGTCACATAGTCGAAGTTGACGTAATCTCCCTTTTCCAGCCAATAGTCGGTGGCGGTCTGATCCTTGATGTTCTGTTGCGGAGCTTTCTTCATTACGTTGTAGTCGGGGAATATATTCATGTTCATATAGGTCAGGGAAGTTCCGTTGTAGATTTTATGTCCGAAGGCTCCGTTGATCTGCAAAGACAGGTCGAAACGCTTGTAACGGAAACTGATGTTAGATCCCAGAATCGTTTTGGGTACGGCTTGTCCTGCCACGTAGCGGTCTTCACCATCTTCCAGACTGACGCCTCCGCCATTCAGGTCGGCGATGCCATAGGTATATCCACCGTTTCCGTCGGACTCCAGTCCGGTGCTGTGAGGGAGATAGAACACGCCCAACGGTTGCCCCACCATCTGATAAACGATGTGGTTGTAGCCGCCGTGGAAGCCGGCTCCATCGAGACTGGCAAGACTTTTATATTCGGAAGCGGAAAGCATTTCGCCGTTATACATACCGCTCAATGAAAGCAGTTTGTTGCGCTGAAAGGTGATGTTGGCATTGATATTCAGTTCCATGTCCTTCGTTTTCAAAGGGGTGATACCGATGGCGATTTCCGTACCCCAGTTGCGCATGGAGCCGATGTTGGCAAGCAAGGTGTTATAGGTGAAAGGGGGCACGCTTACGTTGTAAAGGTAGAGCATATCCGTGGTGCGGGAGTTGTAATAGTTGGCGGAAAGCAACAGGCGGTTACCGAATAAAGCGATGTCGAAACCGGTATTAAAGGTATGTTTCACTTCCCATTTCAGATCGGGATTCGTATTCCGAAGATCTCCCAAAGATACAATGGCGGAGTTTCCGACGGGGACGACACCGTTCGGCTTGACGAGATTCAGTGTTGTGTATGAGTCAATCCCGCTTTGGTTACCTGCCAGACCGTAACCGATACGGAATTTCAGATTGTCTATCACGGGGAATTGCTTCATAAATTCTTCTTCACTAATCACCCATGCCGCGGACGCAGAGGGGAAAAAGCCCCATTTATGGTTGGCTCCGAATTTGGAGGAAGCATCTGTACGGGCGTTCAACGTCAGTACGTAGCGGTCGGCGTATGTATAATTGAAGCGTCCCATGAAAGATGCCAGGCGCGGTTGCTCGTAGTAGGAATTAGTACCTTCCCACAAACGGAGCGCTCCTGCCTGAAGGTTATTATACCCGAACTTATCGGTACTGAAATTGCTGACTGTGGTATAATAGCCGGTATAAGTCTCTTTCTGAAGTTCGGCAAGTGCGAGTACGTCAAAGAAATGCTTTTTCCAGTTTTTCTTATAGGTCAGCATCATGTTTCCCAATAAAGATTCGCGCTTTTTGGTTCCTTTGTATGCCTGACCGTTCGCCCAGACGGAAGTGGGGAGGTATTGCGAATTTTCTACGATATTGTAAGTATAAGCTCCGAACAGGCTTAGTTTCAGTCCTTCCATCAAATTGAAAGTGAGACGGGCGTGCGTACTGATGTGCGAAGTGGCATCATCGTCCTGCACTTCCATCCATGCCAACGGATTGGTGATTTGGCTGGCGGTCGTTATTCCGTCCCACGAATTGGTGACGGGGTCTTTATGATTGGGATAGGTAGGATTGAACGTAGCTGCCGAATAGAACGTTTTCTGATAATCTACCAGGTTATGATTCTTCTGAATGGAGCCGAACATTCCCAACTCGCAGTTCAGGAAGCCGTCGAACATTTTCTGATTCATGTTCATATTTGAAGTGAAATTCTTCATGTCTTCATTCAGAATCACTCCCTGACGATCCATAAAACCGAGGGAAACACGATAACTGGACTCACTGGAACCGCCATAAAAGGCGATGTGATGATTCTGTTGCAGTCCTGTCTGCTCAATCTCTTTCTGGAAATCGGTATTGTTCCCTTTGTCCAGAATGGAAATGCCTCGTTCCGATGCTACGCGGCGGAATTCATCACCGGACAGCATTTTCAGATTCTTGTAGACGGTGGAAATCCCGAAGCTACCGTTGTAAGCTACCTGTGTCCTGCCACTCATCCCTTTTTTGGTGGTGACTTCTATCACACCGGATGCACCTCGCGAACCGTACTGTGCGGTTTCGGAAGCGTCTTTCAGAATGGTAAAACTCTCAATATCCGTAGGGTAAATGGAGGTAAGCATACTCAAGTCGCCAAATACTCCGTCGACGATAATCAAAGGGTCGTTGCCGCTGGTCAGTGAGGTAGTTCCCCGCAGGCGCACCGCATCCAGAGCCGCCGGTCCGTTGGAGCCCCGCTGGATGGTCAATCCCGGCACACGTCCACGGATTGCTTCCAAAGGGTTCGTTATCAGGTCTTTGTTCATCTGTGTCTCCGTGATTTTCTCTACGGAACCGGACAGGGTTTTCAAACTTCCGGTGGCATATCCTACGGTAATCAATGAGTCTATGGGCGCGACGGGAATCTTCTGTGCCAACGTGCCCTCGCACGGGATTACCAAAAGAAGAAGGCTGTAGAAAATGAGTCTAGCGTGTTGTACCATATTCTTAGTTTTTAAGGTAATAATACAAATATAACAAAAAAAGAGGGAATCTGGTTGAGTAGATTCCCTCTTTTATTTAAATGATATTGACAGGTTGAAATCAGCAAGTCCGGATGATACGGATTACACGGTTGCTTTAGGCCGGAATAATCCTAAAAAAACGCATCATACGTATTATCCTTATGCCTTCAATATTTATTTCACAATAATCTCATCCGTAAATATCCAGCCTCCGAATTCACTTCCGGCCTGTGCCTGATAGCGTACGTATCTTCCTTTGGCTTCGCCCTGCCATGAAATATCCGTAAAGCGGATGGGTGTTTCTTTGCTCACTTCAAAGTGTTGTTTTCGCAACTCGGTGAAATGGGTTCCGTCATCGGAAATGGAAATCACCACAGTCTCCGGCAGGAATACTTCCGCGCCTACCACCTGCATAAAGGCGGCAGTGACGGAATGGATGGAAGTTTCTTTTTCCATATCAATCGTCACATCGAGGCGGTTGTCCGAGATGAATCCTTGCCACGAGCCATCACCATAGGTCCAATCGCCACGTATGCCGTCCGTCAGAGCAGTGTTTCCCTGTGCCGGATAATGGGAGCTGTAAGGTGAATTATAAATCACCTTTTTACCCAATGCCAAATGGCTGACCGGTTGAAGCGACTCGGGACGGCTGCCGATTTCTTTTTTCAAATCGAAAGGATGGTATCCTTTTGCCTGCAAATCGGCCACTGCCGACAATGCACGGGTATGGAAATCCGGCCATGACTTACGTTCCGGAGCCGACCAGGCTGTTTCCGCCAATGCCAGGATTCGGGGGTAAATCATATACTCCACGTGTTCGGGAGTGGGAATGTATTCCACCCATAGGTTGCCCTGCACACCGTAGACCAACTTCGCCTGTTCCGCAGTTAAAGAAGCGGGAACGGGATTGTAAGAATATACTTTCTTCAACGGCAGGTATCCACCGATAGCTTCCGGCTGCGAATATGGGGCATCCTGATAACTGTCCAGATAGCAGTAGGCACCCGGCGTCATGATGGCACGATGGCCGGAGGTTACGGCAGCGATACCACCCTCTTCTCCACGCCATGACATGACGGTTGCGTTGGGGGCAATGCCTCCTTGCAGAATCTCGTCCCATCCCAGCAGATGACGTCCGTGATTGTTCAGGAACTTCTCAATGCGGTGTATCAGGTAGCTTTGCAGCTCGTCTACATTGGCAAGATGCTCGTCTTTCATTCTCTTCTGACATTTCGGGCAGATCTTCCAAGCCGACTTTCCGGCCTCATCGCCACCGATATGAATGTATTCGGAAGGGAAAAGTTCCATGACTTCCGTCAGCACATTTTCCAGAAACGTAAAGGTTTCTTCATTGCCGACACAGAAATCGGAGTTCTTGTAAGGTTCGCCCGAACAGGATAACTGCGGGTAGGCTGCCAGCACTTCTTCCGAATGGGAGGGCATCTCAATCTCGGGAATCACCGTGATATAATGCTGACGGGCATATTCCAAGATTTCACGAATATCATCCTGGGTGTAATAACCGCCGTAAGCTCCGGGAGCATCGAAACGGACATATTTACGTCCGCCGTTCCACCATTGCTTCCAGGTGGGATCTGTACGCCAGGCCGCAAATTCGGTCAGCAAAGGGTATTTCTTGATTTCTAACCGCCAGCCTGCCGCATCGGTCAGATGCAGGTGCAGACGGTTGATCTTGTAATACGCCAGTGCGTCTATCTGTTTCTTTATAAACTCTTTGGTAGAAAAGTGGCGGGACACGTCCAGCATCAATCCCCGGTAAGCGAAACGGGGAGTATCTTCTATCTCGACAGAGGCTATGGAATAGCTGCCTGCCCCCGAAGGTTGTGCCAACTGCAACAGGGTTTGCATACCATAGAATAATCCGGCTCCCGAAGTGGCGCGTATCAGAATTTGTTGCGGAGTGACGGAAAGGGTATAGCTTTCCGGCGATGGCAACTGGTGGTTCTTGGGGGTTATCAATAAGAGAAGCATCTGTTTCCTGTCTTTCTTTCTCGCTTCCTTTAATTGAACAGGTAATGCCTTCAGGTAATTCTCCCAGAGCTTCGCTTCTCCACCTTGTAGGTTTGTATAAAGTCTTGTCTTTTCTGACAGTAAAAAAAAGCCCGTCCCCTTCTCCATTTTTAATGGGACAGGTATGACGGACTGTGCCAGAATGGGATGTGCATGAAAGCACATCCCCAGTATACATAAGAAAAGACAAACTTTAGTGTATTCTTTTCTTATATTCATTAATCAATTTTGATTTCGTCTACAAATAAAAATGCGTTTTTGCCTTTTCCACCATGCCATTCCGGAAGCATTTTCTCCGGTGAAGCAATGACTCTCACATATTGGGTAGTCACAGGAGCAAATGTAAGTTGATGGTCAACAACTCCGTCTTTGTCCGTCTCCTTCATTGCCGGATATTCTTCGGAAGCAATCTTTTTGAAAGTCTTTCCATCGTCTGAAACTTCTACGGACAGGTTTCTGGCGTCAAACACCCAGTCGCCCTTTGCTACATTGACAGAGATGGCCACACTCGAAATTTCAGTAGGTTGCTGAAGGTCGATCGTCATGTCCATGTCGTTTCCGTTGAAGGCGATCCAACGGCCTGACCGGTAACTGCTATTTCCTTTCAAACCATCGTTTAACGTGGAAGCTCCTTTGAAGAGGTATTGTTCATTGATTGGTTGATTGGCTACAATCGGCTTCATGCTGGATTTGCTGAAGTCAATCTTCTCTGTCAATGTCTGGCTCTCGCCGGTAGGACGAATGGCTTTGGCGGACAGAGTGGCATTTTCTTTAATTTTCAACACTCCTTCGTAAACGGGAGAAGCAGTAGTGGGTTCTGTGCCGTCCAAAGTGTAGTGGACAGGGGCATTGTCGATAGTAGACAAAGTAACGTCCATCGTTCCTTCTGCCGGATTCGGTTCAAACTCGGCTTGTACGCCGAACGCGTGTTTAGCGTAGTTGTATCCTTCGGCATCATACCACTTAATCAGTTGAGGAAGACGAGACAGGAAGTCGGCATAGTTTTTCTTTTCAGGGCTGGACCACTGAATTTCACACAATGCAGCCCAACGAGGCAATACCATGTACTGCGCGTGAGGGAAGGTAGCGATGTATTCTGTCCAGAGGTTGGCTTGCACACCCTTGATATATTTCTGTTCTTCCGGAGTCAGAGAAGCCGGCATCGGTTCGTAGCTGTACACTCTTTCCAACGGCAGGTAACCACCGATACCAAATGGTTCGTTATCTACGTCTTTAGCTTGGTAATAGTCGAAATACAGGTAAGTGTTCGGAGTCATGATAACATCGTGTTTCTGCTTGG